>ERZ1673739.3335-NODE-3335-length-11019-cov-41.086647_pt1 | contig 11019 bp, 9 predicted proteins | sample MGYA00580210_ERZ1673739 | MGnify/ENA primary metagenome ERZ1673739 (study PRJEB41218, sample SAMN15661749) | gut metagenome | host: Homo sapiens | place: Canada: London | collected 2015-08-20/2019-03-30 | study: EMG produced TPA metagenomics assembly of...
CTGTTTACCTCTTTCTCAGGAAGTTTAGTCTCCAGGATTCCCGGGGCGGTTCAGCATGCTCTCCAGCAGCGTTTCTGCCATCACCCACAATGCGCGATTGAGCTTAATGTCGGTATCAATGCTGTGAATGGCCCGGGTATGGATACGTTTTCCTTTTGCACTGCGACCGGAAATCCCGCCTTTCAGCATATTCTCCTGGATGGTCTGATAAGCACTCCACAGGTCCTTACCGTAATCCTCCCGGCGTCGTGGTGTCAGAATGTCGGCGGTGGTGACGGGCTGATGTTCGTCACCATAACGGTAAGTCAGTGCCGCCTGTGCCAGCGCCTGGCGTGCCGGTGGCGGCAGGACCAGCGACTGCATGGCATCACGCTTCTCCTCTATCCGGTCAAAAACGCCCACCACCTCGTAAGCCCCTTCAATGACTCTGTCCACCACATTTCCCCGGTGTGGAACACGCAATTCTCCCAGAGACTGACCGCAGACCAGTCCATTGGTACAAATGGCACGAAAATATCCGGGTAACATCTGGTAGCTGGATGAACCGTCATGGGAGTTGAGCAGAATAATTTCAGGGACATGCTGACCGGTTATCTGTCCGGCCCGCCGCAGACGCAGCATGTGTTTTGTGTATTCCCGGCGGCTCTGGTCGCGCACGCGGGTCTGGCAGGCAAAGAACGGCTGAAAGCCTTCCTGCTGCAGATTTTCCAGGACGGTGATAGTGGGAATGTACGCATAGTGTTCACTGCGAGAGGTATGTCGGTTTTCCCCAAAAATACTCGGTACATGGCGCATCAGTTCTTCGTGTGTCAGCGGACGATCACGACGTATCTGGTTCGCATAACCAAAACGACTGGCTAATCTCATGATTTGCTCCTTATGAATGATTAAGCGATATAAATGAAAAAGCCGCGTCTCCCGGAGAAGACGCGGCCTGATGGGTGAAATGAATGAGGTTTATTGTCTGAGAAGCCCTTCACTGGCGAACCACGTATTAAGCTGTATTCCGGCATCGCCAGTGCAACTGACCTTCAGCATTGCGGATAACCCGCCGGAAATATGTTCACTGGTTGTTTTTGTATCTTCCCCCAAAATTAAATAAATTCATCTTAACCATCACCCAGATAATATATATCTGAAAATATTTTCAATAACACCAGACAGGAAAAACACCACCACAGGCGGTGGCGTTTCTTTGGGGCGTCTTTATTTAATCCGGGCCATCGCGTTTCTCAGTGCCAAATCTGCCTCTTCCGTTATATCCAGGCTTTTCTGCAATACCGCCTCTGACCGGGTCAGTGCCTGACGTGCTGCCAGCGGTTTCCGGATATGCTCCATCGCCAGCATCGTGTCTTCATAGCCCTGCTGACGCCAGGCGTCGGTATGTGCCGATGTAAAACTGAGCAGACCGCCGCTGTTGCCACCATCACCTGCATATTTCAGCCTTTTCCGGGGACGGATCTCAAGGATTGTGGTGTCCGGAAAAGCCTGGCGATCCCATAAAGAACCGTCACTCAGATGCGTCACAATCACCATATTGCATCCGGCATCGACCAGAGGCGTCACAGGGGTATTTCCCTGCATATTTCGCCATCCTCCCATACCACCATCACCGAACATTGTCCCCTGAACCTCACGGGGACGGAACAGCAGGGGCAGCGCGGCTGACGCAAGCAGAGCCTCTTTCTGCTGTCCGCGGGGCAGGCTCTGGATATGCTGAAAAACGGCGTTTTTCGTGGTTCCGACACCCAGTTCAGCACGAATGCAGTCAATAATATCCTGCATGCCCCCTTCTGTGGGGTACAGCGACACATACAGCGGTAGCCCGTCTGCCAGAGCATCAGTATCAAGATAATGATCCATCAGCGCTGTCAGGGGCTCATCTGACAACAACGGCTGAGCCATCAGATTGTCAAACCCGTTGATTGTCAATATATGGCGAAGAAGCGTCGTAAGCAGTGCTCCTGCACGTCCGGGGATCTGGCAGAGGTTCATTGCCTGGAACAATTTTTTCAGCAATGAAAAGTAAACCAATCTGTTTACCGACAGCACCTGATTATTCCCCAGATGCTCCCAGAGCGCCTCCAGGCGTACGGCAGCTTCTGACAGTTCGGGAGAGGCCGCGATAATGGCACCATTGAATGCGCCAATGCTGGTCCCTGAAACCATGCTGATCTGTGTACCACACTCTGCCAGTGCCTTAACCACTCCCGCCTGATAAGCGCCCACCGCCCCGCCACCGGACAGCACCAGCCCCGTTTTCATTTCTGTACTCATGCAGCCCCCTTCTGAAATATTTCATCGACCATACTTTCAGAGAGGCGTTCTGCAGAGCAGAGGCGAGGCATGCGAACCGGTAAGTGTTCTGCAGCCTGCGTGGTTGACCAGATCACCGGATGCTGCTCTTCACTGCACCAGTCTCCCAGCCAGTTAATCGCGTCATGCCACTCGTTATCTGCCTGCTCCCGGCCCTGACCACCAAGCCAGTCCAGAGTGTTCAGACGCACGGTTGCACTACCGCCACTCTCCTGTGCCATCTGCGTTAATGCTTTATGTCTGAGAATATCCAGTAGCTGGTTAACCTAGCCTGTTTCGCCCTGACGTATCACATCACCAAACGCGCCCCAGCGAAGCTCTTCAAGTGCCACATAACAACGTCCGGCAGGGGAAAATGACGCATATCGCCCGGCGCTCCACCATGAGAATATCTGCTCAAGATGTAACTGCGCCCGCTGAACCTGGTCAACACGGTGGAGTTTTTCTTCAAGATGATTCAGTTTATGGTGAACCTGATCGGCCAGGGTGAGTAACTGCTCCCGCGTATCTGCGGAATAATGCGCCAGCCTGGCTGTATCACTGACCAGTGAACTGACCCTGTCGTTTACCCGGGTAATCGCGTAGTTTGTGGTGGCAAGTGACGTTGTCATCTCCGTCAGCCAGCGCAGGGACGCCTCAACGCCCTGTGCAAGCGACGCATTGATGGCATTCTGCCGTGCAGCGCCTTCGCCGGTCAGCCCCTCTTTTAAACGCCGGAAGAACGTGCGCTCTCCGGCCGTGCGGATATGCTCCTGTGCAACATCGATTCCGTTTGCGAAATCAACCACAAATTTTTCAGGAAGACAGGTGAGTACCTGACATACCCGGTTATCAGCAATTTGTTGAATAAATGGTGAAGTCACAGCATTGTCTCCAGCTCTTCCCTCAGCGCCTTACTGTCAGTAATGAGCTCAGGAACCCTTTCATTTAATGCCTGAAGTCGCCCGGTAAGCCGTTCCTGCGCCTGCTGATCGCGTTTATGATCTTCAGAGCTCTGAATCAGCGTGTTACGCAGTTGTTCAACTTTCTCCCTGAATGCGCAGAAAAAGGCATCGATTTCCTGGCGGACGGGCTGGTTAATATCCTGCTCAATGGATGCCTGCAGCTCCCCGAAATATGCCCGGGTCAGTGACATAACTTCCTCTCTGACCTTGTCGATATTGATCACGCTGCGACTCACATCCTCGTCATAGTTTTCCCAGCCCAGGTCACTGGTGCCAAACCATCGACAAACGGTTCCCCATACGCCACTCTGCCGACGGCGACGGGCGACGGTCTCCGTTCTTTCCTCCATAAGCGCACTCAGATTTATTTTTACCGCGAGCCGGGTCTGTAACTGGCTGACTGCCGGAAAACTGATTTTTACGGTAAAGCCCTCATCCTCCAGGCGGGCATTGATGCGACCGGCAATGTTTTCTGTGGCGTACAGGGCCGTGCCACGAAAACCTGTTTCAATCCCGCTGACGATTTTCTCCAGCTCAGGCCGGAACTGTGCTTCAGCCTCACGGTGCAGGCTGGTCACGGTCGATTCGATTTGCGTCATCAGTTCAAGGGCTGCCCTGCGATCACTGAATTTTATTTCGGGGCTGTCCGGATCAAAGTCCCGCATCCTGTCATGCTGATTTCCGGTTCCGAAAATATCGTGAAAGAAAGCGAATGCGTTTCTCTCCCGGGGCTGCGCTGAATTTTCTTCCTCCAGCATTTGCTGTTCTTTGCGTTTACCGCTTCTGAAATAGTCGTTCAGCTCCTCCTCCAGTGAGGCACAGACCTTCGTCAGTAATTCCCCGGTTTTGGTATTGATGTCCTCCATGGCCATTCTGACATCACCGGTCACCTGATTCTGACATTCCTCAATCTCCTGGATATCCGCCAGCAGGCTGGTAATATGCGCCTGTAGTGACTGAATGCTTTGCTGCAGCCCCTGATGACGTAATGACAGATATTCGCTGACATTTTCTGCATTCTGCATCAGTTTTGCGGCGGCAGAGTCAACCGCCAGTGCCGCCGCTCTGGAATGGGAGCTCTGTATGACTTCCGTTATCAGTTGATCGATCAGAGATATATTCCAGAGTTTTTCTGCCTTTTTATTTACCTTAGTGCTGTCTTTCCAGTCGTCCTCTTCCACCATAGGTCCGAAAGCTTCCCTGATAAAATCATCGACCCAGGCTTCATCAACCGGAAGCGCACCGTTTTTTCGTAACTCATGAAGCGCACGGTTAGCAAGGTACGCCTGACGTGATGAGCCGGGATAAACGCGGGAGGCGGGCAGCACATCGCTGTTCAGCATTGCTGGCACCTTCTGGCGTACGGCATCCGCACCATCACCATTGCGATCTTTTTCATCGAATTTATTGACCAGCACAAACAGACGACCGGCTGAGACGTCAGCAATGGCATTAAGCTCTTTACGAACCTCCTCATCGGCTTTCGAGTTCATCTGGGTGTAATCCATCACCGCCAGCACCGCAGAGGCTTTCTGTAGTTGATCCCGCATCATCATTTCCATCTGTGGTTGTCCGGCTTCATTAGGGCCGGGGGTATCCAGCAGTGTGAGTGTTCCCTGACATGCATCCATTCCCACCAGGTGGCTGAACGCCACGTCGATCACCGGTAGTTTCTGCACTTCTGCGTATTCGTCAAAAGGAAATTCAGACCCCATTGCCGCAGCAAGACGAACCAGGTCATTTAACGATGCCAGTCCGGTAAAGATTTCGTCTTCCCCGTGGTATTCATTTTTAAGCCAGACATCATCCGCCAGAATATCCAGTAGTTCGCGGGTATCCCCGGTTTGCTGCAGGGACTGTGCGACTTGCTGCCCTGCCGGGGTGGCGAGTTTTTCCTGCAGTGTGATTAATAAATTGCGGACGGGCTGAATATGTTCCAGATGGAGGACCGGTTCCGTTTTTCCGGGAACGTGGCGGATCAATGTCGGTACCGAGGTCATGGGGCGGTTACGGTTGGGCAGAATTTCCTGCCCCACAATGGCGTTGATGGTGGTTGATTTGCCCGCCTTCATCGTGCCGACCACAGCCAGCACCATCTCCCTGCGGGCGGTTTTGATTTGTTCGCCCTCCAGCTCCTCAATTCTTTTCAGCGCTTTCCGTTTATCAAAAAGCAGCCCGTTTTCGTTCTTACTGTCAGATAACACATCCGGCTCATCAACCATTTGCCGGAGCAGATTGATATTCAGTTGCAAAAGCCGGTCGGCTTCATCACAAAGCAGGGCGATGTTCTTTTCGTGCATCATTCACCTTTATAAATTCAATAATTCAGAACTGCGGTGAACAGCAATGAGCGTCCTTTCCCATTACTGCATGAATTTTCCTGAAATCGTATTTCCGGGATACCGTATAATCAGAAAGTCATATTCAGCGTAGCCTGACCGTTATAGCCTTCAGCGCTGCTGCCGCTGACGCTGTGGGCATAACCGGCCTGAACGCCCAGGGTGATATTTTCCCGGATACGGGCTTCCAGTCCGGCCTGCAGGTCCAGTGACGTGCCATTCCGGGACGGTGAGAACGTCATGTTACTGCCGGCTGCGGCTGTCCCCATGCTCATGTCACCCCGGGAGCTGAAGGTGCGGATAACAGAAGGCTGTACCCACCAGTTCACCGGCAGTTCACTCACACTGTGTTTTGCACTGTCGCGCAGGGTGTCACGGGATGAGGTGCCTTCACCAAAGGTCATATCGTTGTGGCTGCCCAGACGGAAACCGGCACGCACATGTTGTGCACTGCCATGCCCGAACTTCACATAACCGGCGTTATCCTGGCCGTCATCCAGGGAGAGTCCCTGCCAGGTGTACTGCAGTTGTGGCTCCAGCATCAGATTGTCAGTGATACTGAAGGGCAGACCGGTTTCCAGTGAGCCCAGCCAGCCCCAGCCCCGGGCGCGGAAGTCGTTATTGTCCGATGACGCTTTCATGCTGTGACGGGTTCCCTGGGCCACAATGTCAGCCCACAGGCCGGAGGATGTGTGTACCAGATTCAGGTATCCGCCCAGACTGCCGGCATCATCCCGGACCGTGCCGGCGCGGGAGCCGTCATCATCCTTAACATCAACGGAAGAATGGCCTGCAGCACCATACACCCCTGTCGTCAGAGACATACCGGCAACCTCTGTTCTGAGCAGGTCACCCTCCAGACGGACGAAGCCATAGCTGCCGCTGCTTTCCGGCGTGGCTCCACGGGCAATACCGCCGTTGTTATCGTGACCGAGATGACCGCCCTGAATGCTGAGACGGACGCTGTTATTTTCACCGTTTACACCGGTCTGATGGCTGCGGGAGCCTGCCAGAATCCGGTCATAGTCCATTGCCTGTGTCAACATGGATGTATACAGGGGGACTTCAGCACGATAAGCATTTTCACTGCGCAGGTACCAGTCTTCATCGCTGTCACGGTTCAGGGTGTAGTTAAAGGCGCCGGCCTGAAGCGGGCGGCTCAGGGCAAACGCACCTTCTTCTGTGGTGGCACCATTCTGTGCATCCACAACCCGGATACCCTGTCCGGTGGTTGCCACCCCGAGGTTACTGTTTCCGACATTTGTGAACGCAAGCCAGGTTTTGCCGGTTGCCTGACCACCATTAATCACCAGCTGGTCAGAGGCATTGCTGCCATCAAGGCGAACACGCATATTGATGGTGCCGCCCTGGCCGGTGAGGTTCGTGGTGGTCAGTTTATGGAACGTTACCGGGGAGTTACTTTTTGCAACAGCACGGCTCAGCGCGGCATTCGGTGTCGTCTGATTATCAAAGCGAATCTCCCCTGCGTTAACAATATCGCCGGTACTGACCACATCACCATTCAGTACCATACTGGCGCCTTTACTGAGCTGTGTTCTGCCACTCAGACTTCCCCCGGCAGCCAGCGTCAGTGTTCCACGATGTCCGACAGTGGTGTTGCCAGCCTGTCCCTCGGCATTAACCGTAAAGCTGCCGCCATTTTCCAGCAGCAGGCCGCTGGCCTGACCGGATGTGCCATCAATACTGAACTTACCGCTGGCATTGGTCCCCTCAACAGTGGCACCACTGTCTGCAATCAGGGCACCACCGGATGTTATGGTGACACTTGTCGCCTTACCGCCGGCAGACACTGCCAGGGTACCGCCGTCATCCACCAGGGTATTCTGTGCTGAATGGCTCTCCAGTACATCCAGACGACCGCCGGATTCCAGAACAACACCGTCAGCCTTACCGTTTTCCACCGTGAAATTCCCCAGACGGTTTGTGCCGATGACAGTTGCAGCAGTACTGGTAACCAGTGCACCGCCCGTGTTCTGGGTGACTGCAGTGGCTTCCCCGCCGGCATGTACCCTCAGTTCACCGTTCTGATTTATGGTGGTGTTACCGGCAGCGCCACCTGCCTTAACAACCTGCCAGCCCCCCTCGTTAATTACCGTGTTCAGCGCAAGTCCGTCCCTGTGCACATACTGGTAACCGCCATTCAGTGTGGTATTCAGGGCCCTTCCGTGTACCGACTGGTCACCACCTGCGTAAATGAGAGTGTCACGGGCTAGCCCGGAAAATAAGATAATCTGCCGTCCATTTTTGTTGATGGTGGTGGATTCTGCTGTTCCCTGGACCTTCTGACCCGTATACGAGTTGTCAGAATCCGGGCCGCCTTCTGCGCCGGTGTTGATGATGGTTCCTGTTGCCAGCCCGCCACTTTTAACGCTCTGGTAACCGTCGCGGTTGATAATTGTACCGGTGGCAACCCCGCCCTCATGCACCCACTGCTCGCCTCTGTTATTCAGTGTGGTGTTCACCGCCAGTCCGTTCAGGCTCTGTCCCCCGCCGTCACGAATAACCGTATCACTGGCTGTTCCCCCCTCCAGCACGACCTGACGACCATTTGTGGTGACAGTGGTGTTTCCGGCTATCCCGCCATTCTGTATCCATTGCCCACCGGTGTTTTCTTCACTGTCCGGCCCCAGTTCCAGCCCGGTACTGATGGTCATTCCGTTGGCCGTACCGAAGACAATCTGGTTGTCATGATTTGTCAGTGTTCCGTCGTTCACGGTTTCTCCCGCCTGTACAACCTTGTCAGCAGCCAGTGCCGGGATTGATGTGACAGCAGCAAGAGACAGCGCAACCGCCACACCGGCGCGTTTTCCCCGTGAGCGGGCCAGTTCGGAGGCCACCACCAGGGTGCCCGTAATGTGATTCCATACCAGCCTGTAGCTGGTGTTCAGATGTCGTTTCATCAGCTTTTCCTTACAGAGGGTGAATAAAAAAGCCGGTACCCACAAAAGTGGATACCGGCAGGTACAAAACAGAGTTATCGGGCACAGCGATACGTCCTGGGCGTAAACGCTCTCCCCCTTCATCAGACAGAGAAGTATCAGTCTGTTGTGTGCAATTCCGTTCTGCATGATGAAGAGATTCAGCTGCCTTTTCGCAGGCCATTAACCACTATAAACGATCGATAGAAACGATCGATACCTGTTTTATCGATCGTTTTATTCTATTAACAGTAGAGCAGTCACGCAAGAGAAACAGGAGGGGCATGAGGTGTTTGTATCATGTTTTCAGTTGGTTAACGCAATGTAATCAGACATTTCCCCTGGCAGACTGTTCAGAAGAAAATCCAGTTCCATACCGCGCGGGCAACAGAGACCACCGTGTCACGGACGGCACGCAGAACTGTGCGTGCAACAGAGGCAACACAGACGCTCTCCACCGTGTCAAATATCCGGTCCACCGCACCGGTAAACTGTTCACGGGCCTGCCCCCGGACAGATTCCGTGCACAGCTCGTCCTGCAGGCGGGTCATCAGGGGACTGGCGGCATGGTCGGGAAGCGCTGTCATGAGCGCACTGACCAGCGTATCCAGTTCCCAGCCGGTGCGGGCCGATACGGCAACAACCGGATGTACGGGCCGGAACAGCCGGAATACCGCATCTGTTTTTTCGCGAATGTTCTGTTCCTGTGCGGGAGAAGGCTGAATACCTGCCATATCCCATTCATGGCAGGGCTCTGTTTTGTCGGCCTGCGTCACCACAAACAGCACCTGCTGATGTCCCCGGTGCAGTATGTGTCGCCAGAAATACTCATCCACAGACAGGGCACGGTCATCGGCTTTAATCAGCCACAGTACCAAGTCCAGTTCAGGCAGAATGTCACGGTACAGGGCTTCATACTCTGCATCCCTGTCCCGGCTCTCGCCCACCCCGGGCAGGTCAGTGATAACCATGCTGTGACCATGGCCACTCAGACGGAAGCGCCGCACTTCCCGGGTGCCGGCGTGAACATCACTGACCGGGGTGACCTCCCCCTGAAACAGTGCATTACAGAGTGAGGATTTACCGGCCCCGCTTTTACCCATAATGCCAATCACGGGTTCGTGACTGGTGAGTTTGCGCAGATGTTCCAGGATGTGACGGGAAAGCGAGTAAGGCAGGGAGGAGAGCGGTTTTTCAATTGCCTCAATGGCATCAGACGGATTCATACATGTATTCCCGGTGAAAAAAGACAAAACCCCGCGCACCGGAAAGGTGGCGGGGGATTCACAACGATAATATCTGTCTGAAATTATTTAGGATGCAGGTATCTTCTGATAATCATACATCCCGAATTTTGTTCTTAATAGTTGAGTAGTGGTATTTGGTTTCCCTGAGAGAATATAAAGGTGAATCATGCTGCATTGAGTTTGATTCAATTTGTACTGAGACAAGTATCTTCATGATTATAATCAAAAGTTGGGTGGATTGGTCTGGCGCTCATCATTTTTTCGAATAAACTCACTAATTATTGCCCCCCCCCCCCAAAGGAGATGATTTCATGTATAATTGTGGTGAATCATATTCAGAATACGACATATCATTATCTGACGATGAAAACTATGACGATGACTATTATCGTGAACGCCCGTGTCCGGGAGAAGTTTTCGGCTATGATAATACTGAGGATAATGATGAGGCGGCATCTGATTATGCATTAAAAATAAATGAAAACTCTGATTAATACGGGGGTAGCTGATAATAAGACAATCAATGACAGATATTAATGAATAAACATAATCAGGCGCTCAATACTTGGTTTAATCTGGGCGCCTGATTAAAATCTGAGGAAACATATAATAATTTTCATCAAAATAGTATTTATGTACTAACTAAGCTGGATTTGAACCTCTATTTCTGGGTATTTGTTATCACTTAATCCATTACTGCTCCTCCTTCAGCATATGTCGTATCCGTTGAAGGATTTACGCATATCGGTAACGTCGGCAACGAGCCAGATGCGGGTACCTGACGGGAGTGAGATCATCGTCCCCTCCCGGTCAGTTCACGGATCAACAGCGTGAGCAGCTCTGGCGATGGATTTTCCAGCGTCATGTTACCGTGACGGAACTCCACCTTGCAGGAGCCGGCACTGACACTGGTCTGAGTGGAAGTGGATAAAGACGGCGCAATGGCCGCCACCGGTTCTTTCTGCTCACCCGGCGTTATTTCTACAGGTAATAATTCAACGCCAGTGTCAGAAGAGGTCGTTACCTGAAGACGCCGTGATATACGCCCTTCGTTCTGCCAGAGCCTGAGCCATTTGAACAGGAGGTTATCATTGATATCGTGTTCCCGGGCAATACGGGCAACAGAGGCTCCTGGTTGTGATGCCAGTTCCACCATACGAAGTTTGAATTCATTCGAATAGTTTTTACGAGGTTCTTTTCGCCAGTCCTGTAATTCCATACTTAGATGTCCGTC
>ERZ1673739.3349-NODE-3349-length-10939-cov-4.189177_pt1 | contig 10939 bp, 10 predicted proteins | sample MGYA00580210_ERZ1673739 | MGnify/ENA primary metagenome ERZ1673739 (study PRJEB41218, sample SAMN15661749) | gut metagenome | host: Homo sapiens | place: Canada: London | collected 2015-08-20/2019-03-30 | study: EMG produced TPA metagenomics assembly of...
AGCGCACCACCTGCCTCCATATTTTCCACAGCAATCTTCAGTTCCTTATTTGTTTGCGAATCAGCCTTTTCTCCTTTATACTCACATAAGTAATGATCCAAGCGATCCATCAATAAAAGCAAATACAGGAATGCTGCAATACCTCCACAAATCAAAAGAATTTCTTTCATAAATTCATCTTCTTTCCAAATTTAGATGTGAAAACATCTTTGAATATCCTTAATATTTCCTAACACCAACATGCTGTGGTCCTCTGGAAAAACAGTTTCAGAAGATATTTTCAAATTCATCTTGCCTTCATGCTTAAAGACCATCAAATTGATATTATGTTTTTTTCGAATTTCCATTTCGCCAACGGTTTTGCCAACCCATGCTTTTGGAATTTCAATTTCAAAAATAGAATATTCCTGATCTAATTCGATGTAATCCAAAATATGATCTGAACTGTATCGGATTGCTGTCCACTCAGCCAATTGTTTTTCTGGATACACTACCTCATCCGCGCCATTTTTCAGCAAAAACTTTGCATGGACATCTCTTGCTGCACGTGCAACAACCATCTTTGCGCCCAATTCTTTCAGCAAGGACGTTGTTTCCAAGGAGCTCTGGAAATCATCACCAATAGCAACAATACATACATCAAAGTTATTGACACCCAGAGAGGACAAAAATTCCTCCTGTGTTCCATCCCCAATCTGCGCATTTGTGACATAGGGCAGCACTGCACGCACTCTTTCTTCATCCTTATCTACAGCCATTACTTCGTGATGCAATTCATCCAATTTCATTGCTGCATGTCTACCAAATCTGCCAAGACCAATTAGTAAAATCGTTTTCATTTTTATCTCCTTTATTAACCAACTGTAATTTTTTCTTCTGGATATTTAAATCCAGAAATTTCTTTTTCATGTAATGCTGCAAAAACCAATGTCAGCCCACCGACACGTCCAAGAAACATCAGACAAATCAAAATGATTCTGGACAGAATTCCCAAGGTAGGCGTAATTCCTAAAGACAAGCCTACGGTTCCAATGGCTGAACTTGTTTCAAAGAGTGCAGACAATATGGGGATTTCTTCGTAACCGCTAATAAGCATTGCACCAGCTACCGACAGCACAACATATAACAAAAGAACCGTTGCCCCATTTCTGATTGCTCGTACAGGAATACCTCTGCCAAAAAGATGGGCTTGTTCCTTTTCTCTGAAAACAGCCAATGCCGATGCACAAAGGACTGCAATTGTTGTCGTCTTCATACCACCTGCCGTAGAGCCGGGAGAACCGCCGATTAACATCAGAATAATCATAAGCAGCAAACCAGATTCACTAATGATGGTTAAATCTACGGTATTAAAGCCTGCTGTTCTGGGTGTAATGGACTGAAACAAAGATCCCCATAATCGATTCAGAAAATCCATATCCGAAAACTCGATAAAGAAAAAATATAAAAAGGGAATCCCAATCAGCATCGCTGTAACCAACAGTATCACCTTGCTTTGCATTCGATATTTTTTGAAATGAAATTGATTATTGTAGATATCTGCCCACGTCATGAACCCAATACCACCAACAACAATCAACATCATAATGGTAATGTTGACAGTGGGGTCTGTTGCATAGGAAGTCAACGAAGAATATGGCGTTCGAATGCCGATCAAATCAAATCCCGCATTGCAGAAAGCAGAGATTGAATGGAAGATTGCATACCATATTCCTTTCACAAGACCAAAATCACTGCAAAAGACAGGAGCTAACAAAATAGCCCCAATCAACTCAATAAAAATAACAGTTCTGAGTATGAATTCCGTCATGCGCACAATCCCACCAACCTGTGGAGCCGATATGACCTCCTGCATGACGCTTCGCTGCATCAATCCGATTTTTCTTCCGGAAATGACCGCTATGGAAACGGCAATGGTCACAACCCCCATACCGCCGATCTGGATTAGCAACAATATAATGGTTTGACCAAACATAGACCAATATGTGGCAGTATCATGCACAACCAAGCCTGTCACACAGGTTGCTGACGTTGCAGTAAATAACGCATCTAAAAAAGATGCGCCCTGTCCGTCCTGTGTTGCGATTGGCAATGTTAAAAATAAAGTACCTAATAAAATCACAGATAAAAAACCAAGAATAATCACTTGAAATGAGGTTATGTGATGATGTTTCCTGTGTTCCACCAGATGCATGTATCTCTCCTACTTTCTTTATGCAATCTTTTCGTTTCCTTAATCTTATCTTTATTCGCATTAAGATGGGAGTAAGCATCTGGCGTTTTGTATTAAGATTGCATTAAGATGCCTATGATTGTCCTATATCCAAAAGCCTTATGTTTCTATTTGAAAACAAGTTTACATATAGCCAAAAATCCATGCAATAGGCAAAACAATTGCGGTTGTACCAAGAAACACCATACCGACCATAGCAACAGGCAGTACAATAAAAGCTGCCGCAAAAGAAATGTATGGATGATGATCTCCAAACCACTGTAAAATGTGATAAAAACCAAATTCAAATTTGTGTATAGACTGTAAAACGGCTGTCATAGTCTTTCCCTCCTTTATTTCATGTTCAGGATACCATAGGGAACATGAAAACGGGAAAAAGGAACAAGTGAATACAATTAAGAAACAGTTAAGGTACCATAACACACTGATACAATAAAAACCACTCGTAAACTAGTGGTTTCAGATTTTAAAAAACTAGATTTTTTTCAAGTACGTGGAAGGGGTTGGAAAACGAAGCGTTTCCCAACTGGAATCCGCAAGAAGAAAAGCAGGAGTTTCAAAGCTTTGCAGCTGATGGAACTCCTGCTTTATACTCCTGTCTGTTCGTCAAAAGCTTGCATAAAAGATCCTTTGACGACAACACATATTACACTTATTCTTTAGGAAGAATACCCATGGCTTCCGCAATATCAATGTTCACAAGCAATACATTCACTGTTTCTTCCCCAAAGATTCCAAATGTTTTTCCTTCTGTATGTGCATCTATGATTCGCTGCACTTCTTCTTCTCGCAGACCAGAAGCGGCTGCAATACGGGGAACCTGAATCTGGGCAGATTCTGGAGAAATATGAGGATCCAAGCCAGAACCAGAAGCTGTCATCAAATCTGTGGGAATATCCTCTGCACTGACACCGGGATTTTTTGCAAGGAAGTTTTCCATATCAGCGGCGACTCTTTCTGTTAATGCCGGATTGGAAGGTGCATAGTTAGTAGAGCCGGAAGAAACACCCGTATATTCTGTCCCGTCGCTGTAATACCGGTTTCCTTCGGCATCTTCCTCATAGGTATTGTAATGATATGCGGAAGGACGACCCCACAGAAAATAGTCTTCTGTAAATTCCTGCCCGATGGTTTCTGCCCCGACAGTTTTGTCATCCACAGTGATTAAATTCCCGTTTGCCTGTTTTGGAAATATTACCTGAGATACACCTGTTAACGCCAATGGATAAGCTAAACCACAAATGACCAACAGAACGATGGTTACTGTAATTGCTTGCCTTGCATTCCAAAGAATTTCTTTCATAATAAATGAACCTCCTTAAAATCCCAGCATATGAAGGACTGGATAAATGCTCATATCAATGATCTTAATACCGACAAATGGTGTGATTACACCACCCAAACCATAAATCAGCATGTTTCTAGCCAACATTTTTCCCGATGACATAGGCCGATATTTTACACCTTTGATTGCCAAAGGAATCAAACAGGGAATGATAATGGCGTTGAAGATCAAGGCAGACAAAATGGCACTGTATGGAGTTGTCAAACCCATGATATTGAGCACACTCAGCTGGGGAATTGCTATCATAAACATCGCTGGGATAATTGCAAAATATTTTGCAATATCATTGGCAATAGAAAATGTTGTCAAACTACCTCTTGTAATCAACAGCTGTTTCCCGATTTCTACAACTTCCAGAATTTTTGTAGGATCAGAATCCAAGTCAACCATATTGGCTGCTTCTTTTGCCGCAGTTGTGCCGCTATTCATTGCCAAACCAACGTTTGCCTGTGCCAATGCAGGGGCATCGTTTGTGCCGTCGCCAGTCATCGCAACGATTTTACCTTCCGCCTGTTCTTTCTTGATGACGTCAATTTTATCCTCTGGTTTACATTCTGCAATAAATCCATCCACACCAGCTTCTTTTGCAATAGTTGCCGCTGTCAATGGATTATCCCCTGTACACATGATTGTTTTAATCCCAATGGCTCGCAGCCTTTCAAATCTTTCTGCCATACCGGGCTTTACGGTATCTTTCAAATAGATAACACCTAAAATATGAGCATTTTCGCATACGGTCAGAGGTGTACCGCCCAAAGCAGAAACCTTTTCCACCTGTTCATGCAAATCACTGGGGATTTTACCGCCCTGTTCCAAAACATATTTTTCAATGGAATCAGATGCCCCTTTTCTGATCTTTGTACCATCCGGCAAATCTACACCGCTCATACGTGTCTGTGCTGTAAATTCGATAAACTGAGCACCTTCTGCCAAAACGCTGCTATCTCCCATCTGTTTTGCCAAATCTAATGTAGATTTTCCTTCTGGCGTTTCATCCAGTACAGAAGTCAATGCAGCACAACGAATCAACTCGCTGCGGTCAGCGCCGCCTATGGGCAGGAAATCTGCTGCCAGACGGTTACCAAATGTAATGGTTCCTGTTTTGTCCAAAATCATTGTATCTACATCCCCACAAGCTTCTACTGCTTTCCCGGACATAGCAATGACATTAAATCTGGTAACACGATCCATCCCTGCAATCCCAATTGCGGAAAGCAAACCACCTATTGTTGTAGGTATCAAACATACACACAATGCAATCAACGTAGATGTCTGAAGCTGTACCCCACTATAAAGACCAATGGGATACAGCGTTACAATAACGATCAGAAAAATGATGGTCAAGGAAACCAACAATGTATTCAATGCAATTTCATTGGGTGTTTTCTTTCTGGAAGCACCTTCAACCAGAGAAATCATACGGTCCAAAAAGCTGTTGCCTGGATCAGAAGTAATCTGAATTTTCAGCCAGTCAGATACAACTGTTGTACCACCTGTTACAGAACAAAAATCGCCGCCGCTTTCTCTGACCACAGGCGCAGATTCACCAGTAATTGCGGATTCATCTACAGATGCGATCCCTTCAATAACTTCACCATCACCGGGGATTACTTCGCCGACTTTTACCAGAACAATGTCACCTTTTTTCAGCTGGCTAGACAGAACTTCTGTTTCGCTTCCATCGTCCAAAAGAACTCTTGCTTTTGTATCTTTCTGTGTTTTCTTCAAACTGACCGCCTGCGCTTTGCCTCGACCTTCTGCAACAGATTCTGCAAAGTTTGCAAACAGAATCGTGATAAACAATACAATACATACAAGAATGTTATACAGACGAAGATTGATGTCCTGGCTGACATCTCCGAATAGTCCAGGTACAATGGACAAAATCAATGAAATGATGCAGCCAATTTCAACCACAAACATGACGGGATTTTTCATCATGTACCGTGGATTCAATTTCATAAAGGAACCGACGATTGCCTGATGCATAATCTCAGGTGTAATCAGTTTCTGGTTTTGTTTCTTACTCATAGTGATGATGCCTCCTTATGACCAAAGGGTAAGATGCTCTGCAATAGGTCCCAGTGCCAACGCAGGGAAGAATGTCAGTGCAGCAAAAATGTATACGACAAATACCAGGATAACTGCAAAGGCAACATTATCTGTATGCAATGTACCTACTGTTTCACTGACAAACTTCTTCCGCATCAGTGAGCCGGCAATTGCCAACTGTATCACAATGGACAGGTACCGACCAAAGAACATGACAAGACCAGTTGTGATATTCCAGAAATAACTGTTATCCGCCAGACCTTCAAAGCCGGAACCATTGTTTGCCGCTGAAGATGCGTATTCATAAAGAACCTGTGATAACCCGTGGAAGCCAGGATTTGTAATTCCCTCTGTTCCTGCTGGTACTGCAACCGCTAGCGCAGAAAATGCCAAAATCAAAAGTGGATGAATGATGATACAAAGTGCTGCGAGTTTCATTTCTCTGCCTTCGATTTTTTTGCCAAGATATTCAGGTGTACGTCCAATCATCAAGCCGCAGATGAAAACTGCCAGTATTGCATACATGATCATATTCATCAAGCCAACACCTTTCCCGCCGAATACAACATTCAGCATCATGTGCAGCATTGGAATCATGCCACCCAATGGCGTCAACGTATCATGCATATTGTTTACAGTACCTGTTGTAAAGGAAGTCGTCGTCGTGGTAAACATTGCAGACTGCGCAATACCAAAACGAACTTCTTTCCCTTCCATACTGCCCATGGACTGGGTCAGACCAACATTTGCCAATGCAGGGTTCCCCTGACTTTCTGCCCAGAAACATACGCTCAAACCAATTACAAAGAGGATTCCCATTGCAAGGAAAATAGATCTGCCTTCTCTGCCAAAGAATTTTGTCGTCAGGCTGGATTTTACTGCAACGTCATTTTCCAAAGCCGCTTGTGCTTTGCGATCTCTAACCATTTTGCCAAAAGTAATGACACAAGCACCTGGAAGAAGCATCATAGAATACAATTCAATCAAGTTTGAAATTATCGTAGGGTTTTCCATAGGTGTTGTGGAGTTTGCGCCAAAGAAGCCGCCGCCATTTGTGCCTAAGTGTTTAATAATCTCCACTGCTGCCACAGGTCCGGTAGCAATGGTTTGTTTCATTCCTTCAATGGTGTCCACTACAATGTTGGCACTCAAATTCTGGGGAACGCCCTGCCATACCAGAAGCAAACCGCCCACAAAGGAAAATGGAAGCAGGATACGTGTGATCACTCTTACCATATCCATATAAAAGTTGCCGACACATTCTTTTGTTTTTCCTGCCAGACCTCTGATAAAAGCGATACATGCCGCATAACCACTGGCTGCTGATACAAACATCATAAATGTAATAACCAGCAGCTGAGAAAAATAAGATAATCCACTCTCACCGGAATAATGCTGCAAGTTTGTATTGGTCATAAAACTGATGATGGTATTAAAGGAAAGCGTTTCTTCCATAGAAGCAATCCCGTTGGGATTGAAAATGGAAATAGACTGTATCCTCAAAATCAGATATCCAATGAAAACCATCACTGCGTTTGTTGTTAGCAAAGCAACCGCATATTGCCACCAATTCATACCTTTATCTAGATGAACGCCACTGATTTTATAAATCACACCATCTATCCGATCCATAACCGGATCTGCAAATGTTTTTTGTCCTGTTGAAATGTGATACAAATAATTGCCTACAGGAATGACAAGTGCAATAAAAATGGCAATTGTCACAATGAGTTCCAACATAATCATTTCCTCCCTAAAGTATCAAAATCTATCTGGATGCACCAGCGCATATACCAGATATACGCCAAGCAATATCACAACTGCACCAAGAATAAACATTTCTGTTTCCTCCTTATTCCTTCCATTGTTATTCATTTGAATCCACTTGTTTTTTACACCAACGTACCAATAAATTGATCAAACCAAAACAGATGACCAGTATCGCTACCATTGCAATATCAAGCATATTTTTACTTCCTCCTTTTTCCATTCACTTTTTATGGACTTATTTTAGCAAGGTCCCTATCAATATGGTCTAAGGAAAACGCAGCAGAAATTAAAACCATATAAAGAAAGAAATTATGAAACGCTTTCATGAAAAAAAGAACAGAATCCATTTATGATTCTGTTCTCTTTACGAAGTGATCCATTAATAGTCTAATGAACGAATATCTACTTTCTCCCATGGCAATGTAAATGTAAAGACAGCCCCCTGTGGTGTATTGTCAGTAACAGATATCTTCCCTCCATGGGCCATGACGATAGATTTACACAAATTCAGTCCAAGACCAAGTCCTCTGCGATTATCTCCTTTTCCTTGATATGCGGTATAAAACATATCGAAAATATGTTTTTTACTCTCATCATCCATTCCTGGTCCATTATCGGCAATTTCAATATAGACCCAATCTCCTTTCTTATACGCAGACAAATTAATTTTTGAACCTACAGGCGTATATTTAATGGCATTGTTCACAATATTGATAATCACTTGTATCATCAAATGTACATCCATTTTCGCCATCAAGAATTCATCTTTCACTTCTACATGTATCACATGATCTTTTGCCTGTCTGTCCACATGACGTAATGCCTCGTCAAAGACTTCTGTTAAAAGCTGCGGTTCCAGCTTCAGCTTCATAGAGCCATTTTCAACTCTGGTGATTGACAAAAGGTTTTCTGTCAAATTCATGAGCCACATTGCATCATCGTAAATAGAAGAATACAATTCCTGCTTTTTCTCCTCTGGCAAAAGGGTCTCCTGATCCATAAGAATCGCGGCATTTCCACTGATTCCTGTAAGGGGTGTGCGTAAATCATGTGAAATGGAACGTAATAAATTCGACCGAAGTTTTTCCTGATGTGTACGCATCTCGATATTATATTTTTCCTGACTCAACCTTCTTCTTTCCATAATGATGCCGCATTCATTAAGAATGGCAATGATCAAATTCTTTTCAAAGGTATCTAACGGCTCATAGGATTTTATGGGAATCCCCACAATCCCCATAACTCCCTGCATACCCCTGACGGAAAGATAATAGTTTTTTACATTAGAAAGTGTATTGGTAGTTGCTCCCGCATGTTTATTATTCTTTTGCACCCACTGAGCAACAGCTTTTTCCTCCAATGTAAATCGGTCAAACATTTCTTTCTCTTTGTCTTTTGGCTCTACAGAAAACGCTAACTCCTTGTCTTGATAAGAAACAGCATACAAAATGGGTCTGCTCAAAAGGGCTTCCAATTGTTCAGCACCCTTTTGCAATATTTCTTCTTCGTTTTTTCCTTTTTGTAACTTCTGTATGCTGCTAATCAAAAGTTCTGTGTAATACGCTTTTTGCGATGCTTGTCTTGCCTGTCTTTGTACCCTTGTTGCAAGCGTACTGGAAAGAACACTGGTCAATAACATAATGAAAAAAGTAATTGGATAATCAGGATCTGCATTCAACGAAAATCTTGGTTCTGTAAATAAATAATTAAATATCACAACACTGCATATAGAAGATAAAACGCCGCATAGGTATCCTCTGGTTGCAATGGATGAAAGCAATACACCTAAAATATAAATCATAATGATATTGGCTTCTCTCATTCCCAACTGAAAGAAAATCATTCCGATGACAGATGCACAAACAAGAATCAGGATTGTCTTTAAGAAATCCTTTGTTGTGATGACCGTATCTTCCATGGAAATAAACATCTTTTTCCGAAATAATGGCTGCTGATCGGGTATGATATAGATATCTATATTTGCTGCAAGTTCCGTCAGCCGATCTACCATATTCTTTTTCCCAAACAAAGTACTTTGCCTATGGTTTGTTCGCCCCATAACAATTTTGGTTACACCGCTTACTTTTGCATATTCAGCGATTTGTACGGCAGGATCTTCCCCATAAACCGTAGCAATTTGTGCCCCTAGCTGTTCTGCCAAACGAATATTTTCTTTCAAACGCTTTGCGTTTTCTTTCGATATTTCAGCCTTTTTCGATGTTTCCACATATAACGCGGTAAAACCACTGTGAAATGCCTCTGCCATACGCGCCGCTGTGCGAATTACCTTTTTATTAGATGGCGCTGGTGACAATCAGATTAAAATATGTTCTCCTGCCCTTGCTGCCGCCTCTTTCCTTTCTTTTTTCGCCGTTCGATTCAAACGATCCGCAGTACGTCTTAAAGCAATTTCACGTAATGCCGCGAGGTTTTCTTTCGTAAAAAAGTGGGTTAATGCTCGCTTTGCCTGACTTTCTTCATAAACTTTTCCTTCATGCAAACGAAGAATCAAATCGTCTGGTTCTATATCAACAACTTCCACCTGCGCTGCCGAATCAAAGACATCATCTGGTATTCTTTCTTTTACAGAAATTCCTGTGATAGATGCCACCAAGTCATGTAAAGATTCCAAGTGCTGCACATTAACTGTGCTGTAAACATCAATGCCTGCCCGTAGCAATTCTTCCACATCTTGATATCTTTTCAAGTGCCTGCATCCAGCTGCATTACTATGAGCCAATTCGTCTACTAAAACCAATTCCGGTTTTCGCTCAAGAACTGCATCTAAATCCATCTCTTTTAACGTCATGCCATGATAACGGATTTCTTTATTGGGGATTTCTTCCAATCCATTTATTAAAGCAAGCGTATCTGGTCTGGTATGTCTTTCCACATACCCAACAACAACATCTTTACCATTATTTTTCGCTTCATGTGCCGCTTCTAACATGGCATACGTTTTCCCAACACCGGCGGCATATCCAAAGAAAATCTTCAATTTACCATGATACTTTTCCGTCTGTTCTCTTTGGATCATTTCTAAAAGTTCCTCTGAACGAAACCTTTTTATTTCCATACTCTTTATCCTCTCATATTCCTAAACAACAATGCAGCATATATCTTTCATTTTATTATCTTACGCCCCAAATAAATAAGGCGTAAATAATGCACTTTTCATATAAAGATAGGATTAAGGCATAAAGTTTGAACCTACCCGTGTATGACAGATACTTAAAGCAACTGTTTCATTTTACATTATGTTCCTCTGCTCCTTATAAAAAGGTCCATATATTCACTTATCAAAGTTCGATTTACCTCCCTTTTTTCTATTGTTTTTTAAGTACCTTCTAAAATAATAATTCGATAATTTTATATACGAAAATATTTTATTTCCTTCTAGTAGAACTAGAGATTTTTTAAGCGAAAACATCCAACAAAAAAGCCAGAAACCTTTTGGTTTCCGGCTTTTCGTATAGAAACATATTTTATTTCATTACATTCTCGCAGAAATTCATGAGCATGGTAGCCGCTTCGGCTCT
>ERZ1673739.3350-NODE-3350-length-10939-cov-3.919882_pt1 | contig 10939 bp, 8 predicted proteins | sample MGYA00580210_ERZ1673739 | MGnify/ENA primary metagenome ERZ1673739 (study PRJEB41218, sample SAMN15661749) | gut metagenome | host: Homo sapiens | place: Canada: London | collected 2015-08-20/2019-03-30 | study: EMG produced TPA metagenomics assembly of...
AAATAAAATTTCCAAAAGACCTTGCAAAATCAAGGATTTCCGAATAGAATAGGAGCGTAACCATTTAAAGAGGGGACAGGGATGCCCCCTCTTTTCAGCGGACAAATTTGAGGAGATTGAAAGAAAATGATTAGTGCCAATAATGTGACGCTCCGCGTCGGTAAAAAAGCATTGTTCGAAGATGTAAACATCAAATTCACGGAAGGCAACTGTTATGGCCTGATCGGTGCCAACGGCGCCGGAAAATCCACATTTTTGAAGATTCTGTCCGGGAATCTGGAGCCAACCAGCGGCGATATCGTGATCACACCGGGCCAGCGCCTTTCTTTCTTACAGCAGGACCACTTTAAATACGACCAGTTTCCTGTACTGGATACGGTCATCATGGGAAACCAGCGTCTTTATGATATCATGAAGGAAAAGGACGCTATTTATATGAAGGAGGACTTCACCGACGAGGACGGCATCAAGGCCGCCGAGCTGGAGGGAGAGTTTGCCTCCATGAACGGCTGGGAGGCAGAGTCCGACGCCGAGAACCTGTTAAACGGTCTGGGCGTGGATACGGAATTCCACTATAAGCAGATGGGCGAGCTCACCGGTGCTTTAAAGGTGAAGGTGCTCCTGGCCCAGGCATTATTTGGAAATCCTGATATCCTGCTGCTGGACGAGCCCACCAACCATCTGGACCTGGACGCCATCGCATGGCTGGAGGAGTTCCTGATCAACTTTGAGAATACGGTGATCGTCGTATCCCATGACCGGTATTTCTTAAATAAGGTCTGCACCCAGATCGCAGACATTGACTATGGAAAGATCCAGCTTTACGCCGGAAACTATGATTTCTGGTATGAGTCCAGCCAGCTGATGATCCGGCAGATGAAGGAAGCCAACCGGAAGAAAGAGGAGAAGATCAAGGAGCTGCAGGAGTTCATCCAGCGTTTCTCCGCCAACGCCTCCAAATCCAAGCAGGCGACCTCCAGAAAGCGTGCTCTGGAAAAGATCGAGCTGGACGAGATCAAGCCCTCCAGCAGAAAATACCCGTACATCGACTTCCGTCCCTTCCGTGAGATCGGAAACGAGGTCCTTGCGGTGGAGGGCCTTACAAAGACCATCGACGGCGTAAAGGTCCTGGACAATATTTCCTTTACCCTGGGCCGCGAGGATAAGGTGGCTCTGGTAGGCCCCAACGAGCTTGCAAAGACCACGCTGTTCAAGATCCTTTCCGGCGAGATGGAGCCGGATTCCGGAAGCTATAAATGGGGACTTACTACGACCCAGGCCTACTTCCCCAAGGACAACAGTGCGGAGTTTGACAACGACGATACCATCGTGGACTGGCTGACCCAGTATTCCCCGGAAAAGGACGTGACCTATGTCCGCGGCTTCCTGGGAAGAATGCTGTTTGCCGGCGAGGACGGCGTCAAGAAGGTAAAGGTCCTCTCCGGAGGCGAGCGGGTGCGCTGCATGCTGTCCAAAATGATGATCTCCGGGGCCAACGTGTTGATGTTTGACGAGCCCACGGACCATCTGGATATGGAGTCCATCACGGCCCTCAACAACGGAATGAAGAAATTCCCGGGTGTGATGATCTTCTCCTCCCGTGACCACCAGGTAGTAGAGACCACGGCCAACCGGATCATGGAGATCATCAATGGCCAGCTGGTGGATAAGATCACCACCTACGACGAATATCTGGCGAGCGACGAGATGGCGAGAAAGAGATTCACTTTCACAGTCACCGAGAGCCAGGAGGACGACGACTAATAAAAAGAGCTGCAATAAAAAACACTGCCAAAACTCCCGGAAAGGGGGAATGGCAGTGTTTTTTTGTATATATGGAGCCGGGAGCTGCGTCAGTATGACCAGGGATGCCTGGCCTGCGGGCATCTCCCGGATGTGGCCCGGGAGTGCAGGCGCCCATCCGGCGGTCCTTAGAAGTTGGGGATCACCGGCTTTTTTAAGATCCGCTTCATGGCCACGGCGTATATGAAGATGGATACCACAGGGGCGATGATGTCGGAAATGGGCTCCGCGTAAAAGGTGGCTCTGGCTCCGAAGAACCGGGGCAGCAGAAAGAGCGGAAGGAAGTAGACCAGCTTCCGGAAAAAGGACAGAGGCAGGGAAAGCTGGACCTTTCCAAGGCCAGTGAAGCCGTCTACGATCACATACTGGATGCTTAAGGGAATTACTGCCAGGGTGTAGATCTTTATGGTCTTTGCAGCCTCGGCGATCAGGGCCGGGTCCGAGGTGAACAGACGCACGAAGAGGTGTCCCGCAGTCTGGGCCAGGATAAACAGGATCGTGGTGTATCCGGCGCTTAAAAGGAAGATGAAGCGCTGGGCCTTTTTCACCCGGTCCGGCTGTCCGGCTCCGTAGTTGAAGGCCAGGATGGTCTGGGTACCGCCGGTGATGCCGCCCAGAGGCATGGTGATCACCAGCATGAAGCTCTGGACGATGGTGGCACAGGTGATCAGCATATCGCCCTCACCGGGACCTCCGTAGGTCTGGAGCACCGAGTTCATGGAAATGATCATCACATTGTCCACGGCGATGATGATAAAGGGCGTAAAGCCCACCAGCAGGATCCTCTGGATTAGTTTCCGGTCATAGCCGCCGAAGCTGATCTTCACAGGAACCTTTTTTCCGAAGAGGAAGGACAGGACAAAGGCACAGCTGGCCATCTGGGAGAGGACCGTGGCCACAGCCGCTCCGGCCACACCCATGTGTAAGGCGAAGATGAACACGGGATCCAGGACGATATTCAAAACGGCGCCGATGATCACCGAATACATGCCGGTCTTTGCAAAGCCCTGGGAGATGATGAACTGGTTCATCCCCGTGGCCATAAGGGCGAAGAAGGTACCCGTCAGATAGATGCTGAAGTAGGTGTTGGCGTAGGGATAGGTGGTGTCGCTGGCGCCGAAATACCGCAGCATGGGCTCGCGGAAGGGATAAATGAGGGCCACGAGAAGGACAGACGCCACCGCCAGCAAAAGAAAGCTGTTGGCCAGGATCTTTTTGGCGGTCTTCATATCTCCCTGGCCCATCTTCATGCTCATCAGGGGGGATCCGCCGATGCCTACCCAGAAGGCAACGCTGCCCACCATGGTCACCACAGGGCCGCAGACACCGGCTCCCGCCAAAGCGACGCTTCCCACGTCGGGGATGTTTCCTATATACATACGGTCCACAATGCTGTAAAGGACGCTGACGAACTGGGCCAGCATACTGGGAATGGCAATGCGCCACACAAGCCTTTTTATATCGTCACGACCGAGATCATTTTCCAGGGCCATTTTCTATTCCTCCGTAAATCTGTATGATATGCTCCGGGCGCAGATGCCGGGAAGGGGGTCTGCCGCGGCCGTCTCCGGCGGCACCACTCAATATATTACACAGATTCTGTGGAATGTCAACCGGGGGAGAAAGAAGCCCTGTGAAAAGCACGGTTAAAATTTACAAACAAGGCGGGATATGATATAATGGTGAACATATAAGGAATTTTGCGTTGTTGTTCTGCCATGGTCCGCAGGGGCCTGGAAATAGGAGAAAAGCATGAAAGAGAATAAAAAGGTCAGGAATGTGCTGCAGAAATACATGCAGTGGCCCGTGGTACTTTCGGCCCTGGTCCTCTGCGCCAATGGGGCGGTAGGCCTGGTTTCCGGCAAAGCCGGTATGGTCATGGCCGTGTTTACGGTCCTGTATGCATTCTGCGCGGGGGTCCTCTTCTGGTATGGAAAAAAGCGGATCCTGACAGGGCTTGTGGGCTTTGCCGCGGATTTTGACCAGAGCCAGAAGAACCTGATGGCTTCCATGGAGCTGCCTTACGGCATCGCCGATGAAGCGGGACGTCTTTTGTGGACCAACCGGGCGTTTTCTGCGGTGATCAGGGACGAAAAGAGCGCCAGGAGGAGCCTTACGGTCCTGTTCACGGAGATCACAGAGGAAGGCCTGGAAAAAATGGACCATGCCCTGGAGGTCCAGTGCGCGTATGGGGGAGCCATTTACAGGGCCTCTATAAAGCGTGTGACGATCCAGTCGGACAGCGGCCTGCTTTCCGCTGCGCCAGGCCAGAAGACGGAGCAGCAGGTGTTGGCCGTATACCTTTATGACGAGACAGAGATCCATGAATATATGCAGGCCATCACGGACCAGAAAATGGTGGCAGGTCTTATTTATCTGGATAACTATGATGAAGCGCTGGAGAGCGTGGAGGAGGTGCGCCGGTCGCTTCTGGTGGCCCTCATTGACCGGAAGGTCAGCAAATATATTTCCGGAGTCAACGGCATCGTAAAAAAGATGGAAAAGGACAAATATTTCTTTGCCATCGAGCAGAAATATATGCCGTCCCTGGAGGCGGAGCGGTTCAGTCTCCTGGAGGATGTAAAGACCGTTAATATCGGAAATGAGATGGCCGTTACCTTGAGTATCGGGATCGGCATCAACGGCGATACGTATATCCGCAACTATGAGTACGCCCGGACCGCCATCGACATGGCCCTGGGCCGCGGCGGTGATCAGGCCGTGGTGAAGAACGGGGAAAAGATCCAGTATTACGGAGGAAAATCCCAGCAGCTGGAGAAGACCACCCGTGTTAAGGCCAGAGTCAAGGCCCATGCCCTCCGGGAGCTTCTGGAGACCAAGGACCGGCTTCTGATCATGGGCCACAAGATCGGGGACATCGACTCCTTCGGTTCTGCCATCGGCGTGTACCGGATCGCCGCAGCCCTTGGGAAAAAGGCCCATATCGTCATCAACGAGGTCACCTCATCGGTACGGCCCATGATGGACCGGTTTATCAATAACAGCGATTATCCCCAGGATCTGTTCCTGATGGGAGACGATGCGGCGGAGCTGGCGGACCCGTCCACAGCCCTTGTGGTGGTGGATGTGAACCGCCCCAGCTATACGGAAGAGCCCCAGCTTTTAAATCTGGTAAAGACCATTGTGGTCATCGACCATCACCGCCAGTCCAGCGAGATCATCAGCAACGCTACCTTATCCTATGTGGAGCCCTATGCCTCCTCGGCCTGTGAGCTGGTGGCGGAGATCCTGCAGTATGTGACGGACAGCATCCGGATCAAATCCCTGGAGGCCGACGCCATGTACGCCGGTATCGTCATCGATACCAATAATTTCACAAACCAGGCAGGAGTCAGGACCTTCGAGGCCGCGGCGTTCTTAAGGAGGAACGGCGCCGATGTGACCAGGGTAAGGAAGCTGTTCCGGGATAAAATGGAGGACTACAAGGCCAGGGCAGAGGCAGTCCGCCAGGCGGAGGTCTTTGAGGGAGCCTTTGCCATCAGCGTATGTCCGGCTGAGAATGTGGAAAGTCCCACGGTGGTTGGGGCCCAGGCGGCCAACGAGCTTTTGGATATCATCGGCATCAAGGCCTCTGTGGTCTTGACCCCCTATAACGGAAAGATCTATGTCAGCGCCCGCTCCATTGATGAGATCAACGTCCAGGTAATGATGGAAAAGCTGGGCGGAGGCGGACACAGGACCATCGCCGGAGCCCAGCTTCCCGGAGCGACTGTGGAGGAGGCAAAGGAAAAGATCAAAGATGTGATCCTGGCGATGAAACAGAAAGGAGAATTTTAACGTGGAAGTTGTATTATTAGAGGATGTAAAGGCACTTGGAAAAAAAGGACAGATCGTAAAGGTCAACGACGGATATGCAAGAAACTTTATCCTGCCGAAGAAGTTGGGCGTAGAGGCCAACACAAAGAATCTGAACGATCTGAAGCTCCAGAAGGCCAACGAAGCCAAGGTGGCTGCAGAGCAGCTGGCAGAGGCAAAGGCCCTGGCTGCAAAGATCGACGAGCTTTCGGTGACAGTCTCCATCAAGGCCGGAGAGGGCGGAAGGACCTTTGGCTCCGTTTCCACAAAGGAGATCGCCAAGGCGGCGGCCGACCAGTTACATCTGGATATTGATAAGAAGAAAATGGTCTTAACGGATCCCATCCGCAGCCTTGGAACCTTTGAGGTGCCCATTAAGCTCCACAAGGACGTAACTGCAAAGCTGAGAGTCAAGGTGACAGAGGCGTAAGGATATGGAAGAAGCGTTAGTAAAGCGGGTGCTCCCCCACAGCGTGGAGGCGGAGCAGTCGGTCATCGGCGCCATGCTGATGGACCGGGATGCGATCATCGCCGCGTCAGAGACCGTCGTGGCCGATGAGTTTTACCAGCGCCAGTACGGCGTCATGTTCGAGACCATGGTGGAGCTGTTCAACGAAGGCCAGCCGGTGGATCTGGTGACCCTCCAGAACCGGCTGAAGGAAAAGGACGTGCCGCCGGAGGTATGCAGCCTGGACGCCGTCCGGGACATCATGGCTACGGTGCCCACGTCGGCCAATGTGCGGTCCTATGCTGCCATTGTCCACGAGAAGGCGGTCCTTCGCCGCCTGATCAAGATCAACGAAGAGATCGCCAATTCCTGCTATGCGGGAAAGGAGCCGCTGGATACGATCCTGGCAGACACGGAAAAACAGATCTTCCATCTGCTCCAGAGCCGGACCGGCGGCGATTTTGTCCCCATCCGCCAGGTGGCCCTGAATGTTCTGGATAAGATCGAGCAGGCCACCCGTTCCAAATCCACAGTGACAGGACTGGCTACCGGCTTTATCGATCTGGACTACCGGATGTCGGGCCTCCAGCCGTCGGACCTGATCCTCATCGCCGCCCGTCCGTCCATGGGAAAGACGGCCTTTGTACTGAATATAGCGGATTATATCGCGGTGCGCCGCCAGAAAACGTGTCTGATCTTCAGTCTGGAGATGTCCAAAGAGCAGCTGGTGAACCGAATGCTTGCTATGGAGTCCAACGTGGATTCCCAGAAGCTGCGGACGGGAACGCTGACAGACGCCGACTGGGACGCAGTGGTAGAGGGCATCGGCACCATCGGGAATTCAAAGCTGATCATCGACGATACCCCGGGTATCTCCGTTATGGAGCTGCGGTCCAAATGCCGGAAGGTGAAGCTGGAATACGGCCTGGATCTGGTGATGATCGACTACCTCCAGCTGATGACCGGAAGCGCGAAAAACGGCGACAACCGCCAGCAGGAGATCTCGGAGATCTCCCGTTCCTTAAAGGCCCTGGCCCGTGAGCTCAACGCCCCAGTGATCGCCCTGTCCCAGCTTTCCCGTGCCTGCGAATCCAGGACGGACCACAGGCCCATGCTTTCGGACCTGCGTGAGTCGGGAGCCATTGAGCAGGACGCGGACGTGGTCATGTTCCTGTATAGGGACGATTATTATAATAAAGACACAGATACGCCCAATGTGGCGGAGGTCATTATTGCCAAACAGCGTAACGGCCCTATCGGCACCGTAAACCTGGGCTGGAGGCCGGAGCTCACAAGGTTTGTGAACATGGCCAAGGAGCAGTAAGCCCATTCAGACTGTATCTCAACATTTTTGGAATATTCTGGAACGTCCTCACATATATTATGATATCAGGGTCAAAAGGCCGATCGATTCGACACAAGGCTGCTTGCAGGCGATTTTAAGACCTGAGCCCCTAACATCGTATTATGTAACAGGGAAAGGAAGAGGACAACCATGGCAGATACGCACTATCTGATCTCCGATGCCTCGAAAAAGGTGGATGTTGAATCCCACGTTCTCAGGTACTGGGAAGAGGAGCTGGAAATGAACATACCAAGGAATGAAATGGGACACAGATATTATACGGATCTTCACATCCGGCTTTTTAAGCAGATCAAGGAGCTGAAGGAGAAGGGATATCAGCTCAAGGCCATTAAAGCGGCGCTTGCCAGATCCCTGGAATCAGATGGGGAAGTGGTTGTTCCCAATGATATTCTGGAGGAGGATGTTGTGGCTGCTTTAAAGGATCATACGGAGCATGAGGATGAAAAAGTAAAAAACATGGATGACCGGGCCCTGACGACCATGATGGCTGAGGAACGGGCGGAGCAGTTCCGGGCCATGCTGGGACAAATGATTGGACAGGCCATCGAGGAAAACAATGAGAAGCTGAGTCAGGATATCAGCCGCATGGTCAACGACAAGGTCTTAAAAGAGGTGGACTACCTGATGCGGGTGGCTGATGAAAGAGATGAGGAGCGGTTCCGCCAGCTGGATGAGACGATCCGTCTGTACCAGCGGGAAAACAAGGGAAAGGCGGAGGCCGCCGCATCCCGGATCCCGTTTTTTTCCGGGGGCTTTGGGAAAAAGAAGAAGTTTGGGAGAAATGGGAACAAGCTGTAAAATAAAAACGATCATAACAAAAAAGCTGCTGTCGCAAATAAAGCGCAGCAGCTTTTATGTATTCTTCTAATACGTGAGATATTAGCCCTCGCTGATAGCGCCAGTGGGACATACACCTGCACATGTTCCGCAGCTGATGCATGCATCTGCATCGATCTCGTATTTGCCGTCTCCCTGAGAGATTGCATTTACCGGACATTCGCCAGCGCAGGAACCGCAGCTAACGCAAGTATCGTTAATTACATATGCCATGATGAATTACCTCCTTTTTTTATCATTGTATACATTCTATAATAAACATTGAAAATATTCAAGAGGAATTTTCAAGAAACACAGGCAACCGATGTATTATTTCTCAAACACGACGTCTCCGCCCAGGACAGTCATGGAGCAGTCCAGAATAGCGTGGATATCCTCCAGCGGGCTCTTTTCAAAGACAGCAAAGTTTGCCTTTTTGCCCGGGGTGATGGAGCCGTGGGTGTCCTTTACGTCCATGAGCTCGGCTGCATTGATAGTGCCGCACTGGATGGCCTCCATGGGGGTCATTCCGTTTTCCACCATCAGGATGCACTCAAAGCCAGTCATATCGTATTTATTGAAGGGAGTTCCCGCATCGGTTCCCAGGGCGATCTTAACGCCTGCCTTATGGGCGCGGCGGAAGGTATCCTGGTGGGCGTCGATGGTCTTTTCTACCTTCTTCACCATGTAATCGGGGATCCCGGCGTCCGTGCCGTATTTTTTGATCCAGTAGGGAGCGGCCAGGGTGGGAACGAAGAACACGTTGTGCTCCTTCATGAAGTCGAAGCACCAGTCGTCCATGAAGAAGCCGTGCTCGATGGAGTCCACGCCGGCCCGGAGAGCGTTTTTGATGCCTTCCATGCCCTGGGCATGAGTGAAGGTTTTGGCCCCTGCCTTGTGGGCTTCTTCGATGGCTGCGCGGAGCTCCTCTTCGGTGAGCTGCGGGGAGCCCGGCTCAACGCCCTTGGTCATAACGCCTCCGGTGGCCATGACCTTGATCCAGTTGGCGCCGGCCTTTAACTGCTCTCTGGCTGCTCTTCTGCAGTCGTCGGGACCGTCAGCCTCACGGCCGGAGTCGTGGCCGTGTCCTCCGGTCATACAGATACAGCGGCATGCAGTCTGCATTTCCGGAGCCAGGATCTCGCCCTTTAACTGGGCGTCGTGGAGATCCACATCAATATATTTGGGCGCGCCTGCGTCACGGATGTAGGTCACGCCGGAATTTAACAGTGTTTTTAAATTCTTAAGGGCCCGGATGGTGACAGCGGCGTCGGAAATGGTTTCCTTTGCGCCGGTCCCGGCATCGGAGCACATATGTACATGGCAGTTGAAAAGCCCGGGGAGCACGGTCCTTCCGCCCAGATCGACAACCTTTGCGCCATCGGGAGCAGCGATACTGGTTCCTACCTCTTTGATCATGCCGTTTTCCACCAGGATGCTGCCGCCGGTGAGGACGGTCTGGCCGATCACATCCACGAGATTTCCGTTGGTAAATAATGTGGTCATAAGATTCCTCCTAAATCAGATATATTTTCCAGAATAAAAAGTCTATCTATATTATATCAGTAATTTGGGATATGACAATAAAATTGTGGAGAAAATTGCGCCAGATCCAAAAAAACCATAAAAGACTCTGCCAGGTCCTTGTGAAAATGGGGAGAAGATGGTACAATGGTATCGTTGGCGCGCGCCGGCTTCTGTGTATACCGCAGAGGTCCGGGCACGCAGAATCCGCCGGAGGGGAAGCACGGCCTCCCGGTGCAGAAAACAGACAGGAAAAGGATCATGGAGGGGAATGGATCATGGATATGACAGGAATGAAGCATGAGATCGAGGCGCTTGCAGAAGCCCACAGAGAAGAATTTGAGGCGGTGAGCGCATGTATTTTTGAACATCCGGAGCTGGCGTTCCAGGAAAAGATGGCACAGAATGAATTATGCAGCCTTCTGGAACGCCACGGCTTTTCTGTAAAACGGGGAGCAGGTTCCCTGGATACGGCCTTTGTGGCGGAATATAACAGCGGAAAGCCGGGAATGACCTTTGCATTTTTATGTGAGTACGATGCCCTTCCCGAGCTGGGCCACGCCTGCGGCCATAACCTCATCGGCACCAGCGGAGCCGGAGCCGGAGTGGTTTTAAAGGAGATCATGGAAAAATACGGCATCGGCGGAACACTGAAGGTATTCGGTACCCCGGCGGAGGAAAACGGCAGCGGGAAGATCACCATGCTGGACGAGGGGATCTTTGAGGGCGTGGATATGTCCCTGATCATGCATCCCAGCGATCTGTCCATGGCCGATGATATTTCCTTTGCGGCTGTGAACAAGGTGTATACCTTCAAGGGAAAACCGGCCCATACAGCAGCCTGTCCCTGGGTGGGAGCCAGCGCTTTAAACGGTGTGATGCAGATGTTCCATGCCGTTGATTCCCAGAGGCTCCATTTTAAAGACTACACAAGGGTACACGGCATCGTCCTGGAGGGCGGTACGGCTGTGAACATCGTTCCCGAGCGGGCTGTATGCAAGTTCAATATCCGTGCTCTGGATTCGGAGTATTTAAAGGAAGTGATCGCTGTCATCGACCGGTGCGCCCAGGGTGCGGCCATGTGCGCCGGAGTGGAGGTGGAGATCTCCCAGGACGGCTACCTGATCGAGGATGTGAGAAACGACCGGAGACTGGTGGAGGCTGTG
>ERZ1673739.3353-NODE-3353-length-10914-cov-4.282439_pt1 | contig 10914 bp, 9 predicted proteins | sample MGYA00580210_ERZ1673739 | MGnify/ENA primary metagenome ERZ1673739 (study PRJEB41218, sample SAMN15661749) | gut metagenome | host: Homo sapiens | place: Canada: London | collected 2015-08-20/2019-03-30 | study: EMG produced TPA metagenomics assembly of...
CAGAAAGAAATCAAGAAGGATGCTCCTTCCAGATTACATGCCAGAAGACAGATGCTGAAAGTTCTTTACCCTGTAACAGAAGTTCCAGCAGCAGCAGCCGGCAAAAAGAAAAATACAAAAGAAGTTGACTTAGTAGAAAAATTATTTACAGAAATTGCACCAAAATACGTAGGACGTAACGGTGGTTACACAAGAATCGTTAAGATTGGACCACGTAAAGGTGACGCAGCAATGGAAGTAGTATTAGAGTTAATCTAAGAGTCACATTACATGTAAATACGCCCGGGAAGGCTTCGGCCTGTTCCCGGGTGCTTTGTTTCTAACAGAAAAGGGAGGTAGGACCATGAGTAAAAAAATGCTTTTTATTTTTAATCCCAGATCCGGAAAAGGAAGTATCAAAAGCCGTCTGGTGGATATCCTGGATATTTTTATAAAAGGCGGCTATGAGGTTACGGTTCATCCCACCCAGGCTTATATGGATGGCCTGAAAGTGACAAAAAAAAGAGGGGGAAATTACGACCTGATTGTAGCAAGCGGAGGAGACGGTACCCTGGATGAAGTGGTTACCGGAATGTTGACAGCAGGACATCAGCATCCAATTGGTTATATACCTGCAGGCAGTACCAATGATTTTGCAAATAGCCTGCATATTTCTAGAAACATGCTTCAAGCAGCCACAGATATTGTAGAAGGCGTTCCCCACGCTTTTGATGCAGGACAGTTTAATGACGATATTTTTGTCTATATTGCAGCATTTGGTTTATTTACAGATGTTTCTTATGAGACAAACCAGGATTTAAAAAACATCCTGGGTCATGCGGCTTATATTCTGGAAGGAACACAGAGACTTTTTAATATTAAATCCTATCATCTTCAGGTAAAAGGAGATTCTCATGAATTTGATGGGGAGTTTATATTTGGCATGGTGAGCAATACCACTTCTGTGGGTGGTTTTAAGCGTCTTACAGGGCCAGATGTTATGTTGGATGACGGAGTATTTGAAGTGATGCTTATCCGTCGCCCAAAGAATATTCTGGAGTTAAATGAAATCATTGCGTCTCTGCTTGGTACCAGCGACAGCAAGATGATCGAGGTTTTTAAAACCACTGTGTTAACCGTGCAGTGTGAAGAAGAAGTACCATGGACTCTGGATGGGGAATATGGTGGAGAACACAAAAATGTTTATATTAAAAACCTGAAACATGCGGTACAGATTATGCTTCCCCAAAATGATGAAGTACCGTTGATTCATACACCACAATGAGAAAAAAGAACCTCTGGCACAGGTCTGTTCATATAATAGATAGAAACAGATTTTGGAAGGTGTGCCATGGATATCAGCAAAGTGTTTCATGGGATTTTATGGATTCTTGCACTGACCACAGATTCGTTTGTGGTCAGTTTTGCATATGGGATGGAAAAGATAAAAATATCTTTTTCTATGGTAGTAGGAATGAACCTGATTATGGGCTCCCTTTTGGGAATGGCCGTTCTGGCAGGGAATTTCCTTTCTTATTTTTTGCCAAAAACAGTTACGTCCCTGCTTTGTACAGGGATTTTAGCAGGCATGGGATTTTATCGGATTTTTGTCTGTTTTTATGCAAAAGAAAATACAGCTGGAAAAGGAAAGAAAAAAGAAATTACCAGGATAGAAGCCATACTGCTGGCTATTGTATTGTCGCTGGATAGCCTTGCCCTAGGGCTTGGAACAGGGTTAATACAGACAGGAGGAAGGTTTTTGGTTGTAGGTTCTTTTTTAGGTGGAATTTTCATGATGGAGGTCGGATGGAAGCTTGGGAAGCTTTTTGGAATTTCCATGAAAAGGGATTTATCCTGGCTTAGTGGTGCAGGTTTGATTTTACTGGCAGCGGGGTTGTGGATAAGCTAAAAAAAACTTGCAATCTTGTGTTTTTTGCGGTATCTTTATAACAGTTTTAAAGCCATAGCAAGTACATTGGGAGAAAGGAACAAAGGAATGAGTGAATATATTAACGTATCTGAAATTTTTGGTGAGGATGTATTTAATGATGCCGTGATGCAGCAGCGTCTTCCAAAGAAAGTTTATAAAGATTTAAAACAAACCATATTAGAGGGAAAAGATTTGTCTTTGGAAATGGCAGATGTTATTGCTCATGAGATGAAAGAATGGGCCATTGAAAAGGGTGCTACCCATTATACCCATTGGTTTCAGCCTTTGACAGGAGTAACTGCAGAAAAACATGATTCTTTTATCACAGCTCCTCTTCCAAATGGAAAGGTTTTGATGAGCTTCTCTGGAAAAGAACTAATTACAGGGGAGCCAGATGCATCATCTTTTCCTTCCGGAGGACTTCGTGCTACTTTTGAGGCAAGAGGTTATACCGCTTGGGATTGTACATCTCCGGCATTTGTGCGCCATGATGCAGCAGGTGCAACTTTATGTATTCCTACTGCTTTTTGTTCCTATACAGGAGAAGCATTGGATCAGAAAACACCTCTTCTTCGCTCTATGCAGGCCATTAACACTCAGGCCCTTCGTCTTATTCGTCTGTTTGGTGATACTACGGCAAAAAGGGTAATTCCTTCTGTTGGAGCAGAACAGGAATACTTCCTTGTCAGTGAGGAAAAATTTAGCCAGAGAAAAGACCTGGTATTTACCGGAAGAACACTGTTTGGTGCTATGCCGCCTAAGGGACAAGAATTGGATGACCACTATCTAGGTACCATTCGCCAGAGAGTTTCTGCCTATATGAAACATGTCAATGAAGAATTATGGAAACTGGGTGTCACTTCAAAAACCCAGCATAATGAGGCTGCTCCAGCGCAGCATGAGCTGGCTCCTATCTATGCAGAAGCAAACGTAGAGGTTGACCACAATCAGATTGTAATGCAAACTTTAAAACGTGTGGCTTCACAGCATGGTATGAAGTGTCTGCTTCACGAAAAACCTTTTGCAGGGGTAAATGGTTCTGGAAAGCATAATAACTGGTCTCTTACTACGGATACAGGAGTGAATTTGCTGGAACCAGGCAATACACCTCATGATAATATTCAATTCCTTTTAATTTTAAGCTGTATCCTCAAAGCAGTGGATGAACATGCAGAGCTTTTGCGGGAATCAGCGGCAGATGTGGGAAATGATCATCGTTTAGGGGCAAATGAAGCACCGCCGGCAATTATTTCCGTATTTTTAGGTGAGCAGCTTACAGACGTTATGAATCAGCTGATTACCACAGGTACGGCAGATCACAGTATTGAGCGAGAAGTATTGGATACAGGAGTAAAAGCGATACCAGAATTTATGCGTGATACTGCAGATAGGAACAGAACTTCACCATTTGCTTTTACTGGTAATAAGTTTGAGTTCCGTATGGTAGGCTCCAGAGATTCTATTGCTCCGGCAAATGTGGTTTTAAACACCATTGTGGCTCAGGCATTTAAAGAAGCCTGTGAAGAATTGGAACGGGCAGAAAACTTTGATATTGCTGTTCATGATTTGATGAAAAAGAACTTTACCAGACATCAGCGGATTGTCTTTAATGGAAATGGTTATTCCAAGGAATGGGTAAAGGAAGCCGAAAGACGTGGATTGCCCAATATGACCTGTATGGTGGAAAGCCTGGACGCCCTTACCATGGAGAAAACAGTGGCTCTTTTTGAAGAGTTTGGTGTTCTTACCAGGGCAGAGCTGGAATCCAGACAGGAAATCAAATATGAAGCTTATGCAAAGGCCATTAATATAGAAGCAAGAACCATGCTGGATATTGCAGGAAAACAAATTATTCCTGCTGTTATCCGATATACTAGACAATTAGCAGATTCTATTAACGCAGTGGTGGCAGCTGGAGTGCTGGATGTAGAAGTGCAGACAGGATTGCTTCGTGATACTTCTGCCCTATTAAAAGAAACAAAAGAAGCTGCAGATGCTTTGAGAGAGGTTACAGAGACAGCTTATGCCATGGCAGATGGAAAAGACAAGGCATTTTATTACCGGCGACAGGTTCTTCCAGCTATGGAGGTCCTCAGAAAACCGGTAGACCAGTTAGAAATGATTGTAGATAAAGAAGTGTGGCCAATGCCGTCCTATGGAGATTTGTTGTTTGAAGTATAAATAAGGAGGAGGCTGTTGCTGAAAGATGCGACTGCCTCCCTGCTGTTTTTATAAGAAGTTACAGAAACGGAGAAAATCATGGAGCATACATTAGATTTTTTAAGGGAACAAAACGTAGAAGAAAGGCTGATTCGGGATGTTGAATTGTTTCGGAAGTCTTATGCAGTGGAGACAGAAGAAGAGAAAAGGGTAACAGAGCCAGATATGTTCTTTTATGGAAAAGAGGTTCTGGAAATGGCGATTGCAGCCCTTTTGGAAGGAGAGAATCTTTTGCTTACTGGAGCAAAGGCAACGGGGAAAAATGTTCTGGCAGAAAATCTTGCCTGGATTTTTCACCGTCCTGTGTACAATGTGTCTTTTCACGTGAATACCAATAGCGGTGACTTGATAGGTACAGATACATTTCTGGATAACGAAGTGCAGCTTCGCAAGGGCAGTATTTACCGTTGTGCTCAGTACGGTGGATTTGGAATTTTAGATGAAATCAATATGGCAAAAAATGATGCGGTTTCTGTACTTCATGCTTCTTTGGATTATCGCCGCTGTATTGATGTACCAGGCTATGACAAAATAGATATGCATCCAGCAGCCAGATTTATTGGTACGATGAACTATGGATACGCAGGCACTAAGGAATTAAATGAAGCTCTGGTTTCCAGATTTTTGGTAATTGATATGCCCCAGCAGGATGAGGAAACATTACAGTTTATTTTCCGATCTAAGTTTCCTGGAATGAAGGAAGGGGCTTTGAAACAGTGGATTGGCTTGTTTTTGGATTTACAGCTCAAGGCTCAGAATGGAGAAATTACTACAAAAGCTGTAGATTTAAGAGGGATCCTGGGAGCACAAAAAGCCATTCGTAGAGGATTGAAACCGGCTTTGGCTGTGAAAATGGGTGTGGTGAATAAGAGCTTTGATGTTTTTGAAAAAGAGATTGTACAGGATGTCGTTATGACCAGGATTCCAAAAACCTGGACAGCAGCAGATGTGTTTGAAGATTAGGGGAATGTATGGAAGAGTATGAACTGGAACTGGAAAACAGAATAAAAAATCTGATGTGGACGGTAAGTGGTAATTATTCCCTAGATTTTAAGCCGGATTTAGCAGCATTTGCCCGTTCCAAATATGGAGCTTTGTATGATGGAATAAAGCAAGGGGCCTTTGCACGCTATTTTGACAGGGAGGCTTTTTCCATGTATTTGGTAAAGAAACTGTATTGCCATGCCATGGAAGGCCCTTTGTTGTCCATTGCACAGCTTTGTATTGAATTTGCTGTTTCATCAAGGATGATAAAGGAGCGGGAAGGCGTAGGGGAAATTAGGAGAAAAGCCTGTGAGGATATTCTGGAAAAAGAGTTTCATCGTCTTCAGGAGAATGAAGCAGGAAGACTGAAATTAGCTATGCTAAGAGAGATTTTAAATGGAAGAGGACCTGCACCGATACGACAAAAGCGTTGGATGAACCTACTCTGGAACCTGGAACAAACAGAAGATACCATGGAAGTCATGAGAACAGCAGACATTCTCTATAATGAGGTGGTGGACCCCTATTTTGAGCGTCAGCATGGAACATTAGAACAGGTGTTGGCTGTGACGTTGGAAGATTTAGCAGAATTTTCCTGGAAGGAGTTTCTGGAGGAGGAGGCTCTGGAAAGCACCTTTGAAACCTATCTGGATAAAATAACGGAGCAGATGACGAATTTGGATGCTATGGAATCCTCCAAAAAAGAGCAGGACAAGGAAGAACAGGAACAAGAGAAAACAGACAGGCGTATATTGGTAGTAGATGAGAAAGCTCTGGAGAGAATGTACTCCTATGTGGAACGGAATTATGGCAGGACATTTCTAACAGAAGCAGAGGAGAAGCGGATAAATTATCTTATGTGCAGAGGAATCCACAGTGATTGCAGCCTTTATTTTACCAGAGGTATTTTAAAGGAGCCTGTGCTGCGAAATTATCAATACGAATATGCAAGAAAGCAAAAAGATAAAAATTTGTATGAATACTATGATAACCATAGAACTGTGAAAAATAATATTCGGATTCTCACAGAGATGCTACGTAAGACCTTGGTTATGAGAGATGAAACGGAGGAGGTCTTGTCTGATCGTGGAAAGATTGTTCCAGCGCGGCTTTGGAGGATTGGGAGAACCAATGAGGCACGTTTTTTTACCAGGGAGTTGTATCAGGATTCCAGCAGGTTTGTGGTGGATATTCTTCTGGACGCCAGTGGCTCTCAGCGCCCAAGACAAGGACAAGTGGCCATTCAGGCATATATTTTAAGTGAAGCATTAAGCAATGTGGGAATACCCCACAGAGTTATGAGTTTTTGTACCTTTTGGGATTATACTATTTTGCATGAATTTCGAGATTATGATGCAGAGCGAAAAGAAAATAGTAATATTTTTGAATATGTAACATCCTCCAATAATCGGGACGGCTTGGCTATTAAGGCTGTAGGAGGAGGACTTTTAGACAGGGAAGAGGAGCATAAGATTCTTATTGTCCTTAGTGATGGGAAACCTTATGATGTGATTTTGAATCGTCCAAATGCCAGAAATCCAAAGCCTTATGAAGGAAATTATGCAGTATCTGACACAGGATTTGAGGTGCGCAGACTGAGAAGCCAGGGCGTGTGTGTTCTTGGAGTTTTCGCTGGGGAAGAGAAAGATCTGGCTGCAGAGAAGAAGATTTTCGGAAAAGATTTTGCTTATATCAGAAAAATTTCAGGATTTTCACCTGTGGTAGGCAGGTATCTTATGAAGCAATTGGAAAAAGAAATATGAACAAAGTATTACATTTTTGAAAAAAAGATGTAATATTTTGCGTTTGCTCTTTCCTTTTTTCCTATTTTGTATTAAAATATAGAGTAGGGTTTTTGTTTTTATGGGATTTTGTAACTAGATAACAGATGAAAAACTATATAATGAAAGAAGGAGACAACATGATATCAAACCAGATACTCCAAAGTACCCTTGATGGGCTAAAAGGAATTTCAAGGACAGATTTTTGTATTACCGATATGGAAGGAAAAATGCTGGCATCTACCTTTTCGGACAATGTATGCGAACAGGAGGAGGCAGCAGCTTTTGCTAATTCCCAGGCAGACAGCCAGGTGGTGAGAGGCAATCAATATTTTAAGATTTATGATAATCATCAGTTAGAATATATCCTGATTATGGATAGTACAGCAGATGATGCGTACACCTTGGGAAAATTGGTGGTATTTCAGATTCAGGGACTTCTTACAGCGTATAAAGAGCGCTTTAACAAAGACAATTTTATCAAAAACTTATTGTTGGATAACTTATTGTTAGTGGACATCCATAACAGAGCCAAAAAACTTCACATTGAAGTTGATGTGAGAAGAGTTGTTTATATTCTGGAAACAAACCAGGATAAAGATTATGGTTCTTTAGAAAATGTAAAAAATCTTCTGGGAGGCAAATCTGGTGATTTTGTCACTGCAGTGGATGAGAAGAGCATTATTATTGTAAAAGAGCTGGCGCCTACAGATACCTATGTGCAGCTGGAAAAAACAGCAAATACTATTTTATCTACCCTTGGAGTAGAAAAGGATGGAAAAACTCACATTGCATACGGTACGATTGTAAAAGAATTAAAAGAAGTGTCCCGTTCCTACAAAGAAGCAAAAATGGCATTGGATGTAGGAAAGATTTTCTTTGGGAACAGAGATGTAATTGCGTACAGTTCTTTAGGAATTGGACGTCTTATTTACCAACTTCCTATTCCTCTTTGTAAAATGTTCATTCGGGAAATTTTTGACACACATTCTCCAGATGATTTTGACGAGGAAACACTTACCACTATTAATAAATTCTTTGAAAACAGCCTGAATGTGTCAGAAACATCCAGACAGTTATTTATACACAGAAATACTCTGGTGTACAGACTGGATAAGCTGCAGAAAAGCACTGGATTGGATTTGCGTGTCTTTGAAGATGCGATTACCTTTAAGATTGCCCTGATGGTAGTAAAATACATGAAATACATGGAGACACTGGATTATTAAAAAAGTCTTGACGATTGTTTTATGAAAACAGGAGGTTATTATGATTGATTTAAAAGACGTGAGTAAATCATACAGCAAAGGCCAGCCGGCCATTGACCATATGAATCTTCACGTAGAGAAGGGTGAATTCGTGTTTATTGTAGGAAACAGTGGTTCAGGAAAATCAACCCTGATTAAACTGCTTTTAAAGGAGCTGGATCCTACCAGCGGCACAATTACCGTAAATGGCCAGGTACTCAATAAACTGCGTCGGAGAAAAGTGGCGAAATACCGTAGGGGAGTGGGTGTTGTATTCCAGGATTTCCGACTGCTGAGAGACAGAAACGTATATGAAAATGTTGCTTTTGCCCAGAGGGTGATTCAGCGTCCCACCCGTATTATTAAAAAGCGGGTGCCTGAGGTACTTACTCTGGTTGGATTGGCAGAAAAGTATAAATCCAAGCCAGATCAGCTTTCCGGTGGTGAACAGCAAAGGGTAGCCCTCGCCAGAGCATTGGTAAACAGACCTAGTATTTTATTGGCAGATGAGCCTACAGGAAATCTTGACCCCAAGAACTCTTTTGAAATTATGAAACTTTTAGAGGAAATCAACCAGAGAGGAACCACAGTCCTTGTAGTTACTCACAACAGAGAAATTGTAAATGCGTTTAAAAAGCGTGTTGTCACAATGAAGAAAGGCGTCATTGTAAGCGACGAACAAGAAGGTGAATATCTGAATGAGAATTAGTACCATTGCATACATATTAAAACAGGGTTTTAAAAACATCTGGCGTAATTTGAGATTTTCCCTGGCATCCATTGCAACCATGTCTGCATGTATCTTTTTATTCGGACTGTTTCTTTCCCTGCTGATGAACTTCCGCTATATTGTTCATTCAGCAGAAGAAGGGGTTGCCGTGATTGTTTATTTTGATGAAGGAACCAAGCAGGAGCAGATAGACCAGATTGGTTCTGAGATAGATAAACGTCCTGAAGTATCCAAGATGGAATATATTTCTGCAGATGAAGCCTGGGATGAATATAAAAATATTTATCTGGATGGAGATGAGGACATGGCTGATGGATTTAAAGATCAGGATAATCCTCTTGCAAATTCAGCACGTTATAATGTTTACTTGAAAAATGTAGAGTCTCAAGCCGATTTGGTAAAATATATTGAAGGGCTAGATGGAGTTCGTAAAGTAGATCATTCTAAGCAGGCGGCAGATACCTTATCTACCTTTAATAAGCTCATTGCTTATGTTTCCATAGCAATTATTCTGATTTTACTTGCAGTAGCCTTTTTCCTTATCAGCAATACCATTACTATGGGTATTTCTATTCGTCAGGAAGAAATCGGCATTATGAAGCTCATTGGGGCTACAGACTTTTTTGTAAGATCACCGTTTGTGCTGGAGGGTATTTTGTTAGGAGCTATTGGAGCAGCGATTCCTCTGGGCGTGCTTTATGTGATGTATGATAAAGCCATTGGCTATATTGTTTCCAAATTCAGCATTATTGGTAATTTCCTGCAATTTCTGGATGTCTGGACAGTATTTCAATTCCTGATTCCGGTGGGAATTGGTCTTGGAATCGGTATCGGACTTTTTGGAAGTATCTTCTCTATCAGAAAACATTTAAGAGTGTAAGGAATGTAATGCAAATGATAGGGGCTGTTGCACTTTATGCGACAGTCTCTTTCTATTATAAAAAATTAGAAAATAAGGAGCAGACAAAATGGAGCGGAAAAAATTTTTAAAAGGATTTTTGGCAGGCATTTTAGTTACCATACTGATGGGAACAGCAGGAATCAAGGTTTATGATACTGTCCAGTCCAAAGAACGAAATCAAGGGGCAGTTACAGATGCTTTTGTAGAAAAAGCCAAGCTGATTGAGAAAATTGTGAATAAGAAGTTTACAGGGGAAATAGACAAGGAAGATATGGAGTCTATGATGTACAAGGGACTTATGGCTAGTTTGGGAGACCCCTATTCTGCCTATTACACCAGTGAAGAATATGAGGAATTGAATACGGAGACTACCGGTTCTTATAAGGGAATTGGTGTGGTTATGCAGATGAATATGGAAACAGGTACGGTAAAAGTTGTTCGATGTTATGAGACAGCCCCTGGAGCAAAGGCAGGGCTTTTGCCAGAAGATATTTTGGTGGCTGTCAATGAAGAAAGTATTGTAGGAATGGAGCTTAGTGAGGTCGTTGATAAGATTAAATCTTCAGAGGATGAAGTGGCACATTTAACCATTGCCAGAGATGGAGAGGATGATTATCTGGAGTTTGACATTCCTTTGGAGGAGGTTAATATTCCGGTGGTGGAGTCTGAGATGTTGGAAGACCATATTGGATATATTGCTCTTTATGAATTCACAGAACAGACAGAGCCTCAGTATATGGAAGCTTTTAAAAATTTAAAAGATGAAGGAATGGAACGTCTGATTGTGGATGTAAGAGGTAATCCAGGAGGTCTGCTTACTTCTGTGTCTGATATTCTGAATGACATGTTGCCAGAAGGACTGATTGTTTATACAGAGGATAAGGATGGAAATCGGGAAGAAGAGACTTGTGATGGCAAAAATGAACTCCATATGCCATTGGCTGTTGTTGTCAATGAGGGCAGTGCCAGTGCTTCGGAAATTTTTGCCGGTGCGGTCCAGGATTATGGGATCGGAAAGATTGTCGGAACAACAACTTATGGAAAAGGCGTTGTGCAGGAGCTGAGACAGCTTCATGATGGAAGCGCAGTGAAACTTACTGTTTCAAACTATTATACACCAAAAGGAAATTCTATTAATAAAG
>ERZ1673739.3357-NODE-3357-length-10898-cov-5.778936_pt1 | contig 10898 bp, 10 predicted proteins | sample MGYA00580210_ERZ1673739 | MGnify/ENA primary metagenome ERZ1673739 (study PRJEB41218, sample SAMN15661749) | gut metagenome | host: Homo sapiens | place: Canada: London | collected 2015-08-20/2019-03-30 | study: EMG produced TPA metagenomics assembly of...
ATCAAACAAATCAATTTAAAAAGCAGGAGTTTCAAACTGTGAAAAAGAGTATAAACCGTATGGCCGTCGCATTTTGGTACACTCCTGCATAAGGAGGTACTGCCTATGGCTCAAAAAGAACAAGCAACTGCAAATCGTAATTACAAGGATACGGTATTTCGCATGCTGTTTTCTGACCGGAAGAATTTATTGTCGCTTTATAATGCAGTCAGCGGTTCTCATTATGATGATCCAGAAAAACTGAAAATCGTCACACTGGAAAATGCTATTTATATGGGAATGAAAAATGATCTGGCTTTCATTATTGGAACTGACTTATTTCTATATGAACATCAGTCTACTTATAACCCGAATATGCCGCTGCGGGATTTATTCTATATTTCCAGCGAATATCAAAAATTAGTCGATCATAAATCACTTTACTCTTCCACACTGCTGAAAATCCCGGCACCACAGTTTATTGTATTTTATAATGGAACTGAAAAAAAGAAAGACCATTGGTTAAACCATTTGTCAGAATCTTTCGAAAATCTGTCCGGCGAACCGAAACTGGAGCTGGAAGTACTGACAATAAACATCAATGAAGGGCTTAATAAAGAGCTGATGGAACAATGCAAAACTTTAAGAGAATATGCACAGTATGTAAATTGTGTCCGTAAATATGCGAAGGAATTGGATTTGAACGAAGCAGTTAAGCTGGCGGTTGATGAATGTATCCGTAACGACATTCTTTCCGAATTTCTTCGTGCAAATAAATCGGAGGTGATCTCGATGAGTATATTCGAATACGACAAAGAAGAGGAAGAACGCAAACTCAGAAAAGCTGAGTATGAAGCTGGTGTAGCTGCTGGATTTAATAACGGCATCGATACTGCAAAAAAGGATGCTGCTATTGCTTTTGCAGAACTTCACGTTCCGGTTGAGCAAATCGCTTCGGCACTGCAAGTAAATGTCGAAATCGCAAAACAATGGATTGGCAATAAGTAGCAAAATAAAAATTGACCGAGCTCTTTAGAGCGAGGGATGCTTCTTATCCGAAGGGCAAAAAGAAGTGTGAACTCCAGTTTTCGGAAGGTTCCCAAAAAGGGGGGCCTTCCCGAGTGAAAAGCTGATTATCACAAGAATCTCCGTCGTATCAGCACCACTGCCACATCGTTTACATTTGTCCCGGTTGCTCCGGTGATGATCAGTCCTCCTGTCTTTTGAAGTGCATGGTAGGCATCATTCTCTTTCAGCACTTCATAGACATCAAGTCCTGCCTGCTGCAGTTTTTCTTTTGTATTTTCATCGCAATATCCACCGGCCGCATCAGTCGGTCCGTCGGTTCCGTCGCTTCCGACGCTGAAAATGGCAGTATTTCTGCATGCAGCCAGTCCTTCTGCCGCCGCAAGTGCCAGCTCCTGGTTGCGTCCGCCGAGTCCTTTTCCTGTCACGTGGACGATCGTCTCGCCTCCCGCGATAAAAGCAAGGCTTTCGTCTGTATTTTGATGTGTTTTTGCGATCGCTGCTAAAAATGCTCCTGCTTCTTTTGCCTCACACTGCAGGGCATCTGTGAGGATCATGCTTTCGTAGCCAAGTTTTTCGCAGGCTTCTTTTGCTGCCAGGCACAGATTTCTGACGCTTCCGGTGATCCTGGTTTCCACATTTGTTACTGCTTTTGGTGTTTCCATCTCCAGTAATGTTCTTGCCTTCTCGCTGAGTTTTAAGTGATATTTTTCAGCGATTGCGATTGCATCGGATGCGGTCGAAGAGTCTGCATATGCCGGTCCGGATGCGATCATATCAAGCGGATCTCCGACGATATCGCTCAGTACAATCGCAAATATGGCTGCCGGTTCACAGAGTCCGGCAAATTTTCCGCCTTTGACTGCGGACAGTCTTTTCCGTATGGTGTTCATTTCTACAATATCTGCCCCGCATGCAAGCAGCTGCTTTGTTATATCCGATAATTCTTCTGTACTTATCAATGGTTTTTCAAAAAGGGCGGAGCCGCCTCCGGAAAGCAGAAATAGTACCTGATCGTCTGCCTGCAATTCTTCTGTCAGCTCGATCACTTTCTGTGTGGCCGCAAAGGTATTTGTATCCGGAACCGGATGTCCTGCTTCAAAACATTCAATCCCCGGAATGTCTCCCTGAATATGTCCGTATTTCGTGATCACAATCCCTTTCTCAATCTGTCCATTCAGGATGTTTGCGGCTGCATTTGCCATCTGCCAGGCTGCTTTTCCAACCGCTACAAGGTAAAGTTTTCCTTTTACCGATTTTCTGCTTTTCAGTGCCTGTTTTACTGCCTCATCCGGCAGTACTTTTGTGATCGCTTCTTTTATGATTTTATCTGCTTCTTCTCGTAGTGTCATATTATCCTCTCCCCATAAATTTGACTCAAACACACCTGTTCGTTGCCTGCTTCTTTTTAAGTCGAACGCACATGAGATCTGGCATGCAATTCTGGTCAACTCTGCTGACATTTACCTGACAGAATCGCTATAAAAAGTTTTCTTCAGCTAAGAGACAAAAACGACAGAGAAAGTTTCCTCTCCCTGCCGCATTCTTGCTTTATTTATGCAAGTATCTCACATCTGCTCCTGATACTTGCTGCATTGCTGGACGCTTATTCAAAAATATCTTCGCCAAATCTTACTTTTGCGTATGCCTTGATTGCTTCTACGCATTTGTCAAATCCAAGCTTGCTGCTGTCCAGACACAGATCGTAATTTCTCGCATCGTTCCAGGTGCGTCCGGTATAATAATGATAGAAATCACCTCGATACTTGTCTGTCTTTGCTATAAATCTTTCCATCTCTTTTTCCGTCATGGAGTTGCGTTCCATACCACGTGCCAGGCAGTAATCCTGCGGTGCATGGATAAAGACGCTCATCACATCCGGGCGGTCTTTGAGAACAAAGTCTGCACAGCGTCCGATAAATACACAGGACTCTTTCTCTGCCAGTTCTTTGATCACTTTTGCCTGATAATTAAAGAGATTGTCTGCGGAGACAAATCCGCCATGATCAGGCTGGATCAGCCCGCCTTTGTAGATTCTTGTGGAATTTCCAAAGAGCGGATTATTGCGAAGTTTTTCATCTGCCTGATTGAACAGCTCTTCTTTGATTCCGCTGTCATCGGATGCCATACGCAGAATTTCTCTGTTATAACAGTTTACACCCAGATTTTCTGCCAGCATCTGACCGATGGTTTTTCCACCGCTTCCATACTGTCTTGCGATCGTAACGATCAGTTTTCCCATAGCACAAACCCCCTTTTATTCTCCAAGGTATGCTTTCTTGACAGACTCGTCATTTAACAGCTTGTCTGCATCACCCTGTAAGATAATTTTGCCTGTTTCCAGGACATATGCTCTGTCTGCGATGGAGAGTGCTTTCTTTGCATTCTGCTCTACCAGAAGTACGGTCGTGCCGGCTGCACTGACTTTCTTGATAATTTCGAAAATCTCATTTACAAAAATCGGTGAAAGTCCCATAGACGGTTCATCCATAAGGATGATCTTCGGATGAGACATCAGTGCACGTCCCATTGCAAGCATCTGCTGTTCACCACCGGAAAGCGTACCTGCCATCTGGTTCTTACGTTCTTCCAGACGCGGGAAATGCTTATATACCATATCAAGTGTCTGCCTGATCTCGTCTTTGTCTTTTCGTGTATAAGCACCCATCTTCAGATTCTGATAAACACTGAGCTGTGCAAATACGCGTCGTCCTTCCGGAACATGTGCCATTCCCATAGAAACGATCTTGTGAGCCGGCACTTTTGTAATATCTTTTCCTTCGAAGAAAATATGGCCTGATTTCACCGGTGTCAGCCCTGTGACTGCATGAAGTGTTGTAGTCTTTCCGGCTCCGTTGGCACCGATCAGTGCGATGACTTCTCCCTGATTTACTTCAAAGGAAATCCCCTTAATCGCCTGAATCATACCGTAATATACATTCAGATCTTTTACCTCAAGCATTGCCATAAGTCCATTTCCTCCTATTCTCCCAGATATGCTGTGATAACCTGCGGATCATTCAGTACTTCCGCAGTCGGTCCCTGTGCCAGTACTTTTCCGAAATTCAGTACGGTCAGCTCTTCACAGATACCGGAAACCAGTTTCATGTCGTGTTCAATCAGAAGGATTGTCATATTAAAATGATCACGCACAAAGCTGATCGTTTCCATCAGTTCTTTTGTCTCGTTCGGATTCATGCCGGCTGCCGGCTCATCCAGAAGCAGAAGCTTCGGATCAGTTGCAAGTGCTCTGGCGATCTCCAGTTTTCTCTGCTGTCCATATGGCAGATTAGAAGCCAGATACTCGGCATCTTTCTCAAGGTCGAACACTTTCAAAAGCTCCATCGCACGTTCATTCATCTCTTTTTCCACCTTACGGTAACGCGGCAGACGCAGAATCCCTTCGAGCGTATTGTAGTGATGATGATTGTGCAGTCCTACTTTTACATTGTCCAGTACGGACATCTGTGAGAACAGGCGGATATTCTGGAAAGTACGGGCGATACCTGCTTTGTTGATATCAATGGTCTTCTTTCCGGTAATGTCCTGTCCATCTAATTTTACAATACCTTCATCCGGTTTGTAAACACCTGTCAGCAAGTTAAATATGGTTGTTTTTCCGGCACCGTTCGGTCCGATCAGGCCATAGAGCTGACCTTTCCCGATATTCATATCAAATTCGGATACGGCACGCAGTCCTCCGAATGAAATACTCAGATTCTTTACCTCTAACATGTTCTCCATATTATTTCGCCTCCTTTGCTTCTTTTCTCTTTGCAAGCAGACGCTTCGGTGAATAACGTTCTCTCATTTCCAGTGCTTTCGGGCTCCAGTTCAGAAGCATCATCACGATCAGGACGATTGCATAGATCAGCATACGGTAGTCATTCAGTCCGCGCAGAAGCTCCGGAAGCAGTGTCAGTACAACGGCTGCGATCATAGAACCTCTTGTGCTTCCGATACCGCCAAGTACAACAAATACTAGGATCATGATCGACTGGTTATAACCAAAGTTTTTCGGCAGTGCAGTCAGGGTAGCCAGGTTATGTGCATACAGAACACCGGCAACTCCGGCAAGGGCTGCTGAAATAATAAATGCCATCAGTTTGTATTTTGTAATATTGATACCGACAGACTCAGCTGCGATACGGTTGTCACGAATAGACATGATCGCACGTCCGTCTCTGGAATTGATCAGATGCAGTACGATAACCAGTGTGATCAGTACCAGGATCACGCCGATGGTAAACGTAGAATCATTTGGCGTTCCGGTGATTCCCTGCGGTCCGTTAATGATAACATCTCCTCCGTCCATGTTCAGCGACATGGCATCCTTCATGGAAAAATGGAAACCATTTGCATCTTTTCCGATAAAGAATACGTTGATCAGGTTCTTGATGATCTCACCAAATGCCAGGGTAACGATCGCCAGGTAGTCACCTTTCAGTCGCAGTACCGGGATTCCAATAATCAGTCCGAACAGAGCCGCAATAGCAGCTCCAATCAGCAGTGCCAGAAAGAAACGAAGTCCATCCGGCATCATTCCTGCGGTGCATTTTGAGAAGAATGCACTGGAGAATGCACCCACACACATAAATCCTGCATGTCCAAGACTCAGCTCACCTAAAATACCTACCACAAGATTCAAAGATACAGCCAGAATCACATAAACACAGAGTGGAACTAAAAGTCCCTTCATCAGACTGGAGATCTGACCTCCTGCCAGCATTGCTTCTACGATGATATAAGCGAGGATGACGATTCCGTATGTGATCAGATTGTTTTTTGTCGTTTTGTTTAATTTTTTCATCGCTGCCACCTACACTTTCTCCTGAATCTGCTTTCCAAGCAATCCGCTTGGTTTTACCAGAAGTACAACGATCAGAACTCCGAATACGATCGCATCTGCCATCTGAGAGGAAATATATGCTTTGCCGAGAATTTCAATAATACCAAGCAAAATACCTCCGATCAGTGCTCCCGGAATCGATCCGATACCGCCAAATACAGCGGCTACGAATGCTTTGATACCAGGCATGGCTCCGGTGTACGGTGTCAGGGAAGGATAAGCAGAACACAGCAGAACAGCTGCGATTGCTGCCAGTGCAGAACCGATCGCAAAGGTAAGGGCAATCGTTCCATTTACATTGATGCCCATCAGCTGTGCAGCACCTCGATCCTCCGAAACTGCCAGCATTGCCTGACCTGCTTTTGTCTTGTTGATGAACAGTGTCAGACCGATCATGATGATCATACATGCAAGAACAGTAACGATCGTCTCACCGGAGATCGTCAGTTTTCCGCCTGCCAGCACAACTGCCGGAACTGTTACAACAGATGTAAAAGATTTTGTATCTGCACCGAACATCAGAAGTGCAAGGTTCTGAAGCAGATAGCTGACACCGATCGCTGTGATCAGAACAGCCAGCGGTGAAGATGCATTTCGAAGCGGACGGTAAGCAACACGCTCAATAACCAGTCCGAGAATCGTACAGATGACAACCGATAATATAACTGCCAGAATTGGATTCACGCCTAAAGAATTCATGGAGATAAAAGCTGCATAACCGCCTACCATGATGATATCACCATGTGCAAAATTCAGCATCTTTGCGATACCGTATACCATTGTATAGCCAAGTGCTATGATTGCATAGACACTTCCAAGGCTGATACCGTTGATCAGATAAGAAATAAAACTCATACGCACACCCCTTGTCGTATTTTTAATATAACCATCGTTTTCTTAAAAATAAGAATACCACACAGATATCAAAAACAGACTTTACAAGTCTACCTTTGATATCTGTGTATGGTTGTTTTCTGTGTTTGCCTACTTATTCAATAGGATTCGCTTATAACAGGAAAAAGGGCTGCCCATGGCAGCCCTCCTCTGGGCTTCCTTACCGAACTGTAAGTGCCTCTTCATTTTTATTACGATGATGTTGGGGGCAAAAATCCCCACCTGACATGCCTGTGGATGTTCCGTGCTTCGCACTCCCACAATCGACACCGGCATCATTACATTGCTACGTAAGCACCATCTTTGATCACGACAGCTTTTGGTGCCTTGTCCGGCTCACCGTCTGCTGTCCAGGTCATACCTTCACCGGTCAGACCATCGTAGCTGATCTCTGTCATGGCAGTTTTCATTGCATCACAGATGTCGCTTACGCTCATATCAGCTGTCACACCTGCTTTTTCTGCTGCTGCTTTCATGATATAGATTGCATCGTAAGTATCCGCTGCGAACTGGTTCGGTGTATCGCCGTAAGCTTCTTTGTAAGCAGAAACAAATGCCTGTGTCTTTTCATCATCTGCATCAGCTGCAAACGGTGTCAGAAGCATAACGCCATCAGCCAGTTTTGTATCGAAGTTCTTAACTGCCAGCAGACCATCCAGACCGTCACATCCGAAGAATGTCGGAGCATAACCCATGGAGTTTGCCTGTGTCAGGATCAGAGAAGCTTCTGTATAGTAGATCGGCAGGAATACCATGTCAGCACCTGCATCCTTTGCTTTCTGCAGCTGTACTGAGAAGTCTGTCTTGCTGTCTTCGGTAAATGCTTCAGCAGAAACAACTTCGAAGTCCTGATTTTTTGCCTCTTCTGCAAATTTCTGATAAATACCGGAAGAATATACATCAGAGCTGTTGTAGATAACGGCTACTTTTGATGCCAGCTTATTCTCACCGATGTATTTTGCAGATGCAGTACCCTGACCCGGGTCAGAAAAGCATACACGGAACGCATTGTCATATTTAATAGATTCAACAGCGGAACCTGACGGTGTCAGCTGGAACATATTGTCTTCATGCGTTTTTTCAACAACTGCTGTACAAGGTGTGGATGTAACAGTACCCATCAGCATCTGCATACCCCAGTCTTTCAGGGAGTTGTAAGCGTTTACCGATTTCTCTGCATCATGCTCATCATCTTCAAATTTAAATTCAACCTGCATGCCGTTGATACCGCCTGCTTCGTTGATCTCTTTTACTGCCAGCTCTGCTGCATTTTTAACAGCCAGTCCATATACGGCTGCTCCTCCGGTGATCGGTCCGATTCCGCCAATCTTCAGTGTATCACCTGCTGTTGCTGAATCAGCAGTTGTGTCTGTGCTTGCTGTGTTGTCAGATTTACTTCCACATCCTGTCAAAGAAGCAGCTACCATAGAGACTGCTGCAACGGTAGCAAAAAATCTTGTGAATTTTTTCATAATATTTTTCCTCCTTCTAAAACTTCACTTTACAGATTTTTTATCTTTATTATATTTTAATAAAAAATCTTGTGTTCTATAATACCGCCGGGTTTTGTGCTTGTCAATTATTTTTTATGTTTTTACCTCGTTTGTACGAGATTCCGTAAATTTTTCGGTCGGTTTCTTTGACTTTTCCTGAATATTTCCAAAAATATTCTGAAAAAGTAATGGATGAAACAGAGAGAATTATTTTTAGAATTTCCCGCGATTCATAATAGTTTTTTTTCAGGAAATGTAGTAAAATAGAAAGGAATGCCAAAAAGAAGCTGAAAGGAGCTTAACTTGTGAAAAATTTAATTGTAGGACAGTCCGGCGGACCGACCGCCGTTATCAACAGCAGTCTTTACGGTGTGATCCGTGAAGGTTTTAACCGCAGCGAAGAGATTGAACATGTCTACGGCATGATCAACGGCATCCAGGGATTTTTAGACGGACGCTTTATGGATATGAAAGAACTGGATAACGATACACTGGAAGCTCTGCGTACAACTCCAGGAGCTTACCTTGGTTCCTGCCGTTTCAAACTTCCGGATGATTTAAATGATGCGATCTATCCTCTGCTGTTTCAGAAATTTGAAGAGATGAACATCGGTTACTTCTTTTATATAGGAGGAAACGATTCTATGGATACGGTCAGCAAACTTTCCCGCTATGCTGCTGCCCACAACATTGATGTACGTATCATGGGTATTCCGAAAACGATCGACAACGACCTGATCCTCACCGACCACACACCGGGATTCGGCAGTGCCGCAAAATATGTGGCTGCTTCCGTCTGTGAAATCGGACTGGACGCTTCTGTTTATAATACAAAATCTGTTACCATCATTGAGATCATGGGCCGCCATGCCGGCTGGCTGACCGCAGCATCCGTACTTGCCCGCAAATTCGAGCAGGACAACCCGGTGCTGATTTATCTGCCGGAGGCGGATTTTGACCAGGAATCTTTCCTTGCTTCTCTGGAAGAATGTTTTAAGACAAAAAACAACCTGATCGTCTGTGTATCCGAAGGCATTCATGACAAGGATGGCACCTTTATCTGTGAATATGCAGCCTCTGCAGGTGTCGATGCATTTGGACACAAAATGCTGACCGGCTGCGGCAAATATCTGGAAAATCTGGTGCGTGACCGCCTCGGTGTAAAAGTTCGCTCGGTCGAGCTGAATGTCAATCAGAGATGTTCTGCCTTCCTGCAGTCTGAAACGGATGCACTGGAAGCTGCACAGGCCGGAGCTTTCGGCGTGACTTCTGCCATCAGCGGTGAAACCGGCAAGATGGTCAGCTTTGTCCGTAAATCTGACAAACCATACGTGATGGAATGTGGCCTTGAGGATGTCAACCTGATCTGCAATCAGGAAAAGACGGTTCCTGTTGAATGGATTACAAAAGACGGAACTGATATTGCTCAGGCATTTATTGATTATGCACTTCCGCTGATCCAGGGATCTTTGAAACTTCCCATGAAAGACGGACTGGCTGTGTACGCATACCGCAAGCCTGAGAAATAACTCTCACCTCCCCAAAACAGTCCGGCCAAGTCGATCTCACATGAGACTTGGCACACGTTTACAAACACTTCCGGCAATGACAGAGACGTAAGTCATCTCACATCTGATACAAAAACAGCCGTAACCTTTCGAAAACAATTTTTGTTTCGAAAGGTTACGGCCTTTTCGTTTTAAAGCGAATATTTACAGCCTTTTTCGCTGCTTATTGATCTGCGTTCCGTATTTTTTAATATGCTTTGCCCCAGTATACCATTTTTTTCGCCGGTTTTCCGCAGCATACGCATACGTCGGAAATGGTTTCCTGTTCAAACGGCATACAGCGTGATGTGATTCCTGCATCTTCTTTTAATTTATCTTCACATTCACGTTCACCGCACCACATTGCCTTGATAAATCCTGGTTTGTTGTCTGCGATGTCTTTTAACTCTTCCATGTTATGAGCAACATAAGTATGTGCATCTCTGTGTTTGCGTGCTCTCTCCAGCATATCTTTCTGCATGCTATCCAGGATCTTCGGCAATTCTGCTGCCAGTTCGTCGATTGCTACGGTGATCTTTTCACGAGTGTCACGGCGTACGACAACAGCCTGACCTGCTTCGATATCTTTTGGTCCCATCTCCACACGAACCGGAATACCACGCATCTCCTGCTCGGAGAATTTCCATCCCGGGCTTCTGTCAGTATCATCTGTTTTCACTCTTAATCCAGCCGCTTTCAGTGTTGCTTCCACTTCTGCTGCTTTCTCCAGGATGCCTGCCTTTTTCTGCTGGATCGGGATGATATCTACCTGTACCGGAGCGATTCTCGGCGGCAGCACCAGACCGCTGTTATCTCCATGTACCATGATGATCGCACCGATCATACGTGTGGTCATACCCCAGGATGTCTGGTGAACATATTTCAGTTTGTTGTCACGGTCTGTAAACTGGATATCATAAGCTTTTGCAAATCCATCACCGAAATTGTGGCTTGTTCCGGACTGCAGTGCTTTTCCGTCGTGCATCAGGGATTCAATCGTGTAAGTTGCTTCTGCTCCGGCAAATTTTTCTTTATCGGTCTTTCTTCCTTTTACAACCGGGATTGCCAGAACTTCTTCACAGAAATCTGCATAAACATTCAGCATCTGGA
>ERZ1673739.3363-NODE-3363-length-10884-cov-78.771078_pt1 | contig 10884 bp, 13 predicted proteins | sample MGYA00580210_ERZ1673739 | MGnify/ENA primary metagenome ERZ1673739 (study PRJEB41218, sample SAMN15661749) | gut metagenome | host: Homo sapiens | place: Canada: London | collected 2015-08-20/2019-03-30 | study: EMG produced TPA metagenomics assembly of...
ACAAAAGGTCAATCGGTGCTTCAAAGACAAAGAGCTGGTTGCCGTTTCCCTCATATCGGAACGGATAGGACTTGTCAGATCCGGCAATGTCCTGTCTGAATGAGTCTGCCGTTCCTCGCACATGGGCGTATCTCGGTGTGCCGTTTCGGTCTCTGCCGACAAACACAACATTGTGCCGCTTTGCGTCCTCGTAAATATCCCCGGAAAGAAGAAAAGCCTCAACAAGCGTTTTGTTGAGACCTCGGCTTTCTGTGAGATATTGGATTGCTCTGTCGGCTGTCCTGTTGTGCAAGGGCAAGTGGAACGCTGTGGGCGGTGCTGTGCTGGCTTCGCTCTGTCCCTCACCGCTTTCGCCGGTTAGGAGCTGGACAGCTTCGGGAAAGGACTTGCCGTAAAACTCCATGACAAAATCAATGGGATAGCCGCCCTTGCTCTGGCTGTGTCGAAACCACTTGTTTCCCCGGACGGTCAGGCTGTCATGTTCTTTCCAGCGGTATTCCCGTCCGCTTTTGATAAGTGTCTCTCCCTGTGTGCGGAGAAAATCTTCCAGACTGACGGCGTTTGCCCGGTCAATCTGTGCTTGGGTGTAATTCATCGGGATAGTTCCTCCTTTTTCTGTCGTGTTTGGGGTCGATTTTGGAGCTTTTGTTCCTCTGTACGCTCGTTAAATCGGGCGGCAGTATCTACACATGACTTGACCTTCCAAAGACGGTGTAAATCGTCTCTGACGGTCTTAAACTCGCCATAGGTGGTGTTGTGCGCCTGTTCCAGCTCGTCATACTCTTCGGTCAGCTTTTTCATATCCACCTTGCCGTCCGGGAACTCTCCGGTCAGCTTGCGTCTGGCGGCGTAGAACTGTTTCAGTTCCGCTTCATGCTCTGCCTTGTACTTGGCTCTGGGCTTCTCAAACTTGATTTTCTGCAAGCCGTCATAGACAGGCTTCAAGTTCTGGAAAGCAGCGGAGCTGTCATAGAGCTGCTTAATTGCTTTCATTCGGGCGGTCTGTTCGTCCAGCGTTTTCTTCAAGCTCTCTGTGGCAGCACTGTGTTCGCTGACACGGCTTTCCAAATCTTCAAGGGAGTAAATGCCGTTTGCCCGGAGATAATTGAAAGTCTCGTTCATCTCCTTTAGGTTGCTGATTTTGCCTTTCTGGGAATACGCCCCGGCTCTGCGCTGGGTGTAATAGGCGTTCAGCAGAGAAACAAGGTTGGGTGCCTGCGGCTTGGCAAGCTCCGCTTTTGCTTCGGCAATCCAATCAAACAGGAGAGCGATTTTCTTCTTGATGTCCCGGATAACGGCATTGGTTGCTCTGATCCAGCGGTTGAACTCGCCTTTCTCGGTGCGTATGCCTTTCTTCTCCATTGCCCGGACGGTTGCGCCCTCATGGACGGTGGGAAGAAGCTCCACGCCCTGACGCTCATAGCTTCGGTGGTCGATACGAACATCAAGCCCTTTCTCCGCAAACTTGGCGTTGCATAGTTCCGCCCATGTCTGCCGCCAATGTTCCAGCGTTTCGGGACTGCCCCAGTCGGTAGTGGGAACGGCGTTGAACACAAACTTTCCGTCTGCGTCTCGGATACGGTTGCCGTCCTCGTCCAGCTCATACACCCGGCGTTGCTTTAGTCCCCATTTGCCGTTCTGCTCGATGGGGCGGATGGGGCAAAGCACATGAAAATGTGGGTTTGGTATGCCTCCGTCCTCCCGGTCTGGCTGGTGTACGGCGAAGTCAACCACCATGCCCCGGCTCACAAAGTTCTCCAACAAAAATTGCCTTGCAAGAGCGATGTTTTCCTCAAGGGAAAATTCATTCTGCAAGGCAATGTCAAAGCTGTATGCAAGCTGGGCGTTCTTTCCACGCTCGGCTTTTTCCACGGCGTTCCATAGGGTCTGGCGGTCTGCGTATTCGGGCGGTGCATGGGACGGCAGGAGAATGTCGGAGCAGATCACGCCGCCCTTGCGGGTGTAGTCGCTGTATTCGCCGTAATACTCGCTATACAATCGCTCCCCGGCACGGTAGGCGGCAGAAGCAATAGCGGACTGTCCTGCGCTTCGCTTAGTCTGCGTGACGCTCAGATGAAATAGTGCCATCGGCTTTCAACTCCTTTTCTCTGTTTGCTTGGCTGATGTGGGTAATCGCCATGTGACGGACGGCTCGCTGGACTTCGGACAGAGAAAAGATGTGTTCCATCAGCTCTGTCATTTCGGTGCGTGTGAGATCTTTGACCTCCGGGGCAAGGCTCTCAATCGTGCCGCCCAGATTGCAAAGACGATGGGTGCGTTTCTGCCTTTCGCATTTCTCCAGATATTTCTTTCTGTTCTCAAGACGGTTGAGCTTGTGCTTCTCCTGTGCAAGCTGCGTCTCGGCTCGTTCCTTTTCGGCTCGGAGCCGTTCAAGGGTTTTCGGTTTTGTCATTGTGATTGACCTCCTTTTTTGATTTTTGGGATAAAAAAAGACCGTCAACTTTTCGCATAGTGCGACCAGTCAACGGTCAGTTTTTCGGTATTCAGTTTTTCAAACTTGCTGGCGGCGAACAGCATTTTATGCTGTTTGCGGACGGCAAGTCCACAGGGGATAGCCGCTTTAGCGGCGCAAGGGGGTGTAGCCACCTTGACGGAACGAAGTGACGCAACATTCTCGGTCATGCAGTTTTCTTCTGCTGACGGAGAATGAAGCTCCGCAGGACGCACGATACTCCCGATAGGAGAGTATAGAAGTGCGCCCTTAGAGTTCTAAGGGTATTTTTAGATAATTGGGAATGTTTCTTTGTCAAACTGCGTAACATTGAACACGATACGCCACTCGACATCATCACCAACCGGTTCAAAGTACAGAGCAGAACAAGCAGCATGAAGTTTTTCTTGTGAATTTGTTCCATATATAACTGCTGTCGGACCATCTGCACCACCAATAACACCAACAACAAAACAGGAACTACTGCCAACTGGACGGAACGAATGATCGTCTGGTGTAACTTCTATCGGTCTATCGCCTTCATCACAGTCAAAAACCGAAATGTTCTCCATCGGTTCAGGGGTAAGTGTATAACTCATGGCAATATAATGTGTCGGATAAATCCAGCGATCAGAACCAAAACTATTTTGAGGAACTGTCTGCTGTTCTATTTCCTGCACGGTCAGTGTATGGGTTATTCCGCTAACAGGATGGGAAAACATAAATGAATCTCCGGGTGCGTGAACTTTGAAATGTGAGCCTGGAACTTGTCCTGGTTGCTGCTCCATTGTAAGAAAAAGTTTATTGATTTCAGGGTGATGCTTGGTTCCCCAAGGAAATACGTCTCTGCATATGACCCAGCCATAAGTACTATCCAGCCCATAATGGTCGATTGCCCATTTTGCTTCCAACTCATTGATAACGCCATCTGGCAGACAAGGATTAAAGCTCACAGCGCAGCCATGGGTTGTCTGTAATATTTTCTCGTTTAACTTCAAGCAAGGTTTGAAGTTAAAACAAAGTGGGTTTTCCCATTCCATCTGCATCTGTTGCTCACGGGTAAAATTTTCACATGAGTCATTTTCCCAGTCCAGATTCCATTTTTTCATGAAGTCACGGATGCTTTCTGAATCAACTCGCATACAAAAATCAACGACAAGTCCTTTGCTACATGAATAAGCTGCCGGAATTACCCAATGATATCCAGCCCAATCGAATTGTTTATCCAGCTTGATCTCTTTTCCGGCACGGTCTTTACCTCGATGTCCCCAGAAATCTCCATCAAAGTAGACCTTCCATTCAGGGGCAACCAATTCTGCCTCTGAAGTCATATCATTATCGTAATAATCTTCTGTGTATTTAATCTGACTGTAATCAAAGGAAGATTGCAGGTTTTTGATATATGTCCACGGTTGTTCCATAGGCAACAAATTCATCTTCTCTGAAATTTCCGATAAAGTTTGCTGTTGTTCCTGGGTTGTAGGGTTTTCATTGAGAAAGGCTTCAAACTGTGCTTCGTTCCACATCCACGCTTGTTCCACTGCCGCCACATCACCACAAGCCAGTATAAGCCGCAGAAAGTCGGTAAAATTTTCAGCTACTGGATGAACATAATCAGGAGAAGTATTCATGGGGCTGACAGAGAAAACCATCTCTCCAAATCCACGAATGAAACAGAAGTGGATACCATCTATCCCTGCCCATCCAAAAACCGATGCCCCTTTTGGGGTACAAAAATAATTTGTATTATCCTCACGGAGTTCAACTCCCACAGGACTTAAATCGACACCCCGCTGTAAAAATTTTTTCAAAATTCTATTCATTAAGCATCCCCCCATAAAATTAGTGCTATCACGCTCTTTATTGTAGTAAATTTTATCACAAGAGTGTGAATAAATCTACTGGCGAATGCTGAAACCGCCCGAACAGTTTCTTTCTGCTCAGGCGGCTTTCTTCATCTATTTTTCTTTCTTCTGCTGCACTTGTTCATGGGCTTCCTGCTGAACATCAGCCCAGCGGAAAAGCCATACTTGAAGTGACTTTCACTTTCTTCACATTGGGCGATTGCTGTCTGCGCCCGGAGTTCCTGCACCAGCTCATAGTCCTCTTTGCTGAGCCGCTGGGACAACTGCTCCATGAGCTTTTCACAGGCTATGACTGCCTTTCGGTATTCCGGTGATGTAGGTACAACTGTCTCGCAGGGATAAAACTCCCCATTATACATGGCTTCCAAAATCATAGCTTTACCTCTCTCAACAGTAGATTAGTTCCGTCTTGATGATTTCCTCTGCCCGGCAGCGGATGGAGTTCATTGACTGCACCCATAACATCTGATTTTCCGCTTTCATGGCTTCGGTCACGCCCTCGGCTTTCATCATCTGCCGGATAATCAAGTCCAGCCTGTCTGCCGCCTGCTCGTTCAGATCGGCAACGACGGTGTGGAGCCTGCCGGACAAAATTAGCTCGTTGTAAAGCATGGGACGGTGCAATTTCAGATAGGACTGGTGCAAGCGTCCCCAATGCCCAATAGGTCGGCGTTCCTCCGGCAGCTTCAAGTCCGGCACATAGTAGTCGCCCACCAACACATAGTCCATACCGTTCTCATGGATTCTCGGTTTCAACTCTTTCATAAAATCACGCTCCCTTTCTCGGTCCCAGCTGCGGCAAACTGCTCACCGGGATAAATACCCCTCTGGCAATATCCTCGGTGCGGATTGCCTGTTTTCTGGCTTCAATCTCCGCTTTTTTCTTGGCTTTCGTGCGCTCCTCATACTCTTTCTGTTTACCATTGGCTTTCCGCTTCAAGTAGTTCTGGTGGAGCCTGTCCTTGCGTTCCTCACGCTTGCGGATTTCCTCTAATTCCTCCGGGGTAAGCTCCACTTCGCCAAACGCAGGGGGAACGAAACGACCCACGAAATTGAAGTAAATCTCGACCTCCTGTGTGGTCTGAATACTGCCCTTGCGGTCACGCTCATGCACAAGGATTTTTTCGATAAACTCATTGAGCATGGCAATCGTCAGCTTGTCGAAGTTCTCATATTTGTCAATCAGAGCGATAAAACGGTCAGCGTCCTTTTCGTGCTTCTCATAGCTCTTGACAGCCTTTTCCAGAACAGAGATTTCAGCGGTAAGCTCGGACTGTTCCTTTTCGTATTGAGCGTCCAGAGTGGCGTATCTGCTGTCGGACAGCTTGCCTAAAATGTTGTCCTCATAGATTTTACAGAGCAGGACTTCCAGCTCGGAGACTCTCTGCTTTGCGGTTGCAAGGCGTGTCCGCTGTTTCTTGACCTCTGCCGTCTGCTGGCTGGACTGCGCTTCCTGTACCACACGGACAAACTCGGCTCGGTCATGCTTCGCATACTCGGCAATGGCTTTGAGCATTTCCGAGACAAGGGACAGTACCACATCTTCATTGATACGGTGCTGTGTCGTGCAGAGCTTTCCAACTGGGACTTTGCTGTATTGGGAACAGGTATATTGAGAAATACGCTTGCCGTTGTTGGTACGGTGGACATACATCTTGCCGCCGCAATCGGCACAATAAAGCAAGCCTGTGAGGGGAGCTGCTTCGCCCCAGCCGTCCGGGTAGCGTCTGACATTCCCACGGATTTTCTGCACAAGGTCAAAGGTCTGCTGGTCAATGATAGCTTCATGGGTATTCTCAAAGATCGTCCATTCATCCTCAGAAACATAGTGGCTTTTCTTGTCCTTAAAGTGCTTGCGGGTCTTGAAATTGATGGTATGCCCTAAATACTCTCGTTTTTTCAAAATGTTCACGATGGTAGATGATCCCCATCCATAGGGGTCTTTGACCGGCTTTGAACGGTTCACACCCTCGTTGAAGCGGGCAAGGTGTACGACAGGAATTTCAATCCGGTCTGCGGATAGTTTGCAAGCGATCTGATAAGGCCCATATCCCTCCAGCGTGAGGGAAAAGATACGGCGTACCACTTCGGCAGCTTCCTCATCTACCAGCCAATGCTCCCGTTTTTCGTCCCATAAGTAGCCGTAAATCACAGTGCCGGTCAGGTGCTTGCCACTCATGCCTTTTGACTTAAACACAGAGCGGATTTTCCGGCTGGTATCACGGGCGTAAAATTCATTCATGATGTTGCGGAACGGGGTAAAATCGTCATCACCTTTCAGACTGTCTACACCGTCGTTGATGGCAATCAGACGAACACCACGCTGCCGCAAAACCTCCATAACCTGACCGACCTTCAGATAGTCGCGTCCTAACCGGCTCATGTCCTTGATGACGATTGCCTCTACACGCCCTGCCTCCACTTCCTCCATCATCGCCAAAAATCCGGGGCGGTCAAAACGGGTGCCTGAGATACCATCGTCGGTAAAGTGCGTAGGGTTGGGCAGCCCATTCCGGCGGGCAAAATCCTCTAACATCTGTTTTTGGTTGGATATGGAGTTGCTCTCGCCCTGTAACTCATCGTCCCGGCTCAGGCGCTCGTACAGTGGGGTAATTTTTTCATTTCTCATGGCTGTACCTCCTGAAACAAAAATGCTCTAAGTGATTGCTTCACTAACCATGACAAAATCATGATTAAGAAGTCACTTAGAGCATATATCACCGGCAGCCAGCTTATAAAGTTTGTACTGCCGCACTGCAAAGGATTTTGGTTTTTTCTTGCCCAAATCCTCAAACAACAGGTCTACCGGATTCTGGTAAGTTTCATCATCTTCCGAGACATGCATGGTGTTGAGCATTTCCAACAGCGTTGCGAAGTTTTTCTCCTCAACCGGGGCTTCATAGTGGAGGTAGGCGATCAGCGAAACCAGCAAAAGCCGCTCTGCCTTGTCCCAGAACGGGTCACCGCCCTGACCCTCCCCTTTGGTGTTGGTCATCAGTGCGGTTACGAGTTTCAGTACATCCTTTTCACTATGGATGTACGCCATAGGGTTATAGCGCATACTCTTGGAAAAGTTGATGGTGTTGAAGAATTTTAGCTTGTAGCCGTGCTTTAACAGGGCTTCTCCACATTCCACGCCGATACTACCTTTCGGATCTGTAACCACGAATGATACCGGAAAATTCTTGGAATCACATTGCAGCAGATTCGGCTTGATAAAGAACCTTGTCTTGCCGCTGCCGGAGCCGCCCACCACCAGCACGTTTTTGTTCCGGGCGTTCTTGGGGTCAGGTGGGCGGTTGGACATCATCAGGTGTTCCGTTTTGGTGAGGATGATGTTGTCCTCAAATTTCGGAGCCATGAAAGGTTCGATATCTTTAGGCCCGCCCCACCGGGCAGAGCCGTACTCCATGCCGTGACGGTACTTCTTGGCGTTTTTGCCTTTCAGGTACACCGCCAGCCGCATCCCTGCACCGCAGCACAGACCAATGAACAGGTCAAACGGATGCAGGCTGGGCTGCGGATTGGAAAATGCAGCCGGGAGCGTATCCATCAGCGATACGATTTTATCGCCCAGTTCCTTGCCCACAGCCAGCCGCCATGCCTCGCCCAGATTGGTTGCCAGCAAGCCAATTACCACATAGGGCAGATAGAGCGCCAGCAGCTTAGAGAGTTTCTTTTTGCTCATAGACCGCGCTCCTCCTGCTTATGCCGCACCTTGTCCGGTAGGTTTGCAACGGACTGCGCCAGATCATGCAGCTTTGCCAGCACGGAAGGACGCTTGGTTTTATCCAGCACCGATGCCGAATATTCCTTGAAAGCTGCGTTCAATGCGTCCGTGTCCTGTGCCTTAAAGTAGACCATATACCGGGGCGGCGTGCAGGACAGGTCTTTCTGGATGGAGTAGTCGATGTGATACCGCTTGGCGAAGCGGTCAAAATCCTTGATGCCGGTTTTCTGGATCTCCACATTTGTCACGCCACGATTCTGCCGCACCAGCCGCTTCATGGACTGCTTGCCCTGCGAAGCGTGCTTGTCGTACTGCCGCAGCAGAAACTGCATCCCGCGCAGCAGGGTGCGGGCAGACAGTTTTGTGGTCGAGATGGCAAAGTTGACCGTCTTATGCTCGATTTCTTCCTGCATCGTTACCACCTCCCTGAGAGAAATTCAGCTTAACGGTCATGTTCCACCGGGGGCTTGCTCACAGCCTTTTCTGCATCACTCCGAATCGATTCATCCGGCACCGGAATGACCATCAGGCGACGCCCCAGAGGGAGAAAGGCTTCGGGTTGATGGAATTCTTCTTCATATTTCTGCGCCAGTTCCGGGGAGAGCGATACAAAGTCCTCCTCTCCCAGTCCCACCACCAGAAAGGTTCCGGCAATGACATCGTACATAAGCCCGTCCTCGTCCTACAGGGCACGGTTCAACGGCAGTCCCATAAGCTTGCCATCATCGTTGTAGACAATGGCGACCGGATCTTCAAAAGGATAGCTTGCGCCGATGGAGCCGCCCACAGCCTGCTGCAAAGCCTTCAATTCGTTATCGATCTCGACCTGCTGCGGATACTGTCCCGGTGCAATTTTCAGCACCGACAGAGTGTTCTCGTTCTGTTCCATTATCTTCCTCCTCAAATTTGATAGTGATTTCCTGCCCAGCACGAGCGGCATTCATCAGTGCGGCGATGAAAAAACCACAAAGGGCACCAGCTTCAAAAATGATAAACGAATAAATAAAATTCATAACAACCCTCCTACATTGACTGAACTGTGAGAAAAAATCTCTCAGGGCGGACGAGGAACGCAAGATGCGATAACGGTATGCTTAGTGGAAGCATTGGCATGAGTATGCGGTGCGGCATCGGTAGAAAAATAGTCGTACAGAGCATCCCGCAGAGAATGGAAGCAACAAGCATGGTAGTCGTGCAGACGGAGAACCAGAATCTTCAAAACATCAACGGCGGAACAGTAAAAGTCCTCCGTGACTTCTGCGAAACTCGCATAGCAGGTCATTTCAGTATCCATACTGCACCTCTCAGTCAATGCAGATGCAGACCATCTTCTCGCGGCCAGCCATCAGAGGAACACTGTTCTCGCCCAGATAACACTGGATCAGGTACAGGTCGGCGGTGGTAAGTGCAACAAAATTGCCATCGGTGTCGTAGCGTACAAAGACAACGGCACCGGACAGATACCGCTTGCCAGCCAGCGTGATGACCTGACGAGGGTCATAACAGAGAGCCAGCGGCACATCGTCGCTGATGCTGTAGCAGGAATCTGCTTCATCGAAGCAAGGCAGGTAACTGCGAACGTTCGCCAGCGGGGTGATGGTCAGTTCGATCTCCGGGGCAATCACGGCGGCGTAAACTTCATCATCGCCGAGCTGCCGCTCCAGCACATCGCTCATCTTGTTGAAGAAGTCGGTCACAGCATTGTCCATGTGGTTGATCTTCTGGTTCATGGCTTCGATGGTCTTTGCGGTCTTGAGATCAATGGTAGTGTTCATAGTGCTTTTTTCTCCTAATTTTTGCAAAAAAGAAAGACCCGGTTGGGTCTTACATTCAAAATGTGTGTTAGCGTTCATTCTGCCGCTGCTGTTTGCGTTGCCACTGATCCAGCAGCTTGATGATGGTGTCCTCCATCTGTTTCGGGGTGAAGCTGCGCGGGAAATACTTCCGCAGGGTGTCGTTTTTGATGACCACTTTGTCCAGTTCGTCCTTTTTCTCTTCTCCCATGACAGCAAAGGCAACATCATACGAGAAGTGCCCTTCCTGTGCCAGCTTTTTGAGCCGTTGCGCTTGGGATAGGGACGGCGCATTCTGGGTGTCGTTCATAGCTTCTAAAAAATCCCGCTGTTGGCTTTCGTCCAGATAGGACAATTCCACAGCGGGATTGAAGGCGATTTTCTTTTCGTCCACCATGTCCAGAAGTTCCGGGATGAGGTTGGTCAGGCGGATAAAACGCTGGACTTGCTTATAACTTTCGCCTGTTCCTTCAGCAACAATCTCTGTACTGCGTTTCCCGAAATAATCTGGGACAACTTGTCCCAGATTTTTGGGTCGTCCAACAGTTCGCTCGATTGCTTCCAGCTTCATCTTGTAAGCGAAAGCCCGTTCGCTGGGCAAGATGTTCTCACGTTGGAGATTGCTGTCCACCATGAGCAAAACAGCGGCGTCATCATCCATTTGACGGACAATGACCGGTAGCGTGTCCAGCCCGGCAAGCTGTGCAGCGTGCTGGCGGCGGTGCCCGGAGATGATCTCGTAGCCGCCCTCTGGTCTGGGACGGGCAATCAGCGGAGACAACACACCATACTGTTCCACGCTTTCCACCGTGCGCTGCATAGATTCATCGTCCAAAACCTTAAATGGATGGTTCTTGAAGGGGAACAGCTCTTCGATGGAAATCTGCTGCACCTGTTCCCGCTGCTGCTCCTGCCGGGATTCTTCCGTGGAAAAAATGTCATCTGCCCCTTTCAGCGACACGTTTAAGCTGTTTTTCGGCATTCGCCATCACCTCCTCGTATTATAAAAGAGTAGTATTTATAGACCGCTCTCCAGCGGTATGC
>ERZ1673739.3370-NODE-3370-length-10840-cov-6.200834_pt1 | contig 10840 bp, 12 predicted proteins | sample MGYA00580210_ERZ1673739 | MGnify/ENA primary metagenome ERZ1673739 (study PRJEB41218, sample SAMN15661749) | gut metagenome | host: Homo sapiens | place: Canada: London | collected 2015-08-20/2019-03-30 | study: EMG produced TPA metagenomics assembly of...
GGAGTCCAAGGATTCCCCAGAAGCCCCCACTTCAAATTTCTTCAAAATTAAGTGGGGGGTAATTCACTGTAAAAGTATCTGGCTGTCTATTGTATCCCTAACGCGGACAGTCAGGCATTGGGAAATTACTGAAGATTCTTATAAACCTCAAAGCTCGGCTTCTTATTTCCGTTCACATCGATGAGGCCGAACGCATAATGCGCATCCAGAAGTCCCTGCTCATCCTTCATGCGGTTTAACAGGAATGCCTCAACATATGGATTTGCCTTTGCTGTCTCGTAAGCCTCTTTGATGCACTGAGCCTGGAGATCGAGGCACTGGCCGTTGTGGGCAGGAGAATCGGATGTGAAGCCCTGCTCGGAGAGGATCAGGTGGCGGACCTTTCCTGCCGGGGAGAGCATGTCCGCCTGCTGCATGTAGTCGGTCAGAACGTGGAGGTTCTTCAGGTTGATGATATAAGTATCTGCTTTCTCCAGCGTGTAGATATCATCGGTGAAGACCGGATCCTCGAAGGTCTCCGGATATGCGTGCCATGCGATGCCGTAGTCGGTATCTTTCAGGCGGCTGTTTAACCGCGGGATCATGTCCATAGCGCCGTACTTGAAGCCCTCGACCTGTCCGCAGTTCCAGCGGAAGTCAAACGGGATATAAACATTTGCCAGCTTGTTGGATCCTTTGATGGTGTCATACCAGGTGCGGAAACCCGTCGCGTAGTTGGAGCAGTAGGTATCAATGTCCATCTGACCGATATAGTTCCATGCCTGTCCATCATTGATCTCATTGCCGATGACCCAGTTGGAAACGCAGTCCTTGAATGCCTCTGTGACGCGCTTGGCGGCATCTCTTATGGACTGGACGCCTGCATCGTTTAAGGTGTTGAACGCGTAGTAGCTTGCGCCAGTTGGCTGGGATACCGGAAGAAGGGACGGGCTGTAGCTCGCTGCCGCCCAGTCGTTCAGGACGATCAGTGTCACAGTGACACCCGCCTGATCAAGCTTTGTGTAGAGATCCTGGCAGACAGATAACTGGCTGCTGAATGTCCAGGACATCGGAAAGTTTAAAACGACCTGAGAAGCACCGACCTCGAGAACGTCCGGAATCTGGGCGTGCTCGTTGATCAGAACGCCCTTGATGGACTTTGGAGTCTGGTAGTGGTCGGCATAGGCCGGAACAGCCATAGAAAAACAGAGTGCAGCAGATAATGCGGCTGCAGCGATACGTTTAATCGATTTCATAATAATTCTCACCTCATGTAATGAACCGCAGTGCAGAGACAGCACCGGTGAACAGCGTCCTGCATCCGGGTAATGTTATTACATTTACTATACCGTGAGATGGAATGAAAGTCAATGGGATGGGAAGAGTCGATAGAAGTGTGAAAAATGTGGAGATCATGGGTAAAAAAATAGGAACCGCAGCCGTTCCTGCGATCCCTAAGGGGAGTATGGAAAGTATCAATTTTTTAGGGGGACCCATCGGAGTTGCCTCCGACAGGTATGAGTATGAAAAAGCTTTGTGTGTTCAAGTGTAACACTTGAAACAAAGGCAGGTTATCCTTTCGGATAACGTAATTATATTATATAGACAAAATGTGTCTAAACTGTGAGTAAAAAATTAAAAGAAAGTAAAATTACTTAACGAATAATGAAGAGCCGTATCGAAATATGGCGAAAATTGGCACAGAGACAGACAACAAATCCTGCGCCGAGGATTTCCCGGAGATCTGCCGCATTTTTGCCGAAGTTTGGCAGGAAATTTGAACATAAATTGTCCATAAATATCTGATATACTATATAATAAATTGGTATCAGAGAGGCCAAAAGCTTTTGATCCCAACATCTTGAGATAAGAGAAAAAGAAAACGGGGAGGTTCACAATGAAGAAAGAAAAAATGATATTAGTACCCGCAGCGTTTCTTATGACAGCAATGCTGGCATTTCCGGTTATGGCATCGGAAAAGATCGAGGAGGTCACGATCGATATCAGTGCGGTCCTGACAGATTCCGACAACCTTGAAGTCGAGGCGGAAGTGTCGGATGACGGCTGTTATGTGGATGAGGTGACAGTCACAAATACACCGAGCGGAGACTGGAACGACAGCACAAAGCCGAAGGTAAAAGTTACTCTTGGCGCGGAGAGCGGATATACGTTCTCCACCGGACTCGGTAGATCCGATGTATATCTCGGAAATGATGATCAGACGGTGACATCTGTTTCGAGAAGTACTTCAAAGCTGTCTGTCTATGTGACACTCCCGAAGATCGAAGATATCGACACGGACTATGATTCTGATGATGATTTGGAAGTATATGATCTTTTCTGGGATGACAGCTACGGCGGGGTCGCATGCTGGGAGGGATCTGATTCCGCAAAGAAATATCAGGTCCGTTTATATAGGGACGGAAGCGCAGTGGGTTCCACATATACGACAACGAATGATTACTACAACTTCTGCGGTTCCTTCACAAAGAGCGGAAGTTATACGTTTAAGGTAAAAGCGATCCGGGGAAACAACGAGACAAGCTGGCAGGAGTCTGACTCCAAAGATGTCAACAACAGCGAGGCATCCGCAATCTACGCGAACCGCACAGCAGCAGCGAAGTATTACGGCAGCGGTTCCTCGGAATACAACAATCAGACAAGCTCCAGTTCCTCTAACACCGCAGGCGGCGCATGGCTCCGCGATAACAACGGCTGGTGGTGGTGCAACCCGGATAAGACTTACCCGGTTGCGAACTGGAAGCTGATCAACAATGTATGGTATTATTTCAACCAGTCCGGATATATGACAGAGAACCAGTGGGTAATGAACAACAACCGGTGGTATTACTGCGGAGTGTCCGGCGCGCTGGTCAAGAGCCAGTGGGTACAGACGAACGGCGCATGGTACTACTGCGGAGCTGACGGCGCAATGCTCACGAGCCAGATGATCGGCGGACAGTATTATGTTGATAAAAATGGCGTCTGGGTGCAGTAGAATAAAAATTTCAAAAACCCCTTTAAAAACAAAGGTCTTTCGTATATAATAAAAACTGATATTTCGCGCCCTGAATAAAGCAGGGTTTTCTGATAGAGAGATAAGCGAGGCACATCCCACCGATGGGATGTGGAAATGGATTCAGGAGATTTTCAGTTAGAGAGACAGGAGGAAGACGACAATGATGATGTCCAACGACATTGGAATTGACTTAGGTACCGCCAGCATCCTTGTATACATTAAGGGAAAAGGCGTTGTTTTAAAGGAGCCGTCCGTAGTAGCACTGGACAGAGAGACGAATAAAGTAATTACCTTCGGTGAGGAGGCGCGTCTGATGATCGGACGTACTCCGGGTAATATCGTTGCGGTAAGACCGCTCCGTAAAGGTGTAATTTCCGATTATACCGTAACCGAAAAAATGTTAAAATATTTCATTAACAAAGCGGTCGGAAAGAGAACCTTAAGAAAACCGCGTATCGCTGTCTGCATCCCGAGCGGTGCGACAGAGGTTGAGAGAAAGGCTGTTGAGGACGCAACTTACCAGGCAGGTGCCCGCGAGGTCTGCATCATCGAGGAGCCGGTTGCCGCAGCGATCGGTGCCGGAATCGATATTTCCAAGGCATGCGGAAACATGATCGTAGATATCGGAGGCGGTACTGCGGATATCGCAGTGATCTCTCTCGGAGGTACTGTAGTAAGTACTTCTATTAAGACTGCCGGAGATGATTTCGATGAAGCTCTCGTCCGCTATATGAGAAAGAAACATAATCTCCTGATCGGTGAGAGAACCGCCGAGGAGATCAAGATCAATATCGGCGCGGCTTACCGACGTCCGGAGCTTGTGACGATGGAAGTCCGCGGAAGAAACCTTGTGACAGGTCTCCCAAAGACGATCGTTGTTACATCCGACGAGACACTTGAGGCGTTAAGAGAGCCGGCTATGCAGATCGTAGACGCTGTACACAATGTATTGGAGCGTACACCACCGGAGCTCGCGGCTGATATTTTCGACCGCGGAATCGTTCTTACCGGCGGTGGATCCCTGATCTCCGGACTTGATGCCCTGATCGAGGAGAAGACCGGGATCACGACAATGATCGCGGAGGAGCCGCTTACAGCGGTTGCGATCGGAACCGGTAAGTTTATCGAGTTCGCACACGGCGGAAAAGGCGCAGAAAAATAAAAAATGGCAACTGTAACAGGCTATGTGGAAAGAATCAAATACCGCAACGAGGATAACGGTTACTCGGTCTTAAGCGTGGCGGACGGGGGAGAAGAATATATCCTCGTCGGTACATTTCCCTACATCAGTGAGGGAGAGCGGATCGAGGCGACGGGCCGGATGGTGGAACACTCCATCTACGGTGAACAGCTTGCGGTGGAGAGCTATGAGATAAAAGCTCCCGAGGACACACTGGCGATTGAACGGTATCTCGGCTCCGGTGCGATCAAAGGCATCGGAGCTGCTTTAGCTAAAAGGATCGTAAAGAAGTTCAAGGCGGACACCTTCCGGATCATGGAAGAGGAGCCGGAACGTCTCGCCGAGGTCAAGGGTGTCAGCGAGCGCATGGCGATGGAGATCAGCAGCCAGGTGGAGGAAAAAAGAGATATGCGTCAGGCCATGGTGTTCCTTCAGCAGTATGGGATCTCCATGAACCTTGCGGTGAAGATCTACCAGCATTACGGTCCGGGAATGTACTCTGTGATCCAGGAGAATCCGTACCAGCTGGCGGATGATATCCAGGGGGTGGGATTTAAGATCGCGGATGAGATCGCGGCAAAAGTAGGTATCTTTACCGACTCCGATTACCGGATCCGCAGTGGACTCTTCTATGCACTGCTCCAGGTGACGGGAAATGGCCATACATATCTGCCGGAGGAGGAGCTGTTTGCCAACGCATCGGCACTCTTAAATGTGGAACCGGAGCACATGGAAAAACATCTGGTGGATCTCCAGATGGAGAAGAAGCTGGTGGTGAAGGAAAAGGATGGGAAACGGATCGTTTACCCGGCGCAGTTCTATTATATGGAACTCAATACGGCGAGAATGCTGCATGACCTGAATCTCCACTCGAAGATCGATGAGGAGGACGTGAAAAAGCGGCTCCAGAAGATCACGGAGGCGGAGAAGATCGAGCTGGATGAGCTTCAGGAGCAGGCAGTTCTGGAGGCGGTGAGCAACGGCCTCCTTATCATCACCGGAGGTCCGGGAACGGGTAAGACGACCACCATCAATACGATCATCCATTATTTCGAACAGGAAGATATGGATATTCTTCTGGCTGCCCCGACGGGCCGCGCGGCGAAACGCATGACGGAGGCGACAGGATACGAGGCGAAGACGATCCACAGACTTCTGGAGCTTACGGGCGCTCCGACGGCTGATCCGAAAAACAACGGCAATTCCGGCGAGAACCGGCTGGAGGGCATGCATTTTGAGCGGAACGAGGAAAATCCTCTGGACGCGGATGTGATCATCATCGATGAAATGTCCATGGTGGATATCAGCCTGATCCACTCACTCTTAAAGGCGGTGAATGTAGGAACGAGGCTGATCCTCGTGGGCGATGTTAACCAGCTTCCCAGCGTGGGGCCGGGAAATGTTCTCCGGGATATGATCGCTTCTGAGGCGTTCCCTGTGGTGAAGCTCACAAAGATCTTCCGTCAGGCGGCCCAGAGCGATATTATCGTCAATGCCCATAAGATCAACGACGGAGAGGTGGTTCCCTTAAATAAGAAGAGCCGTGATTTCCTTTTTATTCGCCGTGACTATCCGGCGGACATCGTGAAGGATATGATGGTCCTTGTACAGGATAAGCTGCCGAACTACGTCCATGCGGAGATGTCGGATATCCAGATCATGACGCCGATGCGGAAAGGTGCTCTCGGAGTGGAGGCGCTAAATAAGCAGCTTCAGGAGCGGTTTAATCCGCCTGCACCGCAGAAAGCGGAAAAGGAGTCCGGCGGAACGATCTTCCGGGTCGGCGATAAGGTCATGCAGATCAAAAACAATTACCAGATCGAGTGGGAGGTCCGCAACAGGTACGGGATCCCGGTGGAAAAAGGGGAAGGCGTCTTTAATGGAGACACGGGGATCATCCGGTCCATCAACAGCTTTGCGGAAACTCTGGAGGTGGAGTTCGATGAGCGGAAGATGGTGGAGTACAGTTTTAAGCAGCTGGAGGAGCTGGAACTTGCCTATGCGATCACGATCCACAAGTCCCAGGGAAGCGAGTATCCGGCAGTGGTGATCCCGGTCCATTCCGGTCCGAGGATGTTGATGACGAGAAACCTGATCTATACAGCGGTCACGAGAGCAAAATCGTGTGTCTGCCTGGTCGGGATCCCGGAGGTGTTCCAGGCGATGGTGGACAATGAGGTGGAGCAGAAACGGTACTCGGGGCTGAAGGACCGGATTCTGGAGATTGATACATCTATGATGCAGAAATAGACCTGCACTATTTGTTTGAATATTTATATTTAATATGAAATTTAATAAAATTCTTGATGTTCTATATCCCCGCCGCTGTCCGGTATGCGGGGATATCACAGGCGGCTTCGGGCGGATGATCTGCCCGGACTGCCTTCATAAACTATCGTTTGTAAGATCGCCGGTATGTAAAAAATGCGGAAAAGAGATTGAAGACGGGAGTCTGGAGTTCTGTCCGGACTGCATGCGCCATCCGCGTGCCTTTGAGTACGGGATCGCCCTGTTAAATTACGATGAGACGGCGAGGCATTCCATGGCGCAGATCAAGTACAATAATAAGAGAGAGTACCTGGATTTTTACGGGACAGCTCTGGCGGCACGGTACGGACGAACAATCCGCCGGATGCAGGCAGATGCTCTGGTCCCGGTGCCGGTCCATGCCACGAGGAAAAAGACCCGGGGATTCAATCAGGCAGAGATCCTGGCACGGGTCATCGGAAAGAAGCTGGGGATTCCGGTGATACCGGAAATGCTGGTGAGAAATAAGAAGACACTGCCGCAGAAGGATCTCTCGGCGGCAGAGCGGCTTAAGAACCTTTCCGGTGCCTTTGCGGCGGGGGAGATCCCGGAGGGGATCAGGAGCGTGATCCTTGTGGATGATATCTATACAACAGGCAGTACCATCGAGGCGTGTGCGAGAGCCCTGCGGGCATCGGGAATCAGCCGGGTCTATTTCGTTGTGATTTGCATGACCGGGGGCAGATAGGACAGGAAAAAAGTGATATGCATACAGGTTATAGAATGAGAGAGGCTGCATAAATATGCAAAAATACATGCATAAACACTTGCTTTTTGTATAGGCCTGTGGTATAGTGGGTCTCATCGAAAAAGTTGCAAATCCGTATTGGGTTAGAGGAGGAACATATTATGAAAAAGGCGATTGCATTATGTTTAACTGCTGCGATGGCAGCATCACTTCTTACAGGCTGCGGCGGCAAGACTACAGAGACAACGGCAGCAGCAGAGAATAAGACAGAGACAACAGCAGGTGAGGCTGCGGCAGAAAAGAAAGATGAGGCAGCTGGGGTTGTTAAGGTGATCGAATATGATCTTACAGATGAGCAGTATGCATTCGGCGTGGATAAAGACCAGCCGGAGCTGCTTGAGCAGGTTAATGCATTTATCGCAAAGATCCAGGAGGACGGAACCTTCAATGAGATCTGCGATAAATATTTCAGTGACGGCGAGCCGGCTGCAGTAGAATCTGCAGAGTATGATGCTTCCAAGGATCAGCTGGTTGTTGCGACAAACGCATCCTTTGAGCCGTTTGAGTATGTTGACGGCGACAGCTACAAGGGAATCGATATGGAAATCGCAGCTTTGTTCGCACAGGAGCTTGGCAAGGAGCTTGTAATTGAAAACATGGACTTTGATGCAGTATGCTTATCTGTTGGTCAGCACAAATGCGACATCGCAATGGCAGGCTTAACGATCAACGAGGAGAGAGAAGAATATGTAACTTTCTCCGATCCGTATTATAAAGCATCCCAGAGACTGGTTACACTGGCAGATGATACGGCTTTTGATGACTGTAAGGATGCAGCTTCCGTAGAAGAGGTTCTTAAGGGCTTAAGCGCGAGCGACAAGATTGGCGGACAGCAGGGAACCACAGCACAGTACTTTGTTGAGGGCAGTGATGACTGGGGCTTTGAAGGATTTCCGGCCGAGTGGGTACCGTATAAGAGTGCATCTCTTGCAGTTCAGGATATGATCAACGGCAACGTGAAGTACGTGATCATTGATGCGGCTCCGGCGGAAAGCATCACAAAGGCGATCAACGCAATGCAGTAAAAATATTGGAAACACCGGTCAGAAAAGCGGGGGCAGGATACGGTTCGCTCCCGCTTTTTTGACTGTACTGGAACATGGCAGGAAACGCTGTGTTTTTGCTATCTGGAGGTATTATGGGAAACTTCGGGAACAAATGGAACAAGTTTGTACAGATATTTATTGAGAAAAACGGTTACGTCAAGGTCGTGCAGGGACTTCAGAATACGCTTCTGATCGCGGTAGTCGGCATGCTCATCGGTGTTTTGATCGGTACCATCATCGCGACGGTCCGCGTCCTGCCGAAATATAAGACACTTCCGCGGGCGCTGAACGCGGTCTGCAGCTTCTATGTGGGTCTCTTCCGCGGAACCCCGATGGTTGTGCAGCTTCTGATCTTCTACTACGTTATGCTGCCCCTTATGGGGATCAAGCTGCCGGGTGTCCGTGTTGCCATGGTGGTCTTTGGATTAAACAGCGGTGCGTATATTTCCGAGATCATGCGAAGCGGTATCCAGTCCGTTGATCCGGGACAGCTTGAGGCGGGACGTGCAGTCGGTCTTGGCTTTGGTCCTGCGATGATCCGGATCGTGATCCCGCAGGCGGTGAAAAATATTCTTCCGACTCTGGGTAATGAGTTTATTGCCCTGATCAAGGAAACCTCCGTTGTCAGCTTTGTCGGCGCGGCGGATCTTTACGTTGCCTTCAACTATATCGGAAGCAACAGCTACGAGTTCATGGTCCCGTATCTTGTCATGGCGGCGATCTACATCGTTCTCGTGCTGGTGATCTCAATTCTTGTAAAACTGATGGAAAGGAGCCTGAAGAAGAGTGATAGACGTCATTGATCTGAAAAAAACATTTGGTGATCTGGAAGTCCTGAAGGGAATCAATGTGACCATCAATAAAGGTGACATCGTTGTAGTCATTGGCCCGTCCGGCTCCGGAAAAAGTACATTTTTAAGATGCCTGAACTGTATGGAGGATCCGACCTCCGGCAGCATCATTTTTAACGGCGTAGATATCGCCGATATGCGCGTGGACATCAATATCCACCGCCGCCATATGGGCATGGTATTCCAGCATTTCAACCTGTTCAACAACATGACGGTGATCGAGAATATCATGATGGCACCGGTCTATGTACGCTGTAAAGAGTTAAAGAAGGCAAAGAGAAACGGAACGCTGGCACCTGATGCGCCGAAGACAAAGGCGGAGATCAAGGCACAGGCGAGAGAGGAAGCCCTTGAGCTGTTACGCCGCATCGGTCTTGAGGATAAAGCAGACGTTTACCCGTCCACTCTTTCCGGCGGACAGAAGCAGCGTGTGGCCATCGTCCGCGCTCTGGCGATGAAGCCGGATGTGATCCTCTTCGATGAACCGACGAGTGCTCTCGATCCGGAGATGGTAGGTGAGGTACTGGATCTCATGAAGGGGCTTGCAAACGAAGGAATGACCATGGTCGTTGTCACCCACGAGATGGGCTTTGCGAGAGAGGTTGCAAACCGCGTGCTGTTTATGGATCAGGGAAAAATTCTCGAAGAAGCTCCACCGGAAGAATTCTTCGCGCATCCGAAGAATGAGAGAACAAAGGAATTTTTATCGAAGGTCCTGTAAATATTAGATAATGAAAAGCTTCTTGTTGCCTGAAAGATGGAAACGAGAGGCTTTTTTTATTTACGCGACAACTGACCAAAGTCCGCTCTTGCGCAAAATCTTGTTCTCAATAGTGCCCCTTCTCCTTGGCGTGCCAACTACACAGCAGCAGGGAACTTTCAGAAAGCAGTGCCTGGATACAGGGATCTGGTTCCTCTTGGCTCGCAGGTGAATGCGTTGGAAAAAAGATGATGCTTGTCTGAGCGAAGCGAGTTGCATCATCTTTTTTTCGTCCCTAGCAGTCGCCTGCAAGCCTAGAGGAACCTTCCCTGAATCCCACAAGCACTGCTTTCTGAAAGTTCCCTGCCCCGCCAATCAACTAAAACTCCACGAAAACTCTTATTTCTCAAGGAAATGCTTGACGCGCCGCAATTCTTATGTTACAATGTTCGGGCGAATGGAAGATATAGGTCTTTTTTTTATGCTCAAAAAACGATAGCAATGAATAGAGAAAAGGCCGCCTTACAAAGAAATTAAACGGAGGTGGAAGTCGTGCGCACTAAGATTACACTGGCATGCACTGAATGCAAACAGCGCAACTACAACATGACGAAGGATAAGAAGACTCATCCGGACCGCATGGAGACAAAGAAGTACTGCAGATTCTGCAAGAGACATACGATGCACAAAGAAACTAAGTAATCCGGTTTGCAAGAAGGACGTGAATTTATGGGAGAAACGGCAAGTAATGAGAAAGCCCCTAAAACGGACTTTATCAAAGGCTTAAAAGCTGAATTCAATAAGATCATCTGGCCGGATAAGGATACGCTTACGAAAGAGACCGTTGTAGTAGTCGTATCAACAGTAATTCTGGGGATTGTTATCGCAGCCCTTGACCTGATCATCAAATTTGGTCTCAATATTGTACTTGGTTAAGGATGAGGTGAAGATATGTCAGAAGCACAATGGTATGTTGTACACACTTATTCCGGATATGAGAATAAGGTAAA
>ERZ1673739.3375-NODE-3375-length-10823-cov-73.086553_pt1 | contig 10823 bp, 8 predicted proteins | sample MGYA00580210_ERZ1673739 | MGnify/ENA primary metagenome ERZ1673739 (study PRJEB41218, sample SAMN15661749) | gut metagenome | host: Homo sapiens | place: Canada: London | collected 2015-08-20/2019-03-30 | study: EMG produced TPA metagenomics assembly of...
AGTGGCTGGTAAATGCCGTTAGCAGGCTGAGCAGCGCCAGTGAAGCTTTCATCTGTTTCGTCCGTGAAAAAATATTCACAGATTCGACCTTCAGCGCGTTTGAATGTTCTGTGAGGGAAATGTCCGAAAGCGGAGAAAAAACTCCCGCTGACGCGGGAGTTTGGCATGGATTATTCCCAGTCTTGCAGGAAACGCTGACCGTACTGGTCGGCTACCAGCAGCGCGGCATATACTTCATCTGGTGTTGCGCCGCCAGGCATGTTGTGGATGGTTTCACCTTCTGCACAAGATGCTTTTGCAACAATGCGCATTTTCGCCGGGATATCTTCTTTAATATCCAGTTGCGCCAGTGTGATCGGCAGGCCAACGGAATGGCACAGGGCGGCAACAGTTTCGATCTCTTCCAGCGGGGCATTTTCCAGTACCAGCTGCGTCAGCGTACCAAATGCCACTTTTTCACCGTGATAATAGTGATGTGCATCTGGAATAGCGGTCAGGCCGTTATGCACTGCGTGCGCCGCAGCCAGACCACCACTTTCAAAGCCTACACCGCTTAAATAGGTGTTCGCTTCAATCACGCGTTCCAGCGCAGGGGTTACTACATGCTGTTCGGCGGCAAGCATCGCTTTTTCACCTTCTTCCAGCAGAGTGTTGTAGCACAGTTCAGCCAGCGCAAGAGCTGCCTGGGTACACTTACCGCCCGCCATAGTGGTAGCGCCGCTACGGGAACAGGCGCGTGCTTCAAACCAGGTTGCCAGCGCATCACCGATACCCGCTGCTAACAGACGTGCAGGCGCGCCAGCAACAATTTTGGTATCCACAATGACGCGTTCCGGGTTGTTTGGCAGCAGCAAGTAGCGGTCAAACTCGCCGTCGTCGGTGTAGATAACAGACAACGCACTGCACGGTGCGTCGGTAGAGGCGATGGTCGGCGCGATTGCGACCGGTACACTCATGTAGTGAGCCAGTGCTTTGGCAGTATCGAGGGTTTTTCCGCCACCGATACCGAGAATTGCGCCACACTGCGCAGTCTCCGCGATGCCGCGCAGACGATCGATTTCATTTTGTGAACATTCGCCGCCAAACGGTGCGATTTCAACAACCAGCCCGGCATCTTTAAAGCTTTGCTCTACGGTAGCCTGAGCAAATCCTAATACAAATTTATCGCCAACAACTAACCAGCGTTCTGCCAGTGGTTTCAGGTATTCGCCCAGACGATTAATGACATCAGCACCCTGGATGTATTTACCTGGAGATTGAATAATACGGTCCATAATAGTTCCCTTAGAGATTGATATTGCCAAATGTAGCTTTCCAGTCGTATTCAAACTTCTCTATAGCTGACTCTACCGCAGGCGTATTGAGCATTTGTTGCGCTACATCTAAAGGCAGGGTGATGGACTCACATCCTGCCAGCAAACAATCCAGTGCCTGACGCGGCGTTTTAAAGCTGGCTGCAAGCACCATGCTTTCTGGCGCGTGCATTTCTAACAGCGCTTGCAGCTCATGAACCGTACGAATACCGTCTCCGCCCTGGGCGTCTACGCGGTTAACATACGGAGCAACGTATTTTGCTCCTGCCAGTGCGGCTAATAACCCTTGTGCGGCGCTATATACAGCGGTGCCAAGTGTAGTAATACCCTCTTTTTTCAGTATTTTAATTGCTGCCAGACCTTCGGAAGTCACCGGGATTTTCACCACAATGCCCGGAATGGCGTCGCGCAGACGCTTCGCTTCTTCCACCATCCCCTGCGCGTCGCGGCTCATGGTCTGAGCAAACAGAATGCCCTCATCACCAATCGCTTTTTGCAGACGCGGCAGCACTTCCCAGATGGACTCCTTGCTGGCAGCGATAATGCTCGGGTTAGTTGTCACCCCGGCAATCGGGAATATGCGTGCCAGACGTTCGACTTCTGCGACGTTAGCGGTGTCCAGATACAGTTCCATGATGTTTCCTTTTACAGTTCCAGTTCATGTTGCAGCAGGCTGGCGATAGCGTCGGCAGAGGCGGCGTTAACCAGCGCGTTACGGAATTCTTCGTGCATGATGCGGCGAGCGAGGCGCGAGAAAATGCGCATGTGCTGATCGCCCGCAGCGTGTTTGTTCAGGGTTAACATAATGATGAATTGCGCTTCATCATCGCCCCAGCGCACCGGCGCTTGCAGACGCGCTACGCTGATGGTGGATTGCTCAATGTGTTCTGATTTGCTGTGTGGAATGGCAAAACTAAAGCCCAGACCGGTAGAGAAAACGGCCTCGCGCGCCCACAAGTCGGCTTCCAGTTTACGCGGATAGCGGCAGCGCCCTGCCAGCAGCAGGTTATCGGTCATGCCTTTGAGCACTTCTTCTTTGCTGCGCCAGTCGCTTTCCAGCGTGATGCACTCGGCGGTGACCAGTGGTGCGTCCTGTTGGGTCATGCGGAATTGCGCCAGCAGATGTTCCACTTCCAGCGAAGTACGGCAGGCCATTGCCTGGTTGAGCAACTGGCGGCACTCACGGCTATCAAGTTGCGCCATTCGCGCTTTCGCCGCCGGAATTGACGGTGCGCTCATGCTGAGTTCATCCAGCCCTAAACCGACCAGCAACGGCAGCACGGAACCTTTCGCTCCCAGCTCACCGCACAGACCAATCCATTTGCCCTGGCGATGCACCGCTTGCACGGCGTAATCGAGCGCCCGCAAGAATGCCGGATTCAGGCTGTTGTAGTGACGAGTAACCTTAGCGTTATCGCGATCCACCGCCAGCAGATATTGCGTCAGGTCATTACTACCAATACTAAAGAAATCAATCTCTTCGCAGCATTGATCGATGATGAACATCACCGACGGCACTTCCAGCATAATGCCGAGCTGGATCTTCTCATCAAACGGAATGTGTTCGTTACGCAGTTGCTGTTTGGCTTCCGCCAGTTTTTCTTTCACCCATAAGATCTCTTCCATTGAAGAGATCATCGGGATCATGATTTTCAGGCTGCCGTGAGCGGAGGCGCGCAGGATCGACCGTAGTTGTGTGGTGAACAGCGAGGCGTATTCTTCATAAATACGCACAGCGCGATAACCGAGGAACGGGTTAGCTTCTGCCGGAATGTTCAGATAATCAACGGGTTTGTCGCCGCCAATGTCCATAGTGCGCACAATAATGCTGCGTCCGTTGGCAGACTCCAGCGCCTGACAAAAAATGTTGTACAGCTCGCTTTCGCCCGGTGCACTGGTGCGATCCATATAGAGCATTTCAGTGCGGAACAAACCAACGCCTTCCGCACCATTGCCGAATGCGGCCTGCGCTTCCACGGAGTGAGCGATGTTAGCGGCAATTTCAATGCGGATACCGTCAGCGGTACGGGCTTGTTGGGTCAGCCAGACACGCTGTTGCTCACGAAGGGCGTCCTGTACGCGGGCTTCTTGCTGATAATAACGAGCTACGGCTTCCCCTGGCTCAACCACAGTCGCCCCAGCGTTGCCGTCGATATAAATCGTTTGATGCTGCCACGGAGTGAGAGCATCAATATCCACACCAACCAGCGTCGGAATGTTGAACGAACGGGCAAGGATCACCGTATGTGAGGTGGTGCCGCCGCTTTTCAGTAACAATCCTTTGAGGTGATTTTTATCCAGTTCGAGGAACTGGCTGGGAGTCAGTTCATCAGCCATACAAATGGCGGGCTGCGTCAGTTTGCCCGGTGCCGGGAAGCGTTGCTCACCGTAGATTTGCTGGAGTAACTGGAAGCAGACGTCGCGTACGTCCAGGGCACGTTCTTGCAGGTAGCTGCTGCTGGAACGGGCGAACTCTTCGCAAAAGTGATTCGCACTGGTGACAATCGCTTCGGCGCAGCTTAATCCGGCGCTGACGCCTGCCAGTAAATGTTCGCGCAGGGAAGTATCGCCAGCCAGGGATCGGTGCGCTTCCAGAATCGCGCTGGTAGCACCGTCGCTATCCAGCAGACGAAACTCTATGTTTTTCAGTACCAGCGTCAGGCCGTTTTCCAGCGCGGATTGCTCGGCGTCAACGCCTTTGGCAGCGGGAAGATTACCCAGCGCATTGAGATCTAAAGAAGAGATCGGCGTCAGAATGCCGCCTGCGCTACCACTGCATACGGTGCGGGCGCGGATAATTCGCGGATTCAGATTGGTCAGTGAAACCGGCAGTGGTTCCAGTTCGTCAGATTTAACTTCCGCCAGCGGTGCGTCGCAGTGGGGGAATTCATCGCGCAGCCATTGACTTAAACGCTGGTGCGCTTCCTGTTCGTCGGCCCCGGAAATCAGTAACTGGCAGTTATCGCCCACCAGCGTATCGGTGCCAATCAGCGCAAGGGCGCTTTTGGCGTTGCCCTTGCGGTCAGTGCGCAGGTTATGCCACTCAATTTGTGATGAAAAAGTATTACACAGCGTTTCAACGTGGCTTGCCGGACGTGCATGTACGCCGTTAGGTAGCTCACAAATAAATTCCACAATCAGGGCCATTGCCTCTCTCCCGGTACGGTTTTCTGTTTACAGGATAAGAGCGCACGGCAACGGCCTGCCATGTGACAAATCTGCCAAAAGCTGGACAAATGTAATGTAACCGTCAATTTGCGACGCGTCTCACAAGACGCCGTTTTGCGGCATGCTTCCGGATTATCGCAAGTTATGAGGCGGATCGCATTTTTGTACTGATATTACAAAAGTCCAGTAAATGGCCTTTTTATCCACTGTTTGCTCCGCCTGCGATTGCCTATTGTTTCCTCCATCAAAAATATGGACATGGGCTTTCGCAAGCCCGGGAGCAGCTTATGAATGAGTTGGTGCAGATCCTGAAAAATACCCGTCAGCATTTAATGACGGGCGTTTCACACATGATTCCCTTCGTGGTATCGGGCGGTATTTTGCTGGCGGTTTCCGTCATGTTGTATGGCAAAGGCGCAGTGCCGGATGCCGTAGCCGATCCGAATCTGAAAAAACTGTTTGATATCGGCGTTGCAGGTTTGACGCTGATGGTGCCTTTCCTCGCCGCTTACATCGGTTACTCCATTGCAGAGCGTTCTGCGCTGGCCCCGTGCGCTATCGGTGCCTGGGTTGGTAACAGCTTTGGTGCGGGCTTCTTTGGTGCGCTGATCGCCGGGATTATCGGCGGCATCGTGGTGCATTACCTGAAGAAAATTCCGGTGCATAAAGTTCTGCGCTCGGTGATGCCTATCTTCATTATTCCTATCGTCGGCACACTGATTACCGCAGGCATCATGATGTGGGGCTTGGGCGAGCCTGTAGGGGCGTTGACCAACAGCCTGACTCAGTGGCTTCAGGGGATGCAGCAGGGCAGCATTGTTATGCTGGCGGTGATCATGGGTCTGATGCTGGCGTTCGATATGGGCGGTCCGGTTAACAAAGTGGCCTATGCCTTCATGCTGATTTGCGTTGCTCAGGGTGTTTATACCGTGGTGGCCATTGCTGCCGTGGGTATTTGTATCCCGCCGCTGGGGATGGGGCTGGCGACGCTGATTGGTCGTAATAATTTCTCCGCAGAAGAGCGCGAAACCGGCAAAGCGGCGCTGGTGATGGGGTGCGTTGGGGTTACTGAAGGGGCGATTCCTTTCGCCGCTGCCGATCCGCTGCGTGTCATTCCTTCCATCATGGTCGGTTCTGTTTGTGGTGCGGTAACTGCGGCGCTGGTCGGTGCGCAGTGCTATGCAGGCTGGGGTGGTCTGATTGTGCTGCCGGTGGTTGAAGGCAAGCTGGGTTATATCGCAGCAGTGGCTGTCGGAGCAGTGGTGACGGCTGTTTGCGTGAACGTGCTGAAAAGTCTGGCGCGTAAAAATGGGTCTTCGACTGATGAGAAGGAAGACGACCTGGATTTGGATTTTGAAATTAATTAATTGAGGAACGAGCCATGACGAAAATTATTGCAGTAACCGCGTGTCCATCTGGTGTTGCCCATACCTATATGGCGGCAGAGGCGCTGGAAAGCGCCGCGAAAGCGAAAGGCTGGGAAGTGAAAGTAGAAACTCAGGGGTCAATTGGTCTGGAAAACGAACTGACTGCGGAAGACGTGGCGAGCGCCGATATGGTGATTCTGACCAAAGATATCGGCATCAAGTTTGAAGAGCGTTTTGCTGGCAAGACCATCGTGCGCGTCAACATCAGCGATGCGGTAAAACGTGCTGACGCCATTATGAGCAAAATTGAAGCTCACCTGGCGCAAACCGCTTAAGTTCTTCTCCCGCTCGCAAGGGCGGGTTCGCTTTCCCACAGGAGTTCCTCATGACGAATCGTATCTCTCGCCTCAAAACTGCACTGTTTTCCAATACCCGTGAAATCTCGCTGGAGCGGGCGCTGCTTTATACCGCCAGCCATCGGCAAACCGAAGGCGAACCGGTGATATTGCGCCGGGCGAAAGCAACAGCGTATATCCTTGAACATGTTGAAATTTCGATTCGTGATGAAGAACTGATTGCCGGTAACCGCACCGTAAAACCGCGCGCCGGGATTATGTCGCCGGAAATGGACCCTTACTGGCTGCTGAAAGAGCTGGATCAATTCCCGACGCGTCCGCAGGACCGCTTTGCTATCAGCGAAGAAGATAAACGTATCTACCGTGAAGAGTTGTTCCCGTACTGGGAAAAACGTTCGATGAAAGATTTCATCAACGGGCAGATGACAGATGAAGTAAAAGCCGCGACCAGCACGCAGATTTTCAGCATCAACCAGACGGATAAAGGCCAGGGGCACATTATTATTGATTACCCACGCCTGTTGAATCACGGTCTGGGTGAGCTGGTGGCACAGATGCAGCAACATTGTCAGCAACAGCCGGAGAATCACTTTTATCAGGCCGCGCTGTTACTGCTGGAAGCCTCGCAGAAACACATTCTGCGTTACGCTGAACTGGCGGAAACAATGGCGGCAAACTGCACAGATGCCCAGCGTCGCGAAGAACTGCTGACTATTGCGGAGATCTCCCGCCATAACGCCGAACATAAGCCGCAGACGTTCTGGCAGGCGTGTCAGTTATTCTGGTACATGAACATCATTCTGCAATACGAATCCAACGCCAGTTCGCTATCGTTGGGGCGCTTCGACCAGTATATGTTGCCGTTCTATCAGGCATCTTTAACCCAGGGCGAAGATCCGGCGTTCCTGAAAGAACTACTCGAATCTTTATGGGTGAAATGCAACGACATCGTGCTGTTGCGCTCCACCAGCAGCGCGCGTTATTTCGCAGGTTTCCCGACCGGCTATACCGCACTGCTCGGCGGGTTAACCGAGAACGGACGTAGCGCGGTGAACGTGCTTTCGTTCCTTTGCCTTGACGCTTATCAAAGCGTGCAATTACCGCAACCGAACCTCGGCGTGCGCACTAACGCCTTGATCGACACGCCTTTCCTGATGAAAACCGCAGAAACCATTCGCCTCGGCACCGGTATTCCGCAAATCTTTAACGATGAAGTGGTGGTGCCAGCGTTCCTCAACCGTGGCGTTTCGCTGGAAGATGCGCGCGACTATTCCGTAGTGGGCTGTGTGGAATTATCTATTCCCGGCAGAACCTACGGCTTGCATGACATCGCGATGTTTAATCTGCTGAAAGTGATGGAAATCTGCCTGCATGAAAATGAAGGCAATGCTGCGCTGACTTATGAAGGTTTACTGGAGCAGATCCGCGCCAAGATCAGCCACTACATCACCCTGATGGTTGAGGGCAGCAATATTTGTGATATCGGCCATCGCGACTGGGCACCTGTACCGCTGCTCTCGTCTTTTATCAGCGATTGTCTGGAAAAAGGTCGCGATATTACCGATGGCGGCGCGCGTTATAACTTCTCCGGCGTACAGGGAATTGGTATCGCCAACCTGAGCGATTCTCTCCATGCGTTGAAAGGGATGGTTTTTGAGCAACAGCGTTTAAGTTTTGACGAATTGCTGTCGGTATTAAAAGCCAACTTCGCAACGCCAGAAGGCGAAAAAGTCCGCGCTCGCTTAATTAACCGCTTCGAGAAATACGGTAACGATATCGACGAGGTGGATAACATCAGCGCCGAACTGTTGCGCCACTACTGCAAAGAAGTGGAAAAATACCAGAACCCGCGCGGCGGCTACTTCACGCCGGGATCGTATACCGTTTCTGCTCACGTCCCGTTGGGATCGGTGGTTGGAGCGACGCCAGACGGTCGTTTTGCCGGAGAACAGCTGGCAGACGGCGGCTTGTCACCCATGCTGGGCCAGGACGCACAAGGGCCAACAGCGGTACTGAAGTCAGTCAGTAAGCTCGATAACACGCTGCTGTCTAACGGTACGTTGCTGAACGTGAAATTCACTCCAGCGACCCTGGAAGGTGAAGCAGGATTACGCAAACTGGCCGACTTCTTACGGGCATTTACCCAGCTTAAGTTACAACATATTCAGTTTAACGTGGTGAACGCCGACACGTTGCGGGAAGCGCAACAGCGCCCACAAGATTATGCCGGGCTGGTGGTGCGCGTTGCCGGATACAGCGCCTTCTTTGTCGAACTGTCGAAGGAGATCCAGGATGACATCATCCGCCGGACAGCGTATCAGCTGTAACGTTGTGGAAACGCGCCGCGATGATGTGGCGCGCATTTTCAACATTCAGCGTTATTCACTGAATGACGGCGAGGGCATTCGTACGGTGGTCTTTTTTAAAGGCTGTCCGCATCTTTGCCCGTGGTGTGCTAATCCGGAGTCGATCTCCGGCAAAATCCAGACGGTACGCAGAGAGGCGAAATGTCTGCACTGTGCGAAATGTTTGCGTGATGCGGATGAATGCCCCTCCGGTGCGTTTGAACGGATTGGTCGCGATATCAGCCTTGACGCTCTGGAACGGGAAGTGATGAAAGATGACATTTTCTTTCGCACGTCCGGCGGCGGCGTCACGCTTTCTGGCGGCGAAGTGTTAATGCAGGCCGAGTTTGCTACCCGTTTTTTACAGCGACTGCGGCTGTGGGGCGTGTCATGCGCCATCGAAACTGCCGGAGACGCGCCAGCCAGCAAGCTGTTACCGCTGGCGAAATTGTGCGATGAAGTGTTGTTCGATTTAAAAATTATGGACGCGACTCAGGCGCGGGATGTGGTGAAGATGAACCTGCCACGCGTGCTGGAGAATCTGCGTTTGCTGGTGAGTGAAGGTGTCAACGTGATCCCGCGTTTGCCGCTGATCCCCGGTTTCACACTCAGCCGGGAGAATATGCAGCAGGCGCTGGACGTGCTGATCCCGCTGAATATCAGGCAGATCCATCTGTTACCGTTTCATCAGTACGGCGAACCGAAATACCGTCTGCTGGGGAAAACATGGTCGATGAAAGAGGTTTCTGCGCCGTCGTCAGCCGATGTGGCAACGATGCGCGAAATGGCAGAACGGGCCGGATTTCAGGTTACCGTGGGAGGTTAAAATGGCATACCTGGTGGCAGTAACCGCCTGCGTCAGTGGCGTGGCGCATACTTATATGGCGGCGGAACGGCTGGAAAAGTTGTGCCAGTTAGAGAAGTGGGGCGTCAGCATTGAAACTCAGGGCGCGCTGGGAACGGAGAATCGTTTAGCGGACGAGGATATCCGCCGGGCGGATGTTGCGCTGTTGATTACGGATATCGAGCTTGCTGGTGCCGAGCGATTTGAACATTGTCGCTACGTGCAATGCAGTATCTACGCGTTCCTGCGTGAGCCGCAGCGGGTGATGAGCGCGGTACGTAAAGTGCTTTCTGCGCCGCAGCAAACCCATCTTATTCTGGAGTAGTCGGTTTTTCTGTCAGTTGGCTGTGGTACTGCCGGCGATATTCCGACGGCGAGCGTTCGGTGTTTTTACGAAACAGACGGCAGAAGTAGTTGCTGTCGACAAAGCCGCAGGCGTGCGCCACTTCTTTTACCTTCAGGTCATAGCCTTTCAATAACGTCTTAGCGTGCTCCAGTCGCGTGTGATTCAGGTATTCGTTAAAACCAATGGCCCCCGTCTTTTGAAACAGGTGCGAGAGATAGTTTGGTGAAATATAGAACGCCTGTGCGACAGATTCGCGGGTAAGCGCGGAGGCATAGCGTTCGTCGATATAATCACGAATAGCTTCGAATAGAGCCTGGCTGCGTGAGGCGGTCTGTATTTGGCTGCCAAGCAAATCGCGGCAGTGGCTAAGCAGGCTGGCGACGATAAGCCTTGCCGTTTGCTGCTCCTGTGGCTGCATTTGCATTTCATTGAGCGTTTGTAGCAGAAAAGAACCAATGCGCGGGCCGCGTCGGGCGACGTGTTGCTTCGCCAGATTTTGATACTGTTTGCCATCCCATTGCACGACGCTGAAGCCGAGTTGCTGTTTGCCAAACAGCACGCTAAAGGTAGTAGCGGGGGCTTGCCATTGTGGAAAATTCCAGCCACCAGCGGGAACGTACAGCACATCGCCGGGAACTAACGTTGCTCCAGCGCCGGTATCAACAAACTCACCTTCCAGCACTATTTCCAGCCGTGGAAAATCGACCTGATACGCAAGATCGGGCGCCGGACCGTTACTGCTGGCAAAGTAAATCTGGCGCAGGGACAGCGGGCCGTTGATCAGGCGGGAGAGCAGATAGCTGACGTCGTGATACATGTTATTCCCTTAGGTATGTAGACGGGAAAACAGTAACTGGCATTATTAAAAAAGGCCACCTGAAAAGTGTGGCCTGAGGGGAGTTCGATGTAAACATTGCGGCAGTATCGCATCCGGCAAATAGCGCCAGACGCGATACAAAGGTCATTTACTGATTACCCACCTGATCGCCATACGGCAGCGTGTCGTAATCGATCAGCGCGTTTTTCTTGTACGGGTTACCAATCCAGCGGGTAGTTTCTTTGAACTGCGGATTCACCACTGAAC
>ERZ1673739.3380-NODE-3380-length-10807-cov-4.179594_pt1 | contig 10807 bp, 10 predicted proteins | sample MGYA00580210_ERZ1673739 | MGnify/ENA primary metagenome ERZ1673739 (study PRJEB41218, sample SAMN15661749) | gut metagenome | host: Homo sapiens | place: Canada: London | collected 2015-08-20/2019-03-30 | study: EMG produced TPA metagenomics assembly of...
CTTGGTATCGGACCCCAGGGATTCGGCGGAAAGACAACCGCAATCGGATTAAACATTGAAACGATGCCAACCCATATTGCCGGTATGCCCTGTGCAATAAATATCAACTGTCATGTGACCCGCCATAAAACGGAGGTGATATAAAATGGAGAAACGCCGTATTACACTTCCACTGACAGAGGAACTGGCTGGTACCCTTCATGCAGGTGACCAGGTGTTAGTGACAGGAACCATCTACACCTCCAGAGATGCCGGACATAAAAGAATGTGTGAAGCACTGGAAAGAGGGGAAGAGATTCCTTTTGACCCTAAAGATGCCACCATCTATTATGTGGGACCTACCCCAGCAAAACCAGGTGCTGTGATCGGCTCTGCAGGGCCTACAACAAGTGGCCGGATGGACGCCTATGCCCCTACCATGATGTCTGTGGGAGCAAGAGGAATGATTGGAAAAGGTGCCCGTCTGCCGGAAGTGGTGGAAGCTATGAAGCAGTATCAGGGTGTATATTTCGGTGCAATCGGAGGTGCCGGTGCACTTCTTGCAAAATGCATCAAAAAGGCAGAACTGATTGCCTATGAAGATTTAGGAGCAGAAGCACTTCGGAAATTATATGTGGAAGATATGCCTCTGGTGGTGATTATTGACAGCAAAGGAAATAATCTTTACGAAAGCGGCAGAGCAGCCTATCTTGCAGGAAAAGAAAACGCATAAAAAGACAGAAGGGGGAGCAAGTTTTCTATGGATTTAAAAGCGACCGCAGATTTAATGGAAGCACTGATGATCTTATTTTTTGGTCTTTCCTGGCCAATCTCAATCTGCAAATCCTGGATTTCCAGAACCGCAAAAGGAAAGAGCCTTTTCTTTGAAGTATTTATCTGGGTAGGATATATTTTTGGTATTGCCCGCAAATTTATGCAGGTATCCATGGGCGTGGAAACGAGCTGGCTGTTTTATCTGGCATGGTTTTTCTACTGCTTGAACCTCATCGAAATTACCATTGATATGATTTTATATTTCAGAAATGTAAAATTGGATAAAGCGGCAGAAGCAGCAAAATAAAAAAAGTATGCGAAAAAACGCAGTGGGTGAAGCAAAATGCCCACTGCGTTTTTGTACTGTCTGGTTATGAAAAATTCATTTTTATGCCAGAGCCTTTTGTGTTATACTGAATGTAAAGCAGGAAAAGCAACAAGTCTCAGAGGGAGAGTATTATTATCGGAAAGATTGTGAAGTACAATACGGAGGCACTTACGAATAGGAGGATTATTATGAAAACAGAATTTATTACCTTAAATGAAGAACAGAAGGTCACCCTTATAGCATACCTTCAAGAAGCAGGAGGAGAGTTTGGTTACATTTCCAAAAGACCGGCTATTCTGATTCTGCCAGGAGGCGGATATCAATACTGTTCAGACAGAGAAGCAGATCCAGTAGCAATGCCCTATCTGAAGGCAGGTTATCAGGTTTTTATTCTCCGCTATTCTGTAAAAGAGCACAGCCAATGGCCTAAGCCCCTGGAGGATTACGAACAGGCTATGGCCTTGATTCGCAAGAATGCAGAAGTTTGGAAGCTGTATCCAGATAAAGTGGCAGTTCTGGGATTTTCAGCAGGCGGTCATCTGGCTGGATGTGCGGCAACCATGGCAAAGGAAAAACCAAATGCAGCTCTTTTGGGCTATGCGGTAACAAAAGCAGAAGATGTTCAGATGTGTGAACCCCAGGCACCGGATGTAAACAAAGCAGTAGATGCGTCAACCTGCCCATGTTTTGTTTTTGCAACCTGCAATGACCAGGTGGTTCCTATTGAAAACTCTTTGAAATTCCTTCAGGCACTGGCAGAGCACAGCGTTACCTTTGAAAGCCACATTTATGCTTATGGTCCTCACGGTTTTTCTACCGGTGATTCTTCTGTGCAGTTTCGGGAATCAGTATTGTGCAGTAGAGTCCCGCAATGGGTAGAAGACAGTATTGGGTGGCTAAAAGATATTTTTGGCGATTTCGGAAAGGAAGAGATGACAGTACCAGTTTGTAGAGGTCATGTTACGGGAGATTATGAGCCTATGCTTTCTGTGGAATGTACCTTTGGATATCTGAGAAAACATCCTGGTGCAGCAGTTGTCATGACCCCTCTTTTGAAGTGGGTAGAAGAACATACAGAGGAAATCATGGGTAATGTTCGATTGATTCCGGAAGAGATAGCAGAACAACAGAGCTTGGAAAACTTTTACCGTATTGCAGATAATCGCATACTCAAAGAGATTTTTCATTTTATGGGATTGCCAAAAGAGATGGAGGATGCCATTGAGCATGCTCTTTGTCAGATTCCAAATAAATAAAGAATAGAAAGGCAGAAATTATGAATCCACGAAGGATGCTGGAGTTTGCAAATCTCCAGCAGAAATTTAAGAAAAACCATCCAAAAGTATTTCCGTTTTTGAAAGCAGCGTCAGAAAAAGCACTGCAAGATGGCTCCATTATAGAGATTTCCGTAACAACACCGGAAGGTAAAATGATGCGAACGAATCTAAAAGTGAAGCCAGAAGATTTGGAAATCGTAGAACAATTAAAGCAAATGAGAAATCAAAGATAAAGTGAATATCGAAAGATAGAAAAATCTCCGGGGCTGTTATTAAATAGCACCGGAGATTTTTAAAATCGGATAATAGAAATTATTTTACCCCAAATTCCAATAATTGTTTTAAAGCTTGCTTTCTTCCAGTGAAGTGAATAGCATTTAACCCTTGAGCCCTGGCTTCCGCTACATTGTCAATCATGTCATCCAGAAAAACAGCTTTGGAAGGGTCAATTTGGAAATCTGAAAGCAGCTTCTGAAAGATTTCCGGTTCTGGTTTTAGGCAGTGAATTTGCCAGGACATATATCCCCCATCCATAAGCTCTAAAAATTTCAGTTCTTTTTGGCACCGGTCATACAGCGGCTTGGAAAAATTAGAAAGTATGTAGAGTTTATACCCACGTTTTTTTAAATACTTCATCCAGTCCTTGGTATAGGAATAAAGAGAAATCGTTCTTCCCATTTCTTCAAAGGTCTGGCGAATTTCCTGTTCATAGGCAGGATTGTTGTCAATAAAAGATTGAAGGATTTCTTCTTCTGTTTTTACACCGCGGTCTCCCTCTGTCCACTGAGGACTTAAAAACATGGCATCTGCCACTGCCTGGGCAGTTTCTTCGTCATATTTTAAATCCGCGAGCAGCTTTCTGAAATCATAGCGGACTAATACTTTTCCAAGATCAAAAATGAGAGTGTCGATTTTGTCTGTCTCAGGCGTAATCCTGGCAATGATATCGTCCTTTGGATGAGTCCACTTATCTACCAGTTCAAATGCATACAGCAGAATTGGAACGATTACAGTGCCCAAAAGAGAAGCCATTAGCATATTGCCAGCCTTGGAATGATCTGTCAAAGAAAGAACAAGAGTTAGAATATACATGCTTGCTAATAAGATGCTTCCAAGGACTGCCAAAAGTCGTTTTAAGTTTTTCACATCATAATCTCCCTTGTTTAGAATATCTATTATTATAATAATTTTAGGAGGAACCGTCAATGTATAAAGTATCCCCAGGCAGGTTTTTAGGTTATACATACGAAAATATGCAAAATGATTTGGGGATTTTGGCCCGTATTTTTCCAGAAATTATACAAATTGACAGCCTGGGAAAGACAGAGGATCAAAGAGAGCTCTATCATTTCTATATTGGAAGTGCCAATGCACCAAAAAAAATACTGATTTTTGGTGGAATACACGGACGTGAGTATATGACTAGCCAACTCATTATGGAACAGACTACAGAATTTTTGATGAAGCTATGTAGAACGCAAGATAAAGAATATGCAAAAATCCTGGAGGGGAAGGCAATTCATGTAGTTCCTATGGTAAATCCAGATGGAGTTACCATTAGCCAAAGGGGAGCAATGGGAATTAAGAATCCAGATTTGAAAAATTTGGTAGAGGAAATTGCTTTAAGAGAAGGTGGGAGACATCCCCAGGGGAGTTATTTTCATAGATGGAAGGCAAATGCAAAAGGTGTGGATTTAAACCGGAATTTTGATGCTTTGTGGGAAACTTGTGAAGATGCAGTACAGGAGCCCTCAAGAGAAAACTACAAAGGTCCAAAACCAGAGTCAGAAATAGAATCCAGGGCATTGGCAGAATTAACAAGAAGGGAAGAATTTCAGCGTACTATTAGCTACCATTCCTCCGGTGCGGTGATTTATTGGGATTTTTACCAACAGGGGCAGTTGCGTGTGCAGACATGGGAGTTTGCCAAAAAAATTGGAGATATTACAGGATATGTGCCACAGGAGAACACCAGAGAACAAAGTTCTGGAGGTTATAAAGACTGGGCACTTTTAAAAATGGAAATTCCAAGTCTTACGATAGAGATTGGAAGACAGGAATCACCACTGCCGGCTTCTTGTTTTGAAGAGATTTTCATGGAAAACAGAGGAGTGTGGGAGGGAACCCTTATGAGCTTTTGAGAGGATAGAAAATAGAGACTGCCTTATCAAATGATAGGGGCAGTCTCGTTAAAAAGGGGAGGATAAAGTATTTCTACTTTTTCTTTTGTTGTCTGCGAAGGGCGCTACGTATTTGTACCATCCCCTCGTGGACTATTTGTAGTATACCCAGGTTTTGAGAAGCTATACAAAAATCTTTCTTTTGACAGAAAAGCATGTTATAATTGAATTATCAGAAAATTTGTGGACAACTCTTAGATAAAGGAGGAAAAATTATGCAGATGGAAGAAAAAATGTTTAAAATTTATGCAAAAGGAGACGAAAAGATTCAACTAAAGATTATTCCAGGACACTTTGTTACTTCTCAGTCTCATATAACCCACTATCTGGATATGACGACCATGAAAACAAGATGTGCAGAGGCATCCAGAATAGCAAAATTTTTATCTATCCGCTATGAAACAACTACGCCGGTAGATACAATTGTTTGCTTGGACGGACTGGAAGTGGTAGGTGCCTTTTTAGCTGAGGAACTGGCTAAAGCAGGAGTACTTTCCATGAATGCCCACAAAACCATTTACATTGTAACACCGGAATTTAATGCAAATGGACAGATGCTATTTCGTGATAACACCCAGCATATGATTCAGAACCGGAATGTGGTAGTTCTTATGGGATCTATTACAACTGGTGTGACCCTGCAGCGCTGCATTGACAGTGTCCTATATTATGGAGGAAAGATTACAGGAGTTTCCGCTATTTTCAGTGCAATCAACAAAATAGCTGGAATGGAAATTAATGCAGTTTATCATAAACAAGATATTCCGGAATATGAATCCTATTCAGCAAAAGATTGTCCTATGTGCCAGAAGAAAATGAAAATTGATGCCATTGTAAATGGATATGGGTATTCAAAGCTGTAGAAAAAAATTCCCTATTAACAGCACCATTTTTGTGGTATACTAATTGCATATTTTGATTTGGAGGAATTGCCATGAAGATGGAACAGATACCAGCTTATGAATTAGTGACAAAACAGGAAATACCGGATATACATTCCATGGGGTATCTCCTGAAACATAAAAAGAGTGGTGCCAGAGTAATGGTACTGGAAAATGATGATGCAAATAAAGTCTTTAATATTGCATTTCGTACCCCACCAGCCGACAGTACTGGTGTGGCGCATATTCTGGAGCATAGTGTGCTGTGTGGGTCTAAGAAGTTTCCTTTAAAGGATCCTTTTGTGGAATTGGTGAAAGGGTCTCTCAATACTTTTTTAAATGCCATGACTTATCCAGATAAAACTATGTATCCAGTGGCAAGCTGTAATGACCAGGATTTTAAAAATCTGATGCATGTGTACTTGGACGCTGTGTTTTTCCCAAATATCTATGAAAAGGAAGAAATTTTTCGGCAGGAGGGATGGCATTATGAACTGGAGGATGTGGACAGCCCACTTATCTTAAATGGTGTGGTTTACAATGAAATGAAAGGTGCTTTTTCTTCTCCAGAGGATGTATTGGATAGAGAAGTATTCAATTCTTTGTTTCCAGATACCCCCTATGGTGTGGAGTCAGGAGGCGACCCGAAAAACATCCCAGATTTAAAATATTCAGAATTTCTGTCTTTCCACAGCCGTTATTATCATCCATCCAATAGCTATATTTATCTGTATGGAAATATGGATGCAGCGGAACGTTTAAATTGGATGGACAAAGAATATCTTTCTCAGTATGATGCCATGCCTGCAACTTCTGGGATTATACGTCAGGAACCTTTTACCAAAATGAAAGAGATGGTTATGGAATACCCGATTACAGAAAGTGAGCCGGAAGAACAGAATAGTTATCTGGCTTATAATATAGTGACCGGTGATAGCTTGGATGTAGAGCGTTGTACAGCCTTTGAGGTGTTGGATTACACCCTTTTAAGTACACCTGGAGCTCCTTTGAAGCAGGCGCTTTTGGATGCGGGGATGGGAAAAGACATTATGGGTTCTTACGAAGATGGAATTTACCAACCCTTTTTCTCTATTGTAGCGAAGAATGCAGACCCTGCCAATAAGGAAACATTTGTGCAGCTCATTCAGGATACATTAAGGGAAATTGCAGAAAAGGGTATTGATAAAAAAGCCATTGCAGCGGGAATTAACTACATGGAGTTTCGGTTTCGAGAAGCAGACTTTTCTTCCTTCCCAAAAGGATTAATGTACGGGATTGATGTGTTTGACAGTTGGCTTTATGATGATAATAAACCCTTTGATTATTTAAAACGTCTGGATATTTTTGCCTCCTTGAAAGAAAAAGCAAAAACCAGATATTTTGAGGAACTGATAGAGGAATACCTTCTGTCTAATACTCATGCATCGATTGTAGTGGTTAATCCCCAAAAAGGACTGGCAGCCAAGAGAGAGAAGGAATTAGAGGAGAAGCTGGCAGCTTATAAGGAAAGCCTTACTAAGGAGGAAAAAGATTGTCTGGTAGCAGAAACAAAACATCTAAAAGAATACCAGGATGAGCCGGAAACAGAAGAAGCGCTTCGCACGATTCCTCTTTTAAAGAGAAGTGATATTAGCAAAGAAGGGGCAAAACTTTATAATACACCAACGCAAGTGGAAGATACCTTGGTTCTTTATCATGACTTGTATACCAATGGTATCGGATATTTGGATTTACTCTTTGATACCAAAGCTGTACCAGAACATTTGATTCCTTATCTTGGAATTTTGAAATCGGTATTAGGCTATGTAGATACCCAGCATTATACTTACAGCCAGTTATTTAATGAAATCAATGCAAGAAGCGGTGGGATTTTATTTGGACTTCAGGTTTTTGGAAATGCAAAGGAGCATCAGGATAACAAACATATGGTAGGTGTGAGGGCGAAGGCCTTATATGAGGATATTCCTTTTGTATTTGAGATGATTCGAGAAATTATTTGTACTTCTAAAATCGAAGATGATAAGAGATTGTATGAAATTCTTGCAAAAATGAAATCCAGAATGCAGATGAACATGGCTTCTGCCGGACATAGCACAGCAGTGGCAAGAGCTTTGTCTTATTTCTCAGAAAATGCTTATTTTCAGGAAAAGACCACAGGAATTGATTTCTATAAATTCCTGGATGAAATAGAAATCCATTTCCAGGAAAAGAAAGAGGAATTAAAGGAAAGATTAAAAGAATTAATGACTTATGTGTTCCGTCCGGAAAATCTTGTAGTAAGTTATACAGCAGAACAGGAGGGATACAAAGGGTTGGAAGAAGAGGTTCGGAAGCTGAAGGAAGTTCTCTATACTAAGGAGATTACGCCAGGTAGTTTTGCTCCTGCTCTTGAAGTGAAAAATGAAGGCTTCCAGACCTCAGGACAGGTACAGTATGTGGCAGCAGCAGGAAATTTTAGAGAAGCAGGATATTCCTATACGGGGGCGCTTAGGATTTTGAAGGTTATGCTCAGTTATGAGTATTTGTGGACTAATATCAGGGTAAAAGGTGGAGCCTATGGCTGTATGAGTGCATTTCGTAGAAATGGAGATGGATTCTTGGTTTCTTACAGAGATCCAAATCTTGTGAAGACTTTGGAGGTCTTTCAGAAAACAGGAGATTTCATTCGTTCTTTTGATGCAGATGAAAGAGAAATGACCAAGTATATTATTGGAACTATCAGCGAAATGGACGTTCCCATGACGCCTTCTGGCAAAGGAAATCTGTCTTTGAATGCATGGTTCTCCAACGTGACAGAAGAAGATATGGCAAGAGAACGCCAGGAGGTTTTGGAGGCTCAGCCGGAAGATATCCGTAATTTGGCAGGAATTGTGGATGCCATGATGAAACAAAATCGTATCTGTGTTGTGGGCAGTGAGGAAAAATTGGAACAAGAGAAAAACATGTTTGGACAGCTCAGACATTTACTATAAGAGGAGTGTGTATGAAGACGGATTTTAAATCAGGATTTACGGCAATTATTGGCAGACCCAATGTGGGAAAATCCACATTAATGAATCATTTAATTGGACAAAAAATTGCCATTACGTCCAGGAAACCACAGACCACCAGAAATCGAATTCAGACTGTTTATACAGATGAAAAGGGGCAGATTGTATTTTTAGACACCCCTGGTATTCACAAAGCCAAAAATAAATTGGGAGATTATATGGTGAATGTAGCCCAAAGAACCTTGAAGGATGCGGATGTGATTTTATGGCTGGTAGAGCCAAGCACCTTTATTGGAGCAGGAGAGAGGCATATTGCGGAACAATTGAAGAGTTGCAGGCTTCCGGTTATTTTGGTAATCAATAAAGTAGATACTGTGAAAAAAGAGGAAGTGCCTGGTTTTATTCAGGCATACAGAAAACTTTATGATTTTGCAGAAATTGTTCCGGTGTCTGCGCTTAGAAGTTTGAACCTGGATACTCTTTTGGACTGTATCTTTAAATATCTGCCTTATGGACCTCAATTTTATGATGAAGATACAGTCACTGACCAGCCGCAGAGACAGATTGTGGCAGAGATGATTCGAGAAAAAGCCCTTCGCTGTCTGGAAGAGGAGATACCTCACGGCATTGCTGTGACTATTGAACGGATGAAAGAACGTGCAGACGGCAGCATGGTGGACATTGATGCAACCATTATTTGTGAGAGGGACAGTCATAAAGGGATTATTATTGGAAAACAGGGTGTTATGCTGAAGAAAATTGGCAGTGCTGCCCGCTATGAGATAGAAAAGATGTTGGAACAAAAGGTCAATCTAAAGCTATGGGTTAAGGTGAAGAAAGACTGGAGAGATAGTGACTATCTCATGAAAAATTTTGGATATGATAAGAAGGAAATTGAATGAGTGATTCCATTACCGTCACAGGTATGGTTTTATCTGCCATGCCTGTGGGGGATTATGACAAAAGACTGGTGATACTCACAAAAGAGAGGGGAAAGATTACAGCTTTTGCAAAAGGAGCCAGAAGACAAAACAGTGCTCTTATGGCAGTGGCCAATCCTTTTGTGTTTGGCTCTTTTTTCCTTTATGAGGGTCGGACCTCCTATCAGCTTCGTTCTGCTTCTGTAATGGAATATTTTGCAGAGCTGGCAGGGATTCAGCCAGGGGTGTATTATGGATTTTATTTTTTGGAATTAGCAGATTATTATGCCAGTGAAAATACGGATGAAAAACAAATGCTGAATTTGTTGTATGTGACTATGAAGGCTTTGGTAAAACAGAAAATGGACAATCTGTTGATTCAGTATATTTTTGAGTTAAAAGCCATGACCATTAATGGCGAATATCCGGCAGTGTTTGCCTGCCGCAAATGCGGAACTACGGAAAACCTTCCATGGTTTTCTGTAGAAGAATCAGGGGTATACTGCAAAGACTGTGGGGAGCAGGAGCACGGGTTGATTTATGTAAGCCCTTCAGCGCTTTATACCATGCAATTTATTATTGCAGCCAAGTTAGAACGACTTTATAGCTTTACAGTAAAAAAAGAGGTGCTGGAAGAACTTGGAAGAGTGATGCGTGCCTATACAAAGCATTATATTGACAAAAATTTCAAAAGTCTGGATATTCTTCACCTTATGGGGAGTCTTTATACAGATGCATAGTTTATGATAAAAGTTCTCCCAAGATACGGAGTACATATTCTTCTTCGGTTTTTACGGTTAGTTTGTCAATGAGAATATCTTCGTAAAACCGATTGCTTAAAGAGAGCTTTTTTTCCTGGGCATAGGCTAGGATTCTTTCGTAAGTTTGTGGCAGTGTATCGTAGCCTCCAAGATGGAAGGCGCAGAGATAGTTCCCTTCTGGCCGTACCTGAAGAGGGATTCCTTTTACAGGTTTGTCCAGGAGGATATAGTAATGGGAATAGTGTTCATTTAACTGTTCGGGTGTATGAAGGTGTTGAATACTTCCAATTCTATAAGGACTGAACAGATGGTGTTCCTTTTCTAAAGCAATGAGATTGCTTATGACACGGGCATTTTCTTTTTCTGAGTTTGCATCTTCAGGGGCAGGCACAGTAAGAAGATAGTGCTCTTTTTCATGAATCACAGAAAGCTGCTGGAAATCCTGATTTAAGGTGTGTTTCAGACAGCTTTTTTCTTTGTTTAACTGGTCTTTCATTCTTTTTAATTCCCGTATTCTTTTTTCTATAGCAGAGGTTTCTTTTTCGAGCAATTCTAAAAACAATTCTGGGGTTCTGCGATCCAGATAGGATTTTATTTCTTCTAAAGGCATTCCGAGTTCTTTTAGAATATTGATAACATCGAAAATTTCCAATTGGGAGGCAGAATAAAAGCGATACTGATTGGATAGTTTTTTTTCAGGACAAAACAGACCAATCG
>ERZ1673739.3388-NODE-3388-length-10783-cov-4.045768_pt1 | contig 10783 bp, 9 predicted proteins | sample MGYA00580210_ERZ1673739 | MGnify/ENA primary metagenome ERZ1673739 (study PRJEB41218, sample SAMN15661749) | gut metagenome | host: Homo sapiens | place: Canada: London | collected 2015-08-20/2019-03-30 | study: EMG produced TPA metagenomics assembly of...
TCCGGATATTCCTCCTTTTCCCTCCGGTAAACCGGGGCAAATTTAGCGCTTTGGCCGGATTTGCCAAAAAAAGTTCCACAAAACGACTCCTCCGGCCACCGAAACGTTCACCGAATGTTTGGTTCCGGCCTGCGGAATCTCGATTGCCCCGTCTGCCGCATCCACGACCTCCTGCGCCACGCCGTCCACCTCGTTACCGAACACCAGGGCGTATTTCTGCCCCGGTCGAGGCCGGAATTCATCCAGCATGACGGCTCCTTCGACCTGCTCCACGACGTAAATGAGATACCCCTGCGCACGCAGCGCAGCGATGCAGTCGGTCGTCGCGGCGAAATAGTCCCACGCAACGGTCAGCTCGGCTCCGAGCGCCGTCTTGTGGATCTCCCGGTTGGGCGGGGTGGCGGTGATGCCGCACAAGGCGATGCGTTCGACGGCAAAGGCGTCCGCCGTGCGGAAAAAGGCCCCGACGTTCTGCATCGAGCGCACGTTGTCCAGCACGACCGCCACCGGCATTTTCTCCATACGGGCGAACTCCTCGGCAGAGGGACGCCCCAGCTCTTCGTTGGTAATCTTTCTCATCGTTACAACTTCCCTGTTTTCACGGCAAAAGTAAGCAAATCCGAATATTTTAGCTAACTTTGGCGACCTGAATACACGCAAAAGCGTCCCGTTCCGCAGACGGCTCCGCCCGGCGGACCGGCAACCGGACGGAACGCGCGACAAACGACTACGATCGCCTATGAAGCAAATCGCACTTATCCTGACACTTCTGCTGGCTGCCGCCGGCGCCTCGGCCCAGGAGGTTTTCATCGGAGCCGACTTCGACACCCGGTTCGACAACCGCGAACACTCGGACTGCAACATCGATGATTCGCACACGTTCTTCAGTATGCGCCTGACCCCGAAAGCGGGTGTTATCTGGTCCGAAAAAAACCAGCTGGTGGTAGCCGTCGATCTGTTGCAAGACTTCGGCGACAAGGAACACAAGTTCTTGAGTAAAGTGGACCCCCAGATCTACTACCAGTTCAACTCGAAGACGGCACAGGCCGTAGCCGGTATTTTCCCGCGCTCCCTGCTGCTGGCCCGATACGATCCGTTCTTCCTGGGCAGTGCCTACTCGTTCTATAATAATCGCATCCAGGGCCTGGCCGCCCACTATAAATCCCAAACGGGCTCCTTCATCGAGTTCGCCATCGACTGGGAGGGAATGCGCTCGTACCAGACGCGCGAGAAGTTCCGCATCCTCTCGGGCGGCGAATACAAGGGACGCCATTGGTACGGCGGCTATGTCATGACCCTGCTCCACTACGCCAAAACCGACAATACGGAGTTGGACGAAGGGGTCGTGGACCACATCCTGCTCAATCCCTACGTCGGCTACCGCTACGAAGGAGCCTACACCTTCGATGCCCGGCTGGGTTACCTGCAAAGCCTGCAGCGCGACCGCCGCACCGAAGAGGGCTGGAAAGCGCCCAAAGGCGGGCGCCTCACCCTGTCGGTAAGCCGCTGGGGTGTCTGTTTGCTCAACGAACTCTACGTCGGCGAGAACATGCTCCCCTTCTGGGACATCTATGGCACCGGACTCTATGCCAGCGGCCCCTTTTACGCAACCCCCAAGAAGATCTACAACCAGACGGCCGTCACCTACAACCGCCGCTTCTTCAACAACACGGTGGGCGTTTCGGCCGGATTCTATTTCCATTACGACGGCGTGGGCCTGGGCCTGCAACAGATCCTGAAAGTATCGGTCAATCTGCAAAAAACCGTTTACCGTCCCAAAAAATAGACGCAAAGGCGGAAAAAAGTTGTAATTTTGTGAAAAATATACCTGCTATGGCAATCGCAACCAACGACACCAATACCAAGGAGAAAGCCGCGAACTTTCTCGAAGAGATCATTCAGGAGTCCATCGCCAAGGGCGACACGCGCGTACAGACACGTTTCCCGCCCGAACCCAACGGCTACCTGCATATCGGCCACGCCAAGAGCATCTGCATCAACTTCGGCCTGGCCAAGAAATACGGCGGCAAGTGCAACCTGCGTTTCGACGACACCAACCCGGTGAAGGAGGACGTGGAGTACGTGGATTCGATCAAGCGCGACATCCGGTGGCTGGGTTTCGACTGGGCGTTGGAACGCTATGCGTCGGACTATTTCGACCAGCTCTACGACTGGGCCGTCGTCCTGATCAAGAAAGGATTGGCCTATGTCGATGACCAGACGCAGGAAGAGATCCGCCTCACGCGCGGCACGGTATCCGAGCCCGGCAAGGAGTCGCCTTGGCGCAACCGCTCGGTCGAGGAAAACCTCGACCTGTTCGAGCGGATGAAAAAGGGCGAGTTCGCCGACGGCGAGAAGGTGTTGCGAGCCAAAATCGACATGGCGCACCCGAACATGCTGTTCCGCGACCCGATCATGTACCGCATCCTGCACGCCGAGCATCACCGCACGGGTAACAAATGGTGCATCTATCCGATGTACGACTATGCGCATGGCCAGTGCGATTCAATCGAACGGATCACCCACTCGATCTGCACCCTCGAATTCGACGTGCACCGTCCGCTCTACGACTGGTTCATCCAAGCGCTCGACATCTACCCCTCGCACCAGTACGAATTCGCCCGTCTGAACCTCACCTATACGATGATGTCCAAGCGCCGTCTTCTGAAACTCGTGCAGGAGGGCGCCGTGATGGGCTGGGACGATCCCCGCATGCCGACCATCTGCGCCCTGCGCCGCAAGGGTTATACGCCGGCTTCGGTGCGCAACTTCGCCGAAATGGTCGGCGTAGCCAAGCGCGACAACGTGATCGACCTGGGCAAGCTGGAGTTCTGCGTGCGCGAAGACCTGAACAAGGTCGCCGAACGCCGCATGGCGGTACTCAACCCGCTGAAAGTCGTCATCACCAACTACCCCGAAGGCAAAACCGAGCTTTTCACGGCGATCAATAATCCCGAAGACGAAAACGCCGGCACGCGCCAGGTGCCTTTCTCGCGCGAGATCTATATCGAACGCGACGACTTCATGGAGGTCCCGCCCAAGAAATACTACCGCCTGAGTCCCGGTACGGAGGTGCGCCTGCGCTACTCCTACCTGATCCGATGCGAAGAGGTCGTCAAGGATGCAGAAGGCAACATCACGGAGCTTCGCTGCACGTACGACCCGGAGTCGGGCAACGGTTCGTCGAGCGACGGCCGCCGCGTGAAAGGCGTGATCCACTGGGTATCGGCGGCCGATGCGATCGAAGCCGAAATCCGGCTCTTCAACCCGCTTTTCACGACCGAAGATCCCGACGACGTGGCCGAAGGCGGCAGTTGGGAGGACAATCTCAACCCCGATTCGATGATCGTCACCCGAGGCTATCTGGAACCGTCGCTTGGGGAGGCTCCCATCGGGCAGCCGTTCCAGTTCGAGCGCGTAGGGTATTTCTGCGCCGACACGGACTCCAAGCCCGGACACCCGGTATTCAACCGCACGGTGACCCTCAAGGATTCGTGGGCCAAGATCAACAAATAGATATTTCTTCTACGGTAAAATGAAAAAGCCGGAGCTATCGAAGCTCCGGCTTTTCGATTGATAAATCGTGTTTTCAATATTCGCCGTAAACTCCATATCGGACATTCACGGAAAATTTCCGACGCCCTGTCGTTGCTGTATTCAGGAGTAAAATATATCTTACATTTTAAAATACAGAGGGGTTCTAATTTCCTTCATACTCCAATCGATACCTTTGGCCCAATAGTCCTTATGCGTCGCTTTCAACACAAAGCCTTGCTTCTGATAGAACTTATAAACCAACTGCGAAGTTCTGACGGTTATCTTGCGGACACGATCAATTGATTTCAACTTGTCGATTCTATATTCGAGCAGTTGCTTCCCAAGCGATTTTCCCTGATAATCGGGATGTATGATGTCCCAACTTATTTTGCCGACGGTTTTATCATCGGCAAAATTTATTCCGCCGCAACCAACGATCCTGTCATTCGTGACCAGCACATAATACAACTCTATTTCTCGATCCAGATAATCACTCAAATCAATTTCTTCTTCCGCCGCAAAATATTCTGGTGTATTCCGCCGGATCAATTCCATCACATCATCCTTGTCTGTCGTCCGATATTCCCTTATCGTAACCATTTCTCCGTTTTCCCTCTCAACACTCTATTTACCGCCCGCATAAGAGGAATACACTTCCCGGCAACGCAACGATCGTTATTTCTTCCGGGCGATCGTTCGAAACGGCAGGGCCAGCACCCCGAAGAACGCTTCGCCGAAGATACCGCCCGACATCTTGGAGGTTCCTTCGGTCCGGTCGGCAAAGATGATCGGCACCTCGCCGATGCGGAATCCCATCTTCCAGGCCGTATATTTCATCTCGATCTGGAATCCGTACCCCACCATCTCGATCCGGTCGAAATCGATCGCCGCAAGGACTTCCCGCTTATAGCCGACGAATCCGGCCGTCGCATCGCAGACGGGCATCCCCGTCACGATCCGCACATACCGCGAGGCGCAATAGGACATCAACAGCCGCGACATAGGCCAGTTCACCACCGTCACTCCTTTCGAATACCGCGAACCGACGGCGACATCCGCTCCGGCCTCCAATTCGGCGGTAAGCCGCAGCAGATCGTCGGGATTATGCGAAAAATCGCAGTCCATTTCGAACACGGCATCGTACGGGCGAGCCAGCGCCCAGCGGAATCCCTCGATATAGGCAGTGCCCAACCCCAGTTTTCCCGAGCGTTCCAACAGAAACAGACGATCCGGAAACTCCGCCTGCCGCTCCTTGACGATCGCTCCCGTTCCATCGGGCGAGCCGTCGTCCACCACGAGCAAATGGTAACCGCCCTCGAGCGACATCACCTTCGAGATCATCTTCGAAATATTCTCCCGCTCGTTATAAGTAGGTATGACAACCAATTTTTCCATCCAAATACTTTCTTCAGGGTAATTATGTATTTCAGCGTACCTTTATCCGACAGTCACAGCTCCGAATCCGGCAGCCGCTTATTTGCGATTCGCAGCCGCATTTATAATTCTGCCTCTCCGGATCTCCTCTCGGAGAGGACTTGGGCCGCTACACACCCCCAAAGGTACACAAAAGTATATTATCGCCAGCTTAAATCGCCCCCGTCCGAACATCGACACATAAGGCAGCGGTCGCATTCGAATCGCCGCCCCTTTACAGCAACTTGCCGAACCGTCTGCGACCTAATAAATAACGCAGAACGATCGACCCGCAGTATATGCCCCGGGGCTTTCCCTTCACCGCACCGCGAACAGCCCGCCGCTTGGCGGCCAGCGCCTTGTGCGCCCGCAGAAAATCCCGCCACGCACGTCCCACGGCCCGCACGTAATCCGGACGCCCCTGCATCAGGTACGACAGCGCCGCGCACGAGTCGAGCACCGGACGCACGATAGCCACGACGCTCCGCTGCACCGGCGACGCACACTTGTAGAGCATCGCCAGATTATTGCGATGGTTGTAAAACACCTTCGAAGGCGATCCCTGCGCCAGACTCCCCCCGCCGAGGTGATAAACCCGGCTCCGGGGCTCGATCCGCACCCGGTAACCGGCCAGTTGCATCCGCCAGCAAAGGTCGATCTCCTCCATGTGGGCGAAAAAATCCTCGTCGAAACCGCCCAATGCCCGAAATACTTCGGCCCGGCAGCAGAAAGCAGCGCCGCTCGCCCAAAAAACATCGCGGGCATCGTCATACTGCCCTTCGTCCCGTTCGACACACTGCAAAATACGACCTCGGCAGAAAGGATACCCCAAGTAGTCGATGAAACCGCCCGAAGCTCCGGCATACTCGAACCGCGCAGGCTCGACGAGCGACAGCAGCTTGGGCGCTACGGCAGCCACGGTCCGATCCCGATCGAGCGTTTCGACGAGCGGTTCGACCCATCCGGCAGGCGTTTCGACATCCGAATTGAGCAGAATGAAATAGTCCGCATCGAGATACTCCAACGCCCGGTTATAACCTCCGGCGAACCCGTAGTTACGGTCCAGTACGATTCGCCCCACAGCGGGAAATTCGCGTTCGAGCACGCCGAGCGAATCGTCCGTCGAACCGTTGTCGGCCACGACGACGCCGACCCCTTCGGGAACCGATGCGAGCACCGAAGGCAGGAAACGGCGCAAATGCCCGGCACCGTTCCAATTCACGATCACTATTTCTGTTTTCGTTCGCATTCCATGCGGGCCAGATCGGCCGGGGACTTGTGTTTCCACCGCTTGTGCGACCACATCCACAGGTCGGGGTATTCGCGGATCTTCTGCTCCAGACGCCGCACGTAGCGTTCCGTTATTTCATGGGGAGCCACCTCCTCTTCTCCGTCGTAAATCCGGTCGAAATCCATCTCGTAATAACCCGGTTTGACACGCCGCAGCCAACAGCAATATACGGGCAGACCGCAACGCAGCGCCAGCTTCTCCCCTCCGTCGAAAAAGATCGTATCCCGATTGAGGAAGCGGAACCAATGGCTGTCGGGACGGCGCGGCGGATTCTGATCGGCAATCAGTCCCATCACGATATTCTTGCCGTCGATTCCCTTCTCCCGATTTCGCAGATAGAAGCGCAGGGACTCAGCCATCGGTACCGGACAGATATTCGCATGGCTGCGCAGACGTTTGTACAATTCGTCGAAAACGCGACTCCGCAGGGGATGATAGACCGCCACGACCACCTGCGAAGGGACGATAATCCCCCAGAACGAACAGTATTCCCAGCACCCCAAATGAGCCGTCAGAGCGATCCAGTCCCGGCCCTCGACCGCAGCCATCTGCTTTTCCAGATCCTTTACGACGACGACCTGACGGCATTTCTCGTCGGTGAGTCCGGCCAGACTGAAGGTATCTACGAAAATCTCCGCCAAAGTACGGTAAAAACCTCTCCGGATAGCATGCAACTCCTCCAGGCTTTTCTCCGGAAAAGAGTTCCGCAAATTCTCCGTCACGACCCGATAACGGTAACGCAACAGGCGCAACGCACCGAAAACGGCCGGTTCCACCACGTAATAGCGAAACCAATACGGCAAAATGGAGAAAAACTTACAGAAAATCCAGAGGCTTTCCAGTCCGATCCTTCCCCAAAAACCCAGATTCGGGCTTTTCTGTCTTTCTACCTCCGGCTTACTCATTCGATTTCGGTTCTACGAACAGTTTCACATTATCGACCTTCGTGCGGACCGAAAGCCACTTGCGCAACTGCTCCCGGTCTATCTGGCGTTGGAAATCCTTCGGCGTAATAACGCAGACCAACAGCGTATCCAGCGGTTTGCCCGCAACGTCGAACATCACCCCTTTGGTAAGCGACATCGACTTCACGTTATCCGACATCACACCCACCTCCTGCGAAATATCGCCGATATCGACATTCGTCACCTGATAGCGAGCCAGTCGCTGTTTCATCTCGGCGATTTGCCGATTCTTCTCGTCCAGCAGCTCCACATAACTCGACTGCAGCGACTGCAAATCGACCTTATCCGAGTTCGATGCCTGTCGCACCACCAATTCTGTCCGAGGCAGCCCATAGCTTGCGAGCTGTCCCCGCGCATTCTCGATCACATCTTCGCCAAGCGGTTCCCCGACCAGCAACAACTCGATGCAAGGCGATTCTCCGCCCCGCCGGTAGATCTTGCTGGATTCGATCACACGGGTCTGCGGGAAATTGAACACCTGGGCGATATACTTATCGGCCTGCACCTCGAAAATCGAAACCCGCACCATATGCAAGCCGATGAATACGCTGGGAATAAACGTAACGAGCGTAATCGCCAGCATCGTCCGCTTCACGAAACGCTCACGGGATTTGTTGAGAAACGTCTTCTTCCTGTACTTCAGAAACCGGGTAAAAATATAAGTAGCCAGGGCGATAAAAACCGTATTGATGAAAAACAGGTAAAACGCCCCGAAGAAAAAACGATACTGTCCCGTCGCCAAACCGAACCCGGCCGTACAGAGAGGCGGCATCAACGCCGTAGCGATCGCAACGCCCGGAATAACGGTCGAATTACGATCCTGGCGCGATTGCGCCACGATACCGGCCATACCGCCGAAAAAGGCGATCAACACGTCGTAAGTCGTCGGAGTGGTACGTGCGAGCAATTCGCTGCTCGCATTCCCCAGCGGGGAGATGAAAAAGAAGAGGGTCGAAGTCGAAATCGCCACGACGAACATCAGGACGAAGTTCCTGACGGATTTTTTCAGCAGGTCGAAATCGTTGATCCCGAGCGAAAAGCCGATACCCATAATCGGCCCCATGATCGGAGAAATACACATGGCGCCGATAATTACGGCGGCCGAATTGACATTCAGTCCCAGCGACGCCACCATCGTTGCGCAAATCAGGACCCACAAATTGACGCCGCGAAACTCCGTACCCTTGCTGATGTTAGCAGCTACTTCATCCTGCGAGGCCTTGTCATCCTCCAGACTGAAACGGTCCCGTATAAAGGCCCGGAACTCCGCCCAAAGTCGGAACGAATGACGGGGCTGCTCTTTCAATTCACTATTTTCCATATCACTCATTTACTCTTCTTCGGATTCTGTATCCATATTCTTTCCCGGTTTCGGAAGCCCCGCCACCACGATCACGAACTCTCCTTTGGGCGTATGTTCCCGGAAATAGTCCGCAACCTCGGCAAGGGTTCCCCGCACGGTCTGTTCGAACTTTTTGGTCAGTTCCCGCGACACGGCCGCCATCCGCTCCGGACCGAACACCTCGGCGAACTGTTCGAGGGTCTTGACCACCCGGAAAGGCGACTCGTAAAAAATCATCGTACGCGGCTCCGACGCAAGGCTCTGCAAATGCTTGTTGCGGCCTTTCTTCTGGGGCAGAAAACCCTCGAAGCAAAACCGGTCGCACGGAAAGCCGCTCTGCACCAGCGCCGGGACGAAAGCCGTAGCCCCGGGCAACGTTTCCACTTCGATCCCCGCTTCAAGACAGGCCCGCACCAGCAAGAATCCCGGGTCGGAGATTCCCGGCGTGCCCGCATCCGAAATCAGAGCCGCTGAACGGCCCTGGGCGATGTTGTCGGCCACCAGACCAACCGTCGCATGTTCATTGAACTTGTGGTGGGCATACATCTTTTTCTCGATGCCCAGATGCTTGAGCAGCACCGACGAGGTGCGCGTGTCTTCAGCCAGAATAAAATCGACTTCGGAAAGCACCCTGACGGCCCGAATCGTGATGTCGTCCAAATTTCCGATCGGCGTAGGAACGATATAGAGCTTAGCCATCGTCAGGAGAGTTTACGTTCCAGCAACTCCATCAGGAACCTCACTCCGTCGGACGAAGGGTTCCAATCGTAATTCTCGGAGATATAGATAATGCAGTCGTCCAGGTCGTCAAACTCGTTCAGACGGTCGATCGTCCGTTCGTACCGCTCGGTATCGCCGCCGAACAAGTCCCGCAGCAACAGGAATTTGTCGTTGATACCGATCGCCTGCTTCAGGTCGGTGATCCGCTCCTTGCGCACGATTTCGGAAGCCATGTCCTTCGGCGCGGCGATCGTGTCGGCCAGCGTATGCACGTCACCGCCCAACACCTCGCCCAGCACCGGCTCCGGCTCGGCGGCAAACGGGTATTTCGGGGCATCGGTTTTAGTCGAAGTCGTTTCGGCGACGCCCGTCTTTTGCGAAGCGGCAACGGAAGCATCGGCATCCGCCGCATTATCCGCTTGCTCCGAAATCTCTGCGGCAACAGAGTCGGATTCCGATGTTTCGGACTGTGGCTCCGGTATTTGCGACGTTACGGACTTCTTCGGTTCATCCATTTTTTCGAGGAGTGTTTCCGGCTGCGGAGCCGCTGCATCGTCCTGCTCCTTTCCAGCGGTTGCCTGTTGCTGCGGAGCCGCTGCATGCCCCGGCTTCTGCCCGGTCCCGACCGGAATCTTCGAAGCAGCGGCTTCCTGCGGCCCGTCCGTCTCGTAGAGGGACATGATGACCCGCCGCTTCTCCCTGTGACGGATCACCAGATCGTCCAGATCGAACAGACTGTCCGATACGACGACTTTCTGCTTCGATTCGGCATCGGCTTCAGAGGAGGGAGCAACCACCTGACCGGCAGACGATCCGGCAAGCCCCTCCCGGCCGGTCCGAACCGCAGCATCGTGCCCGGTTCCCGACGCTTTGTCGGACTGCCCTTCCATCGAAGCATCCTGCCGCGAAAGACCGGACGTCACAGATACCGCGACCGCGACAGCTATAGACTCCGCTGCAGGTGCAGATTCCGATACAGGCACGGATTCAGGGGCAGATTCGTCGGCAAGCACCGGATCCGGCTCGGCCACAGGAGCAGACGCAACGACAAGTACAGGTTCCGGCTCAGGTTCTGTAACGGCAGATGCCGAAACCGGCTTCACGGAGGGCGCAGATTCCGGCACAGCAGCAGACTCCCCGACGGGTGCATCCAAAGCTTCGGGCATCGCAGCCGACTCCGGCAGGAAATCGCGGACAGGCTCCGCCAGCAAATCGTCCAGGTCGATACTTATTTCGGACACCGGCGCAACTTCGGCGACGGACTGCTGCGCAGCGACGGACGCGGAAGCGGAGGAATCCCCTTCGTCGAAATTCGCAAACCGTATCGCTTCATACAATTTTTTGAGCTTGTCCAAAACCAAATCCCGCTCGATGCCGGGGACATCGTGCGAACCCGCCCAGCCATCGACCAGTTCGATCAAACGGGCAAGTTCTTCCTGTATCTTGTTCACCTCCATAACAAAATCGGTTTATCAGAGCCAAAGGTACGAAAAATATCGGATGCGGGAAACGGTT
>ERZ1673739.3402-NODE-3402-length-10708-cov-4.279264_pt1 | contig 10708 bp, 9 predicted proteins | sample MGYA00580210_ERZ1673739 | MGnify/ENA primary metagenome ERZ1673739 (study PRJEB41218, sample SAMN15661749) | gut metagenome | host: Homo sapiens | place: Canada: London | collected 2015-08-20/2019-03-30 | study: EMG produced TPA metagenomics assembly of...
GCTTTAGCAATTCCCATGAACATGGCCACAGCCGTATTATCATCCTGAAAGCCGCTGAAATAAGAATCATAATGTGCGGAGAGCAGGATCATACGCTCCGGATGCTTTCCAGGAATCCTTCCGCAGATATTGTAGGTGGTGCACGACGGCATCACCTGGCTGTCCGCGTCAAAAAAGACCTGGATCTCTTCTTTTTCTTTCAACAGCTCTTTAAGCACTTCTGCATCTTTTCTGGAGATTGAAAAAGCTGCCGCATCGGAAGGTCCTGCAATATCCTGTGCATTTAAGGCTTCGTTGTCAATCTCACCATATCCGCCGTCCTGGACAGCGATCAGGGCTTTTGCCCCTTTTAAATGTGCCTGATAAACCGGGTAATTGATCCACCATTCATCTCTCTGGTTGATATCGACAAGTACCAGTTTCCCCTGCACTTCCCGGCCCTCATAATCCTTTTCCGTTCCTTTTCCCACATAAGTCAGGGAAAAAGGTTCAAAGCCATCAGTCTTAAAGTCTGTCTGATATGCTCCAAGCTGAAATTCCCGGCGTTTGCCTTTTGTCTCCACCGCAAGGACTGCCTTTTTAAATTCCCAGCCATCCACGGTGACGGCATCTTTTGTAACCTGTGAAAGCCCGATGCTTTCCATTTCTTTTTTCAGCATCTCACCGGTCTTAAATTCTGCCTGCGAACCTGCTGGGCGGTATCCCAGTACCTCGTTGGAGCGAAACTGCTCCATGCGTCTTGCCAGTTTGTAAGAATATTCAATATCCAGATGTTCTAATAAATGTTCTCTTGTATGCATATCCAGACCTCCTATTTGATCTACCCACACGCATTTTTATCTTAGTCGGAGAAGACTCCCATTTCTATAAGAATGTCTGCAAAGTCCATGATATGAAAATGGAGTCTGCGGCGAACCGAGACTCCAGCTTTCACTCCTTCTGGTGCAGTAATTTGTCAAAAATATTTTTTGTTACCCCAGAGATTCCGCCTCTTTAATTCCAGATATTCATTATACGCTTTTTCCAAAATCGCTTTTTCATTTGAAAACTTCAGCAGATGATATGCTTCATGGTACTTATAATATCCGGAATCCACGAAATATTCTTCTCTCTGTGGCTTGCTGTAATAACTGTCCGCCATCATCAGATACCAGTGTACATCCTTGGAAACGATGTCCTCCGGGACATTGAATGTATACTGACTTTTTCCGACATACTTGATAATGGAAGCATCGACACCCGTTTCCTCCAATACTTCCCTGGCAGCGGTATCTTTATACTCTTCGCCAGCTTCTACAGTTCCTTTCGGCAAAACCCAGCCCTCATACTTGTTTTTGTAGCTTTTGTACAACAGCAGGATCTTCCCGCGAAAGATTACCACACCGCCACAGCTCGTTGCCTCAATCATTGCAATTCCTCCTGTATGCGTTGTGTCTAAAACTGTTTTTAGTATACCCCTTTTTTCAGCTGAACGCAAGCTATAAAAATATTCTCTTTTGCATTACTGCTGATACTGCAGTTCGTACCACCATTTGTCAAATACCATCTTGGCTGCCGGGACTGCGGAAGAACTTCCGGAACCGCCGTCTTCGATGATCACACTGATCGCCAGTTTTGGATTTTCCGCATCCAGATAACCCACAAACCAGGAGTGAGTTCCTTCTGCTCCGCCTTCGCTGCCGTATTCTGCAGATCCGGTCTTTCCTGCCGCCGTATATTCTTCCCCGGAAATCTTCCTTGCCGTTCCGTCGGTGACTACTTCCTTCATAAATCCGGACAGGATATCGACTTCTTCTTCTGACATCAGTTCTTTGTATTTGACCGGTGCATACTGCTTTACAATGTCTCCGTCATACGTTTCGATGTGATCGATGTAGTATGGATTCATCATAGTGCTGCCGTTTGCCACGGTTGCAGCCACGAGTGCCATCTCAAACGGTGACACGACCGTCTCTCCCTGTCCAATCGCAGTCATCATCTCTTCTCCGTAGGAGGCATTGGATGACAGACGGAAAAGGCTCTGGCTGGACGGAAGATCAATCGGCAGATCTTTGTTAAAGAGGAACGACTCGCAGAGTTTCCGGTACGAATCATTGTTCACTTCCATACCGATCTGTGCAAAGGCACCGTTGCAGGAGTGGACAAATGCCTGCTCCAGATTTTCATATCCATGGACTTCTCCTTCGTAGCAGGTGATCCGCACATCTTCTTTGGAAATGCTTCCGTTACAGGTATAGTTGAAATTCTGGTAATCATCCGGATGTTCCCGGATATATTCCAGCGTTGTGAGGATCTTAAAGGTAGATCCCGGCGGATACTGCCCCTGCAGTGCACGGTTAAAAAGGGAACTGTTGCTGTCGTCATTAATCAGTGCATCCCAGTCCTGCTCGATCGTATTCGGATCAAAATCCGGTTTGGAAACCATCGCCAGTACCTTTCCGGTGGACGGCTCCAGCACCACGATCGCACCTTTGTTGTCACCAAGTGCATCATAACATACCTGCTGCAGCTGTGTGTTCAGTGTCAGCACAAGGCTGTCCCCCTGTACTTTGGTATCCAGCTTTTCTTCCCGGATCTGATCCAGGATGGAGGCATGACTGCTCAGCAGATCATAATTATGGACCGACTCGATACCGGACTTACCATTTGTTGCATAACCGACAATATGTGCAAACAGATTGCTGTACGGATAGCTTCTGCTCTCTGTCCCGTCTTCTGCAATGTCTGTCTGTGCCAGGACGTTGCCGTCCGCAGAATAAATATTGCCTCGGATGATCTGTTCCTGGTAAGCAGACTGTTTTGTATTGTACTGGTTATTATTAATATCATCCCGCAGCACCACATTAAAATAGATCAGATAACCTGCCATTGAGAGAAACAACGCCACCATCAGATAACTGACACGAACCAGCACCTTGTTCTTAATACGGCGGATGCGTTCTTCTTCCTCGTTATCATAGTCATCATAATCCTGATCCAGATAATCCTCATCCGGATCAGCCTGTGCATCTCTTCCTTTTCGCCTAGTACTATCGGTAGTTTTGCGGCTCTTCATAATATTCTTCATCTTCAAATGAATCATCCTCGTCTTTTCTTAGTATATAGAGTCCCTGGATCACAGAGAACATGATCAGTGTACTGAGCATGGAACTTCCTCCGGAGCTGACAAACGGAAGCGTGACACCGGTCATCGGGATCATCTTCATGGAACCGCCGATCGTTAAAAATACCTGGATCGCATACGTGCAGGCAAGTCCAAGTGCCACATAACGGTAAAAATTCTTCGTCATTTTCATTGCAATATTAACAAACATGATAAAGCAGCTCATACAGATCAGAATCGTGCAAATGCAGAAAATACTTCCCATCTCTTCGGCGATCGCCGCAAACATAAAGTCCTGATCCACATAAGGGATCTCGGTCGGTGATCCCTGATACAGACCGGTACCGAACCAACCGCCGGCCGCGATCGCAAACAGTGCCTGTGCCACCTGATAGCCGCTTCCTTCGTAAACACTGAATGGATCTTTCCAGATCTCCACGCGGACACGGACATGGGCAAACAGGAAATACGCTGCCACGGCTGCCACCACAAACGCTCCGAATCCAAGAGCCAGCCATTTCCAGTCACGCGTTGCCACATAAAGCATGATCAGATAGGTCATAAAATAGATCAGTGCACTTCCAAGGTCTGTGGAGATCACAAGGATCAGCACATGGACAGCCGCCAGAATGGTAGTTTTGACAATCTGCGAAAATTCGGTCGATTTTGATAACATTCCGGCAATGCAGAATACATAAATAATCTTGACAAACTCCGATGGCTGCAGGGTAATGCCGGCAATCGTCAGTGACAGCTTTGCACCATTTGTCACCGTTGCCATGACCGCAACCGCTACCAGAAGTCCGATGCCAAGGATAGCATAGACCACAGCAAATTTCGTGATAAATTTCAGCTTGCTGATCAGCCACGGCACGATCAGAGCGATCACCGTTCCGATCACACAGATCTGAAACTGTTTGACCGACTGATCATAAGACAGTCTTGTAACCATAATAAAACCGATCGTGATCAGCATACACATATTATTGATCGCAAGTTTGGAAGCTTTCGGATACAGATGCCTGAAAAAGATCAGTGTCGCTGCCAGATACAATGCCTGTTCCCCGTAAAAAAACAGGATCTGGGACTGGTTCATCTGAAGGTACAGTACCATAAAAGCCACAAAATGGAGACAGAACATCACCACATTCTGTCTGATAAAGAGGAATTCTCTCGCTTCCTCGCTCCGCTTAGCAAAGATCAGAATACTTTGCAGCGTATAGATCACCATCAAAGTGATCAGAACATATTTTGAAAATTCTATGATCAGTTTATCCACCGTTTCACCTACTCCACTCCTCGTTTGTAGTGTCCTCTTGTAAATTCATATCCCGGCTCTCCCAGTTCTTCTCCCCAAAGATATTCTTTCACAAATCGCTTTGCGACTGCCGCCGCTTCTTTGTTGCTTTCTGTCGTAAACGCCAGCCGTACAGATGCCGGGCTGCATTTTCGCACCTCTTCGCTCCATCCGTGCAGCGAAACCGGAACAGAATTGTAAATCACATTATAACAGTAACTGCAGCAGTTTTTCACCGGAAATTCTTTTCCCTTGCGATCACGTACCTTAAAAAGCTCCGGCGTTTTCTGACAGTGTCCTGCACTTTTTTTCAGACACTGTGTGCTTGTCATGACCGGAATCCTTCCGTAGACCAGCATTTCATCGCCATCGCAGTCACGCTCTTTCAATTCTTTGAACGTAAGCTCTGCAGGGCAGACAAAAAAACTGCAGCCCAGATTTCTTAAAAACGCTTTCGCTTCTTTATTATAAGCATAAACATTGTAATCTGCTGCCCAGGTTCCGTCATATCCGATCTGCTCCAGATATGCGATCTGCTCCAGATTTTTGACCATCATTCCGTCAAAACAGGTCATATACTGCTTCATCTGCTGATCCCACAGTTCCTGATCTTTTGTCCGGAACAGAGACGGAAAAATGTACCAGAGCTCCTTTTTCTGCCCCTGGCATCTCTGTGCCATCGACGGAATCTGTTCACACATCCGAAAATCCAGAAAGCATTTGCTGTCAAGATAAATCCTTTTGACGCCTTCTATTTGCAGCATTTCTTCAAACAGGTCTGCCCGTTCGATCGATACAGAAAGCTTTGCTTTCTTTTCTTGCTTCCCGTCATTGGCAGATTTTTCTGCTTCCACTTTTTCCATCTCCGGGCTGTTTTCTCCTGTTTTCCCGGATTTGCCAGATTTTCTCTGATAAGCCTGCAGCTGTTTTTCCTGTAATGCTTCCAGAGCCCCCCGTCGAAGTTCATTGAAACTCTGCATCGGAAGAAAACACTCCTCATCCATCACAACCTGAAGATGTTCAAACAGATACGGCGAATTTCCGGTACGCATCATCTGTTTTCTTACACGTTCCTCCGCAATCGGCTGTTTCTGTGCCGCCTGTACAATCGCTCCGCTCTGGGAGGCCGTGATCCTGCCTTCCGGCCCGTCATATGTCACCGTCAGTATAGCAGGTTTCCCTTTAAAAATCATTAACTTGCCCTTAATTTTTTCATAGAGGATCTTCCCGATATACTTCTCTTTCAGTCCTTCCATCAGTTTTGCATTGTACGTGCGATTCCAGATGCCTCCCTTCTGCAGTCTGCCCGCATCGCGGACTTTCATGGAAAAGATCCTGCCTTTTTTCACATCTTCCGCTACCGTTGCGGACTCCAGCATATCACCTTTTTGCAGATTTTCCAGTGCTTTAAAAGTAAGCTGTCCGCCTTTTCTCTGTTCCAGAAGCATGGCACCTTCTGTCCCGTAGTGATTCTGCCGCTTCATGGACATCATCGACACACCATGGTATCTCTGATAATATCCTGTGGAAAAACCGCCCCGGTTATACAGATCCATCAAATCCTGGATATCTTTTTTCTCCACATGATATCCTTCTTTTCCTTTTTTACGGTAAAGATCCACATATTTGCGGTACATGGCTGCCACACCTGCTGCATACTCCGTTCGCTTCATCCTGCCTTCGATCTTCAGAGAATCCACACCCGCTTCCAGAACCTCCGGCAAAATCTGCAAAGTACAGATGTCTTTCGGACTTAGCCAGAACTGCTCTTTTCCTTCATATACATAAGGAAGTCTGCACGGCTGTGCACAGCGTCCACGGTTCCCGCTGCGTCCTCCGATCATACTGCTCATCAGACACTGACCGGAATAACAGTAACAAAGTGCCCCGTGCACAAAACATTCGATTTCCAGAGAAGTATTCTGCCGGATCGCTGCAATCTCCTCCAGGCTGATCTCTCTTGCCGGAACAACTCTGGATGCTCCCAGTTTTTCCAATAAAGCTGCACTTTGCACGGAATGGACCGACATCTGTGTGCTGGCATGAAGATCAAGATTGGGAAATTCTCTTTTCAAAAAAGCAAATGCCCCGAAATCCTGCACGATCACGGCATCCAGACCCTGCTCATAAAACGGCACCAGCCAGTCTGCCAGTTGATAAATCTCCGACTGTTTCATTAGCGTATTGGTTGTCAGATATAATTTTTTATTGTGCAGATGACAGTAATCGATACATTCTGACAACTCTTCATCAGACAGATTGTTTGCATACGCCCTCGCACCAAACATTCTGCCTCCTGTATAGACTGCATCTGCACCTGCATACAATGCAGCTTTTAATCCTTCGATCGAACCTGCCGGTGCCAGAACTTCTGTTTCCACAAAATCCCTCCTGTACTTTTCATGGCAAAAGCCACCTGTTTTCATGTAAACTTAAAAAGGTTGGCAGACGCAATGCCGAACTGCCTTTTCTCCGGCTCTTTGTGTCGTTCCAACCTCTGTCTGTATTACTTGCCCAACTCTGTCTCCAGTTTTACAATCTGCTTCTGGTACTCTGTTGTCTGTTCTTTTAAAGCTTCCAGCTCTTTTGCTGCATCTTCCAGCTTGATCTGAGTGGAGATCAGTTCATGTTTCAAATCGTACAGTTCCTGATCTTTTTGTGCCAACTCTTCTTCGACCATCTCCACCTGATTCTTGGCTTTAAAATAATCATCTGCAACATTCAACTCCAGCAGGATGCTTTTCAACTCCTGGGACAGTCTTGCGTAACCATCCAGTTTTTTTAATTCTGCCAGTTTGTTATTGATATATGTGGCAACCCGCTGCAGATACTCTTCACTCTCATATCCACTCAGGGTATAAATCTTCCCATCAATGAGTACTTCCGTTTTGTTTTTGGATGACATCCTGTGTACTTCCTCTCTTTCGGTAATTACTTGACGCATGATCTTTCCCTATTATAACCTCATATCGCAATTATTTACAAGAGAATATTACAAATCTTTTTCATTTCGTTTCTTCTTTTTCAATTCCAAGGTGCTGATACGTAAGATCTGTGACCACTCTTCCCCTCGGTGTACGCATGATAAACCCGTTTTTGATCAGAAATGGCTCATAAACTTCTTCGATCGTTCCGGCATCCTCACCGATTGCCGCTGCCAGGGTATCCAGCCCGACCGGACGGCCCATAAATTTCTCTGTCATCGTATAGAGGATCCGGCGGTCCGTCTGATCAAGTCCACAGGAATCCACCTCCAGAAGATCCAGGGCGAAGGATGCCACTTCTCCTGTGATCTTTCCATCGTAACGCACCTGTGCAAAATCGCGGACACGTTTCAAAAGACGGTTTGCAAGCCTTGGCGTTCCCCTGGAACGTTTGGCAAGCTCGGCGGCTCCCTGCGGATCGATCTCCACATTCAGTACATCCGCCGACCGCATGATGATCGTCTGCAGCTCTTTTTCTGTATAAAATTCCAGGTGATGTACCACTCCGAAACGATCCCGCAAAGGTGCCGTCAGAAGGCCTGCCCTTGTCGTTGCCCCGACCAGTGTAAATTTCGGCAGATCCAGGCGGATCGATCTGGCGGAAGCTCCTTTTCCGATCACAATGTCGATCGCATAGTCTTCCATGGCCGGATAGAGTACCTCCTCCACCTGACGGTTCAGGCGGTGGATCTCATCTACGAAAAGCACATCGCCCTCCTGCAGATTATTAAGGATTGCCGCCATCTCCCCTGGTTTTTCGATCGCCGGTCCCGAGGTGATCTTGATATTTACCCCCATCTCATTGGCAATGATACCGGCAAGCGTCGTCTTTCCAAGTCCCGGAGGTCCATAGAAAAGGACATGATCCAGCGTATCGCCTCTCTGCTTCGCCGCTTCGATATAAATTTTTAAATTTTCTTTTGCTTTTTCCTGTCCAATATACTGTTCTAATGTCTGCGGTCGCAGATTTTTTTCAGAAGATACATCTTCCTCCAGAATATCCGTTGTGATAATTCGCTTTGCCATTTTTTTCCTCTTTTTATTTATTCTAAGATCTTAAAGTCAGAAGATGCCCTGCGATTTCAGACTTTTAACCCCGGCATCATTCCAGTTTCAGATCAGATCATTCTTTTCAGTGCTGCTTTCAGTATTGCCTCGGTGTCCATATCATCTCCCGGCTCCACCTTCTGCACAGCACGCAGAGCATTCGCCGGACTGTAGCCGAGAGCTGTCAGGGCTTCCACTGCTTCTCCTCTTGCATCCGGAAGCGTCTCTTCTGCTTCCTGTTCATGCAGAAGCTTCTTCTCAAATGCATCCTCCAGATCCAGCTTGTCTTTCAGTTCCAGGATCATCTTTTTCGCCGTCTTCACACCGATCCCCGGTGCTTTGGCGATGGTTTTTGCATCTTCCGACAAAACGGCAAATCTCAAATCATCTGCTGAAAATGCAGTCAGGATCCCAAGTGCCGCCTTCGGTCCGATCCCGCTGACACCAAGCAGCAGTGAAAAAACTTCCAGATCATCCTTGTGCTGAAATCCATAGAGCTGCATCGCATCCTCTTTTACGTGAAAATAAGTGTGAAGCTTCACCTGACTGCCCATTTTCGTCAGCTGCTCCGACTCTCTTCCCGATATATAAATACGATATCCGATTCCATGGACATCCAAAATCACACTTCCCGGAAGTGTCTCCACAAGTTCCCCTTTGATATACGCGATCATATTTTCCCCTCTGTTGTTCTGTTTTATATTCCAAACCGTTACGTGATTTTTTCCAGAACGGTTAGTCTCTGTCTTTTTTTCCATGTCTCATCTGATATATACAGATGATATCCCATCGCATTTCCAACCTGCCAGTCATAAAATGCCTTTTTTTCTTCCGCCAGTGCTTCCAGAATACTCATAATTGTTCCGCCATGGACGACGATCGCCGCAGAATATTTCTTTTGCTCCAAAAGTTCCGCCACAATCGTTTTAAAAGCTTCCACACAGCGTTTCCGGAAATGGCTCTGCTCTTCGCCCGCCGGAAACGGCAGTGTCCCATTGCTGTCAAGCCATCTTTGATAATCCGCATCACCGGATAATTCCTGAAAATTTTTGTTTTCATATCTGCCGAAATCGCATTCCCGCAGATCTGAAACCACAGAAATAGACTGCTTTGGAAACAGGATCTTCGCACTTTCCCTGCACCGCAGCATCGGACTTACAAAAAGTGCCTCCACTGCCGGATACTTTTTCGCATCTGCCATCTGCATAAGACTTTGCTTTCCTTCTTCGCAGAGCGGTTCGTCCGTTATCCCGATATATCGCCCTTCCAGATTTCCTTTTGTTTTTCCGTGTCGTATCAGATAAATATCCATATTATATCGTTCCCTTTTTTTGTTTGCTGTCCACTGCTCACAGTGATGCACATCATGCATCGCAATGCCCGGTTCTTCTGTGCACCTCTGCCATCCACCAGGATGCTGCATCATTTGATTTTTGTTCCGATACCGCAGACTACACGATACACTGCATCTGCCCAAGAAGCAATCTCCGTGCAGACACGCCCGGTTGTCTCCCGGTAGTTCCGGTCAAACACATCCATCGGAACCACGCCGTATCCGAGTTCGTTGCTGATCAGGACAAGATCCGGATTCTTCATCCACAGCTGTTCTGCCAGATCCTGCACACTCATTTCCTGCTCCAACATTCTTCGGATATACTCATGGAAATGAAACAGCACTTTTGCATGGTAAATATCCGAAAAAGCACAGCTTGTGCCATCCGTAAAATCTTCTCTTTTCTCGTTCAGAAGTTTCTCTGCAAACGCCTTTTTCCCCTGAAACGTTCCTCCTACGATCAATATCATATATGATATCTCCATTTCTCATATGATTTTTATCTTTTGACATCCTTATCGCAAGATACACAGTCGACCTTGTATGACAAGCTCTTAACGTAAAACAATACGAAGTCCGATCACGCAGACTGCCATAAACAGTTCGCAGTTCTGAAGGAAGAATCCTGCCAGATCGCCGGTGATCCCGCCAAATTTTTCATAAGATAAATGGCGGTACCAGAAAAATACCAGCAATGCCCCGATCAGCTCTGCCGTTCCGTACAGTGGATCCAGATACAGCAAAAGTCCGGCACATACGATCAGATAACAGATCATCACGATCCGCACTCTGCTCTTTAATGCCATGTCTGAAAACGTCGCTGCAAGCCCTGTATTTTTCGCCATACGGAAAGATACCAGTGAAAGTCCGCTCAATGTCCTGGAAATGACAAAACCGATTGCCAGAAGTCCTATTGTATGGGCATCTGCCTCGGAATAAATCCC
>ERZ1673739.3430-NODE-3430-length-10624-cov-74.645662_pt1 | contig 10624 bp, 9 predicted proteins | sample MGYA00580210_ERZ1673739 | MGnify/ENA primary metagenome ERZ1673739 (study PRJEB41218, sample SAMN15661749) | gut metagenome | host: Homo sapiens | place: Canada: London | collected 2015-08-20/2019-03-30 | study: EMG produced TPA metagenomics assembly of...
CGTCTGGCGAGCCAGATTGGTGCGGGCCTGGTTGGCGTTATGTACGTGCTGGACGAGCCGTCTATCGGCCTGCACCAGCGCGATAACGAGCGCCTGTTGGGTACGCTTATCCATCTGCGCGATCTCGGTAATACCGTGATTGTGGTGGAGCACGACGAAGACGCGATTCGCGCGGCTGACCATGTGATCGATATCGGTCCTGGTGCGGGTGTTCACGGCGGTGAAGTGGTCGCGGAAGGTCCACTGGAAGCGATTATGGCGGTGCCGGAGTCGTTAACCGGACAGTACATGAGCGGTAAACGCAAGATTGAAGTGCCGAAGAAACGCGTTCCGGCAAATCCGGAAAAAGTGCTGAAGCTGACAGGCGCACGCGGCAACAACCTGAAGGACGTGACGCTCACGCTGCCAGTCGGTCTGTTTACCTGCATCACAGGGGTTTCAGGTTCCGGTAAATCGACGCTGATTAACGACACACTGTTCCCGATTGCCCAACGCCAGTTGAATGGTGCGACCATCGCCGAACCGGCACCGTATCGCGATATTCAGGGGCTGGAGCATTTCGATAAAGTGATCGATATCGACCAAAGCCCAATTGGTCGTACTCCACGTTCTAACCCGGCGACCTATACCGGCGTGTTTACACCTGTGCGCGAACTGTTTGCGGGCGTACCGGAATCCCGTGCGCGTGGTTATACGCCAGGACGTTTCAGCTTTAACGTCCGTGGCGGGCGCTGCGAAGCCTGTCAGGGCGACGGTGTGATCAAAGTGGAGATGCACTTCCTGCCGGATATCTACGTGCCGTGCGATCAGTGCAAAGGTAAACGCTATAACCGTGAAACGCTGGAAATTAAGTACAAAGGCAAAACCATCCACGAAGTGCTGGATATGACCATCGAAGAGGCGCGTGAGTTCTTTGATGCGGTGCCAGCTCTGGCGCGTAAGCTGCAAACGTTGATGGACGTTGGTCTGACGTACATTCGCCTGGGGCAGTCCGCAACCACACTTTCTGGTGGTGAAGCCCAGCGCGTGAAGCTGGCGCGTGAGCTGTCAAAACGCGGCACCGGGCAGACGCTGTATATTCTCGACGAGCCGACCACCGGTCTGCACTTCGCCGATATTCAGCAACTCCTCGACGTGCTGCATAAACTGCGCGATCAGGGCAATACCATTGTGGTGATTGAGCACAATCTCGACGTGATCAAAACCGCTGACTGGATTGTCGACCTGGGACCAGAAGGCGGCAGTGGCGGCGGCGAAATCCTCGTCTCCGGTACGCCAGAAACCGTCGCGGAGTGCGAAGCTTCGCATACGGCACGCTTCCTCAAGCCGATGCTGTAATCGTTAAGGCCGCTTTCTGAGCGGCCTTTTCCTTTCAGAGTTGTACCAGCAATTTACGCTTTTCTTCCGGTAGTAAATTCACTGCCTGCTGATAAGACGCATCCACCAGATAATAGATTTGCGAATCCGGCAGCGAACCGTCGAGATACACGGTGCTCCAGTGCGCTTTATTCAGATGGCGGCTAGGACGCACATCGCTGTGCTGCTGACGTAGCAGCTCCGCCAGCTCCGGGCTGGTTTTCAGCGAAACAGCTGGGCGATTTTCTACTTCTTTCACCATCGCAAACAGTACATCTTCCACTTTGATCTGCGTCGCTTTCCAGTCGTTATGCACGCTCTGTTCTGCGCCTGGTTTTGCCATGCAATATTGTAGCAACTCCGAAATGGTCATTTTTTACTCCCCTTGTAGTGTCGCGATGATGCGACGCGATCCGCCGTGGATGCGATGTTCCCCCAGCCAGATGCCTTGCCAGGTGCCGGTCTGAATACGCCCTTTATGTAACGGCAATACAAGCGATGTTCCCAGCATTGAGGATTTGATATGAGAAGGCATATCGTCTGCTCCCTCATAGTCATGCTCATAATTTCCGTTGTCGGGAACGGTGCGGAGGAAAAAACGCTCCATGTCGTGGCGTACGGTGGGATCGCAGTTCTCATTAAGTGTCAGAGAGGCGGAGGTATGTTGCAGCAACAGATGCAGTAAGCCGATGTTAACGCGCGGCATATCAGCCAGCTGATTCAGAATTTCATCCGTTACCAGATGAAACCCACGAGATTTGGCGCTAAGCGTGAGCGTCTTTTGATACCACATGTGCTGCTCCTTGATAAAACTCTCTTAATCAGTTTGCAGCAAGACAGCGAAAGGATAAAGGTGTGATTAAAAAAACAGCATTCGGGAGAGCATCACGCTCTCCCGCTCTGTCAGTATTCTGAATTGACGATCACCTCTTCACCAAACGCACCCGCTTGTGGCAAGGGTTTGTAGGTAGAGTTGGAGGCGCGCAGAATGCGGATACCACGAGCGCCGACATCGCGTGCGGCGGTAATATCATTATCAGAATCGCCATAAAAAATTCGGATATTTTTATCCTGCAGCCATTGCGATTTTGTATTTTGCCCTGGTTTATCGCCCGCAAAGATCACCGGATTCATGTTGGTGGCAGGAATATGAAAATTATCCGCCAGCGTTTTTGAAACCGTTTCTGTTTTCGTCGGACTACGACCAGTCACAAAGAAGATCGCGTCACCGCGGCGTACATGCATATCAATCAGCTGGCGAGCGACCTCTTTTGGAATGCTGAATTCATCCCAGCCATTGTTCATTTTTTCCCAGAACACAGGATTTTTCAGATAATCTTCGCTTTCTGGCGAGAAGGTTTTTTTGCCGCGCCAGAAGCCCGGACTGGAAAAAAGTACCGTGTCATCGATATCAAACCCCACCGCCATTGGCGGACGCCCTGCGAGGCTATTTTCAATTTGTGCGACCGAAACCCAATGAATGGGTGCCTGTTCAGCAAGCCTGGCAACGTTAGTCCCAGGGTTAAGCGGTGAAGGAGATGAGGCCAGGGCAACAGCGGAACTGTTTAGAGCGAACAATAAGCAAACGGCACTGATTGCCTGTGTGATCTTGCGCATATTTTTCCCTAAATAGTCAGTATGTTGAAACTTTTTATTGTGAGATTTGTTGCAAAAACCATCTGACCATAACGCCAGCTGCCGGGGAAAGGAAGGATTATCTGCGGTTTTTGTGATGAAAAGCAGGATGATTATATTTAACCCAGTAAATACGTTCCTGTCTTTTTTTGTATAAAAAATGTTTATTACTCGATGTAAGGATACATTAATTTTACGTTTATTATGATGAATCCTCGGCAAATGAGCGAAATTTGATAGAACATTTATCTGCTGTACGATTTAATGAACTTAATGATACAGCATTACAAAAACAATCGAAGTTTATAAAGATGATTTCTGATTGACCAGCCCCCTACCCTACAATGGTGATTAATTTTATTACTCGCGATGGAGATGATGATATGAATATATCATATGTGAATAGCAACAAAACGACATCTTTACCTGTTGAGCTAGATGCACTAAATAATAAAGATATCTCTTATGCCAAAGATTTCTTTTTATACATAGAAACACAGTTAAAAATTGCAAAAGATTTTTGTAGACCTGGAGAAGAAGTATCAAGTTCTATTGCAAGTAAAGTTTTTCACGCATTTATTGATTTAGTTAACAAAATCAGGGGTAAGAAAGACTTTATGTATATTTGCACGCTTTGCTGTTTTGCCGAGGAGGTTAAAGGTGATTATTCTCGTTACAGGACCTTTTTATTTGATATTGGTAATCAATATAAGGTTAAACTTACACAAAGCGGAAAAAAAGAGCTCTCTTTAACTTTAGAATTTAACGATACTATAATTGAATCTCAGAAAGTCACAGGCAATAAGGCAAAGCATATTCCTGAGGATATAGAAATATTCTATCGTAACAAACCCGATACTTATTATTAAATTTAATAATGGTTAGATGTGCAGAAATTATTACTCCACCCAAAAAAACAGGATAAGGAATTCCAGATAATTGGGATAAGCTTAACAATAAAAGAACTAACAACGTTTATTATCTCTCACGTAGAACGATGGCATCAAAAAAATCATCTATAAAGAAAGAGTGAAAGCGACGACAGTTTAATTTCACTGCAGGCTGGGTAGCTCCAGCCTGCTTTCCTGCATTACATCACCGCAGCAAACGCCTTTGCCACACGTTGTACATTTGCCGTATTTAACCCGGCGACACACATGCGACCGCTGGCGATGAGATAGACACCAAATTCTTCACGTAGTCGGTCAACCTGAGCGGCACTTAAACCGGTATAACTGAACATGCCGCGCTGATTAAGCAGATAATCGAAATTGCGTTCTGGCATCTCTGTGCTTAATACCTTCACCAATTCCTGACGCATTGCCAGAATGCGAGTACGCATCTCTTCTACTTCCGCCAGCCAGCTGGCTTTCAATGCCTCGTCATTCAGCACTGCAGCCACCACCTGCGCACCAAAATTCGGCGGGCTGGAGTAGTTGCGGCGAACTGTTGCTTTCAATTGCCCCAGTACGCGGCCAGCGGCTTCGGCATCTTCACACAGAACAGAAAGTCCGCCGACGCGCTCGCCGTAAAGGGAGAAAATTTTCGAGAACGAATTGCTCACCAGAGCGGGTAATCCAGCGCTGGCAATGGCGCGAATAGCGTAGGCATCCTCTTCCATACCGGCACCAAATCCTTGATAGGCAATATCGAGGAATGGAATAAGCTCGCGGACTTTGAGAATTTCAATCACCGCATCCCACTGATCATTAGTGAGATCGGCACCCGTTGGGTTGTGGCAACATGGATGCAGCAACACAATACTGCGGGCAGGTAATGTTTTCAGCGTCGCCAACAGGTCATTAAAGCGCACGCCGTTAGTCGCTTCGTCATACCAGGGGTAAGTACTCACTTCGAATCCAGCCCCGGCGAATATTGCTACGTGGTTTTCCCAGGTAGGATCGCTGACCCAGACGCCTGATTCCGGGAAGTAGCGTTTCAGGAAATCCGCGCCCACTTTCAATGCCCCTGAGCCGCCAAGGGTTTGAATGGTTGCTACGCGCTGTTGTTGCAGTACTGGATGGTCCGCACCAAACAGCAGCGGCGCAATGGCATGGCGATAGCTGTTAAGCCCTTCCATCGGTAAATAAAGCGAAGCGCCATGAGGCTGCGCATTCAGGCGCGCTTCCGCCTCCGCCACGGCTTGCAGTTGTGGAATAATTCCGTCTTCGTTGTAGTACAGACCGATACTTAAATTCACTTTGTCGCTGCGAGGGTCTTCTTTAAAACGCTCCATAAGCGTAAGAATCGGGTCGCCAGCGTAGGCGTCAACTTTTTGAAACACGCGATGGTTCTCCAGGTTTACGGGCAGGTGGTTAAAACACAATAAACCGGAAGAAGGCGAAGATCGAGTGGATGTTCAGGAGCGAACGGCAATTAGCAACAGAGTGAGACTCATGACAAACGTACATCCGCCAGAGGCACGACCTTTATAAGAGCATGAAAGAACATCAACTTATTGAATTTTTAGGATTTTATTGGCCGGATAAGGCATTCACGCCGCATCCGGCACAGACAATCAAATATTACAGAACGATTAATCCACGTATTTCATCGCGACCCTTGAAGTCAGGCGCGTAATAAGTTCGTAAGCGCTTACTTTCGTCATTTCAGCGATACGTTCTACGGGCAAACCTTCGCCCCATAAAATGACCGGATCCCCGGCTTTGTCCTGCGCCTGTGGACCTAAGTCTACGCAGATCATATCCATCGCCACGCGCCCGACAATCGGTACTTCGCGACCGTTCACCAGCACTGGCGTACCGGACGGCGCGGCGCGCGGATAACCATCGCCATAGCCCATCGCGACTACGCCAAGACGGGTATCACGTTCGCTTACCCAGGTTCCACCATAACCAACAGGTTCTCCGGCTTTATGCTCACGCACGGCAATCAGGCTGGAGGTTAGTGACATCACTGGCTGACAGCCAAAATCGGCACCGGTGGAGCGATCTTCCAGCGGCGAGACGCCATAAAGAATGATGCCCGGGCGCACCCAGTCAAAATGCGACTGTGGCCACAGCAGAATGCCACCCGATGCGGCAATGGAACGTTGACCAGGTTTGCCTTCGCAAAAGGTATTAAAGATAGCGAGTTGTTTCTCGGTTGCGCCACATTTTGGTTCATCCGCGCGCGCAAAATGGCTGACGATATTCACCGGCTGACGAACGTTTTTGCACTGGGTCAGGCGATGATAAAACGCCTCAGCCTGTTCCGGCCTTACGCCCAGACGGTGCATACCGGTATCGAGTTTCATCCAGACGGTAACCGGCTCGTCCAGGCTAGCCTCTTCCAGCGCAGCCAGCTGTTCTTCGTTATGCACGGCGGTATGAAAATGTTGCGCAGAAATCGTCGGCAGATCTCTGGCATCAAAAAAGCCTTCGAGTAACAGTACAGGTTTGGTGATTCCCCCCGCACGCAGTCGCAGAGCTTCTTCGAGACGGGCTACGCCAAAGGCGTCAGCATCGGGGAGCGTTCGCGCGGTCTCAAGAAGACCGTGACCATAAGCGTTCGCTTTCACCACCGCAACCATTTTACTGGCAGGTGCCAGTTCACGAAGACGTTGCAGGTTGTGTCGCAGAGCGCGGCGGTTAATCACAACAGTTGCCGCTTGCATTTGTGTTCCTTGATAAGTGTTTGCTTTAATTACCTAATTCATAAAATAATTATTATTCGTCGTCGTACTGCGGCCCCGCATAGTTGTCGAAGCGCGACCATTGACCGTTAAAGGTCAGGCGTACCGTCCCGATTGGGCCGTTACGTTGTTTACCGATAATAATTTCCGCGATGCCTTTTAAATCACTGTTTTCGTGATACACCTCATCACGATAGATAAACATGATCAAGTCCGCATCCTGCTCGATAGAGCCAGATTCACGCAGGTCGGAGTTGACCGGGCGTTTGTCGGCACGTTGTTCCAGAGAACGGTTCAACTGGGACAGCGCCACCACCGGCACGTTCAGTTCTTTCGCCAGTGCTTTCAGCGAGCGGGAGATTTCTGCAATTTCCAGCGTACGGTTATCGGAAAGCGCCGGTACGCGCATCAGTTGCAGGTAGTCGATCATGATAAGCCCGATGCCGCCGTGTTCACGGGCAATACGGCGTGCGCGGGAACGCACTTCCGTTGGCGTCAGGCCGGAAGAGTCATCGATATAGATATTGCGTTTTTCGAGCAAAATACCCATGGTGCCGGAAATGCGCGCCCAGTCTTCATCATCGAGCTGCCCGGTACGGATTTTAGTCTGGTCAACGCGCGACAGCGACGCCAGAGAACGCATCATGATCTGTTCTGATGGCATCTCCAGCGAGAAGATAAGTACTGGTTTATCCTGCAACATTGCCGCGTTTTCGACGAGGTTCATCGCAAATGTTGTTTTACCCATCGACGGACGCGCGGCGACGATGATCAAATCCGACGGCTGCAAGCCAGCGGTTTTTTTGTTGAGATCGTCATAACCGGTGTTTACCCCGGTAACGCCATCGTGTGGCTGCTGAAACAACTGCTCAATACGCGCCACGGTTGCGTCGAGCACATCGGCGATGTTCTTCGGCCCTTCGTCTTTGTTTGCACGACTTTCGGCAATTTTAAAGACGCGGGATTCAGCAAGGTCCAGCAGATCTTCGCTGGTACGCCCCTGAGGATCAAAACCGGCTTCAGCAATCTCATTCGCAACCGAGATCATCTCACGGACAACGGCACGTTCACGCACGATGTCCGCATAAGCACTGATGTTCGCCGCACTTGGCGTATTTTTTGACAGCTCTGCCAGATAAGCAAAACCACCGACGCTATCGAGTTGCCCCTGGCGTTCCAGCGATTCCGCAAGGGTAATCAGATCGATAGGACTACCGCTTTCCTGCAAACGCGCCATTTCAGTAAAGATATGGCGGTGTGGGCGGGTGTAAAAATCGTCTGCCACCACACGCTCGGCTACATCGTCCCAGCGTTCGTTATCCAGCATTAAACCGCCCAACACCGACTGCTCCGCTTCGATCGAGTGCGGAGGCACTTTCAGCCCGGCAACTTGTGGATCGCGTTCGCGGGGTTCAGCCTGCTGTTTGTTGAAGGGTTTATTTCCTGCCATAGTGAATGGAGTTACCGAGATAAAGAATGGGTCGAAACTTTACCATATGAAGCAGACCCTGACGATACGTTCTGGAGGACACATGGCAACACGAATTGAATTTCACAAGCACGGTGGCCCGGAAGTACTTCAAGCCGTAGAGTTCACTCCTGCCGATCCGGCAGAGAATGAAACCCAGGTCGAAAATAAAGCCATCGGCATCAATTTTATCGACACGTATATCCGCAGCGGCCTTTACCCGCCGCCATCACTACCCAGCGGATTAGGTACCGAAGCGGCAGGCATCGTGAGTAAAGTCGGCAGTGGTGTAAAGCATATTAAGGCAGGCGATCGTGTAGTCTATGCGCAGTCGGCGTTAGGCGCTTACAGCTCTGTGCATAACATTAATGCGGATAAAGCGGCGATTCTGCCTGCGGCAATTTCTTTTGAGCAAGCTGCGGCATCCTTCCTGAAAGGCTTAACGGTTTATTATCTGCTGCGCAAAACCTATGAAATTAAACCCGATGAACAGTTCCTGTTCCACGCAGCGGCTGGCGGCGTTGGCTTAATTGCCTGCCAGTGGGCAAAAGCCCTGGGCGCGAAACTTATCGGCACCGTAGGAACCGCGCAAAAAGCGCAGAGCGCGCTAAAAGCGGGCGCGTGGCAGGTTATTAACTATCGTGAAGAGGATCTGGTCGAGCGGTTAAAAGAGATCACCGGCGGTAAGAAAGTGCGCGTGGTGTACGATTCCGTGGGCAGAGACACCTGGGAACGGTCGCTGGATTGCCTGCAACGCCGCGGCTTAATGGTCAGTTTTGGCAACTCATCAGGTGCGGTTACCGGTGTGAACTTAGGCATTCTCAATCAAAAAGGCTCGTTGTATGTGACACGCCCTTCCCTGCAAGGCTATATCACCACGCGGGAGGAATTAACCGAGGCCAGTAATGAACTGTTCTCTTTGATTGCCAGCGGTGTGATTAAGGTCGATGTCGCCGAGCAGCAGAAATATCCGCTGAAGGATGCGCAGCGTGCGCATGAGATTCTGGAAAGCCGGGCGACGCAAGGTTCCAGCCTGTTGATTCCATAAAAGAAATAGGGCTTCCACCTGGGAAGCCCTTTCTTTTTATAGTTCGGCTGTATGTAGGGTACAGCACGATGAATCTGTTAGAGGCGCAATAGTGACAGATTTGATTATCAATTCCTATTTTGTTCTAAGGATAAAACCTTAGGTTGTGATCATCCGCACAATCCCTTAGTAACGCCAGCGGTCATAACGCTGATATTTCGGCATTTTTGGTGCTTTAATCGCCTTAATAACCCACACCACCGCAATCGCCAGTAGTAACCACGGCAGCAACTTAATCATCAATGCCAGCATACCGCCGAGGAACATAATGGCCGTCGCCACAACCAGCGCGGCGATAATGCCCAGCAACGAAACGCCGGTGACCATCAGCATGACAAAAAAGCCAATCACAAAAAGTAGTTCCAGCATGATGCTCTCCCAAATATGAAATCTCTTGCTGGCATTACAAGAATCATGCCAAAAATAATCTATTGATTTAACAGCAAAACGCCCCGCGACGGTGCGCAGGGCGTGGTGAATTTGACTACTTTTTGGTGAAAAGTTAACGCTTATCCGCCACCAGTTTGAGCGCGTGTTCCAGCACGTTAATGTCAGCACCCGCTTTATGGGCATTTTCACTTAAATAACGCCGCCACTGCCGCGCGCCAGGAATACCCTGGAACAAACCCAGCATATGCCGGGTAATATGGCCGAGATACATCCCCTGGCTGAGTTCACGCTCAATGTACGGATACATGGCGCGCACTACCGCCACCGGATCGGCATCGGTATCCGAGGAACCAAAGATCTCCCGGTCTACCGCCGCCAGAATACCCGGATTCTGATACGCCTCGCGCCCGACCATCACGCCATCCATATGTTGCAGGTGTGCTTTGGCCTCTTCCAGCGACTTGATACCACCGTTAATCGACATTGTCAGATGCGGAAAGTCACGCTTCAGTTGATACACACGCGGATAATCGAGCGGCGGGATTTCACGGTTTTCTTTCGGGCTTAACCCCGAAAGCCAGGCTTTACGTGCGTGGATGATAAACATCTCACACTCGCCTTTGCCGGAAACGGTGTTGATGAAATCGCAGAGAAATTCATAGCTGTCCTGGTCATCGATGCCAATACGCGTTTTCACCGTCACTGGAATCGACACCACATCGCGCATCGCTTTCACGCAGTCGGCAACCAGCTGCGTATTACCCATCAGACACGCACCAAACATGCCGTTCTGCACCCGGTCAGACGGACAGCCGACATTCAGGTTGATCTCATCATATCCACGCGCTTCTGCCAGCTTCGCACACTGTGCCAGCGCCGCCGGATCGCTACCGCCGAGTTGCAACGCTACCGGATGTTCTTCTTCACTGTACGCCAGGTAATCACCTTTACCGTGAATAATCGCCCCTGTGGTCACCATTTCGGTATACAGCAACGTATTGCGGGAAAGCAGACGCAAGAAATAGCGGCAATGTCTGTCCGTCCAGTCGAGCAT
>ERZ1673739.3432-NODE-3432-length-10616-cov-3.715936_pt1 | contig 10616 bp, 6 predicted proteins | sample MGYA00580210_ERZ1673739 | MGnify/ENA primary metagenome ERZ1673739 (study PRJEB41218, sample SAMN15661749) | gut metagenome | host: Homo sapiens | place: Canada: London | collected 2015-08-20/2019-03-30 | study: EMG produced TPA metagenomics assembly of...
CAGCTCTTAAAATATCCATATTGCACGCAATGGCCAGACAGTTGGAATTATTGGGAAGTCCGTGCAGTTTTCCATCTGTATCTTTACAGCTTGCAAGCGGTCCTGCATAGAACTGGTCCAAATCTTCCCAATCATCTACATATTCAGAAATATCTTCAAAAACCCCCAGGGAAATATAGGACGCCATATCAGGTGAATCTACCATACCAATATCTGGAAGTTCTCCTGATACAGCCCCAATGGTATATTGTTTCATCAGTTCATCACGAGCTACATAAGTGGGAACAATATAAATATCCTTTTGCGATTCATTGTACTGTTTTACCATTTTATTTAAAGCATTTGCTTCATGTTCAAAATAGTGCCATAAAGTAACTTCTGCACCTCCATTTGGCTCTCCGATATCTGCGGTACTGGCTTCCGTACCGGAAGATGTATTTTCCGCTGCACTATCTTTCGCACTTCCGTCAGAGTCCGAAGTTTCGGAATTGCCAGAACCTCCACATCCTGCCAACAAGGCTGCCGTCATAGCGCCTGTCAAACATAAAGCCGTAAGTTTAGAAAAACGTTTCTTCATTCTTATTTTCCTCCTTCAATCCTGCACGTTTTTTTGATGTTTTTATTATATCTTTTAGTTATTTTGCACGAAACCGTCATTTTTAAGATTTAGGGGAAAATATTGGAGTAATTTTTTAAGATTGGAGTAATTTTTTAAGATACCGGATATATCCATGCAAAAAAGATGTGTATTTCCTCTCAAAGGAATGTCCTACACATCTTTTTTCTTACTATTTTCTATTTTGTTTTAAATATTCTGCTACACTTAAACCAACAATTTCCCGAAACACTTTATTAAAATATTTAGGGTCCGAAAATCCAACACTGTAGGGAATTTCCTCTTTTTTTATACCTTCTGACAATAACAGACGTTTGGCTGCTTCAATTCGATAATTTTTTACAAACTTAGAAAACGGCTCTCCTACGTCCTTATTAAACAGGTAACTTAAATATTCCTGTGATACTCCCAAGTTTTCTGCAAGTTCTTTCTGACTGATTTTAGATGCATACCCGCTTTCTATAAAGTTCAGGCATTTTCTTACCAACGGATGGACATCCGGGTACCTCTCTTTCAAGGCGCTGTGAGAAGTATCCCTCTTCTCAAAACAACTGCTGTTTTCCAGTCTTTCCAGTAATTCTTTCACTTCATCATAGGTAATCGGCTTTACAAGATAATCCGACACGCCAAGACTAAGCGCCTGTCTTGCCACTTCAAATTCTTCATACGCGCTTACAATGACATACTTTGTTTGCAGTTCCAAGGCCTGTACAGACTTTATCAAAGATATTCCATCCATATAAGGCATTCTTAAATCTGTAAACACCACATCCGGTTTGATAATCTGTATAAGTTCCAAAGCCTGCTTCCCATCGGAAACTTCTGCTGTCACTTCGTATTTATCAGAAATAGACGTAATTAAGCTTTTCAGACCTCTTCTTGCTCGTTGCTCATCCTCTGCGATTAAAATTCTCATGATTTCTCCTTTATTCTTCTGATGGGTCAGTACTTACAGGCGTAGGTAAAACAAAAGTAAAACACGTTCCACTTTCCGGTTCACTGTCCAGAGAAACTTGAAACCCTTCCCCATAATACATACGCATTCTGGTAATCACGTTAGAAATCCCAATTCCAACTTCTCTTTTTTTGGCAACCATAGGGTTTTCTAATATCTCCTGTATCACAGCCATTCTTTCTTTTGACATCCCACAGCCATTGTCTTCTATTACAATCTTCAGAAATTCTTTATATCCTTGTCCGATAATTCTTATCCTGCCGCCGCTATCTTTTCCTTCAAATCCATGAAGGATGGAATTTTCTACAAAAGGCTGAAGCATTAATTTTCGGCAGGGCCAATTATCATAATCTGAATCAAACTCTATCTCATAGTCAAACGTTTTATCCATTCTTTCTTTTTGAAGAAAAAGATACTGTTCAATCCATGAAATTTCCTGAAACATATAAACGTTCTGATGTTTTTGGTCAAATGTATACCTTAAAATATTTGACAACTTTTTCAGCAGAACAGAAACCTTATAATTTCCACTGTCAATAGCTTCGTAGTTAATGGCATTTAAGGTATTGCAAATAAAATGGGCATTAATCTGGGATTCCAGAGCCTCCCTCTCTGCTCTTTGTTTCATCAGCATAGATTCAATTACCTGACCATGCTGTTCTTTAAGCTCTTCATTCGCCTGCCAGATAGTCTGCAGCATCTCATTGTAAGCCTGCGCAAGCTGCCATATTTCATTTGTTCCCTGTATTGTAATCTGCTCTTTGATGTCTCCCTTTTTTACTTTTGAAATAGAATCACTGATTACATTTATCGGATGAAGAATCCGATTTGTTGTCCAGAATAAAATCAGAAGAATGACAAGAATTGCTATGAAATAAAGGAAAATCATTTTGTTGTATGCCGTATCCACTTTATTCTGAAGCATCTTTTCATCTATTACTGCATGAAGCTTCCATCCATAATCATTGACTTCATTTGTAAGGTCTGTCAGTTGATTTTCTTTCTTATATTCATCTGCGTCCATTCCTACAAATTTCCGTCCTCCTGTGTGGAGCAGAATCTCCCCTTTTCCGTCTTCCATATATCCCTGAATATACTGCTCTTGATTTTCATTCAACTGTTCCAGAAGTTCACTCAAAGGCTGGCTGTAGTACGATACAAGCATCATATACTGCATATTCTTATAACTGTATCCCTCTCTTAAAGGAAAAGCAATATGAAGAATTCCTTTATTCTGCGCATTGGGATGACTTCCGGGACTGGTAATAATGATATATCTCGGTATGGTATTCATAGTATTTTTTTCTCTGAGTTCCGAAAAAATATTCTGAATATTTTCACTTTGTTCTGAGTCCCAGATAGGTTCTCCAGTTCCTACTTTTTCATTTTTATCATACTGATATACTACCTCATTGCGGTCTGCTAATGCAATTCCAACAATATTGGTGGACGTACGGCTCTTTGTCTGCAAAGAACCTCTAATTCTTTTATAACCGTTGGCATCCTTGTTTCCGTTCAAAAAAGTAAAAATATCTTTAACCAGTCCATCATCTACGGAAAGTGCCGAGCCTATATTAACATATTCCTCCAGCTGAGTCTCAATATTTTTATTTACAGAATCCAGAAGTGCATTTTCTGTAACATAGGACGTTTCAACCAGATATGTGTAATACTGCTTTTTCATATATACCATAATAATGAGCAGCAAAAGAATGATAGAAGCCAGAATCGCCAGTGCAAAAGAACACCACATATGCCCTCTGCAATAGGAAATTACATTCCTGAAAATACATTTTTTTCTTTTTTCTCTGTCTCTCTTCATTTTTTCCCCTCTTGCAGACTTCCTATTTCTCATTCCCAACATCATTTAAACTTAAAATATTTAAAAAGATTATACCACCCTTACAGGAACTTTTGAAGATTTTATTTGGACTGCTTCTGCTTATGCTCTTATGAAAAATTTATGCTCAAAAACTGAAAAGACAAAACCCACTCTGTGAAATGCCATATACCTTGCAGTATGCAGCAGATATGTATTCCATGCTCAATAAACTCCTTTTGACTTTCATAGGTACCTATGTTAATATCCATAGGAACCTATGAATATTGCACAGAAACATCAATACAACTGGAAACAACATTAACAAAGAATCTTTCAGAACAGGAGAAAGAACAGACCATTTTGATTCTTTCTAAAATATTGAGAGCATAGAGTAATGGGAAAGATAGCTATTGTTGAGAATTGGAGGAAATATCATGCTTACACCAATGCAGACAAGAAATACAGCCAGAGAATTACAGGAAAATTTCAAACGACTAAATGCAGATTTGAAAACCGTACTTGCTGATATTCAGATCTCAGAAGATGAATTAAATCGTGTTCTTACTATGAACCACCCAAATCCATCTTATGTATGGATGGTTCGGGACTATTTGGAAGATAAATTAAAGGAACGTGGGATAGAAATGTATCCTTTTTCAAGGCTCGCCCATCATGAAGCGAACAAATGGTATTCGTATGAAACACCATGGAGAAAAGACATCTAACCCCAGTCCTTATCCGGCGTAATCGCGCAATACCGGATAAGGACTGCAAATTTTTTCACTTCTACATCCTTCTTAGAAATGAACTTTCTCAGATTTCATACCACTTAATCTCATTCGCTTCCAAATGCAGTGCAAAGCTGCTTCCGTCGCCTTTGTAAACTGTGGTATCCTGTGGTTCATAAGTATTGTTTACCACGCAGTATTTTCCATTCTTCACATACGCATGTACTTCTACATTGTAGTTGTCAGAGAACCATTTATGCAGGTTTTCTTCGTCATGGGAAGCCCAGATAATGGCGCGGTAAAGCACACGGCTGTTTTCAAAGCTGTATGGAAGTCCGCTGATGTATACGCTTCTTCCTTTTCCGAATTCATGGACAGCCATCTGTACTTCTTTATCGTTCTGCTTGATAATCGTGGTTTCCGGCAGAGCGTAAATCGCTTTCTGTCCTTCTCCGAAGTCCACGTCACCTTTGCAGTCTTCTGTTATAAAGTGCTCATGCTCATCCCAGTTGTACTTGTCTGTGTTTAAAGTAAAGCCTGTCTCTTTTTCCACACCCATAACGCCTGCAAGCTGGAAGAAACGTCCTTCGTGCTGGTAAGCGGTAGGTTCCCCTACACCGATGAAACCGCCGCCGTTGTAAATGAATCTCTTCACAGCCGTTACAATGGTTTCGTCTGCCCAGTTTTCGCCGCCTGTATAAGCCGTATAAGCGCCGCCTACGTTTAATACCACATCGATATCGTCCAGAATTGCCGGATTTTCCCGGATGTCGTCAAAGCTGATAAACTGTACGTCAAATGGTGCGCCGCTTAACGCTTCGATAATGCCTGCATAAGAATAATTCTGTTTGTAATAAATGGCATGATGCACCATGTGATTTCCCCATGCACGCATTTTGCCCCAACTGTTTAATACAGCCACTTTCTTGATGCAGTATGGAGTGGTTCCCTTGATGTTTTCATATAAAGTACGGAATTCGTTGCATACGCTTTCCACATAGTCGATAAATTCCGGGAACTCCATCGCCAGTTTCAGATAGCCGCCGTAGCCGATACGGTCGATAGGGCTTCTTAAAATTGCGCGTCTTGCTGTTACCCAGTTTACTTTTGCCTCTTTTACAGGGTCTCCGCCTTCGTGGAATGTATCCGGGAAAAAGTATGGAAGGAAACGGCCTACTGTATATTTTACGCCTTTGATATCACTGATAAGACGAAGAGTCGAACCATTTCCCACACTTCCTACCACTGCGTCCAAACCGATGTTTTTAAACTCATCCATGAAGGGCTCCATGCCAATCCAGTGGTCTCCTAAGAACATCATGGCTTCTTTGCCGCACTCGTGGGTGATGTCCACCATTTCTTTTGCCAGTTTGGCAACTTCTCTTCTCTGGAATGCCTGAAAATCCTGGAATTCTTTGGAAGGAATACGGTAGGTATTGTTCATATAGCCCTGGTCAATGATAAATTCCGGGCGGAATTTATAGCCCACTTCTTTTTCAAACTGTTCCAGAATGTAGGGACTTACAGAAGCGGAATATCCGTACCAGTCTACATATTTTTCTCTGGCCAGTTCATCGAAAATCAGGGTAAACTGGTGGAAGAAGGTGGTGTAACGGATAACGTCTACATGTGGATTGTCTGCAATAAATTTGCGCAGACGTTTCATGGAATATTCTTTTGTCTTCGGCTGACGCACATCAAAAGTAATCTGTTTTTCAAAGTTTGTCCAGCCATTTGTCACAGCATTGTACATATGTACCGGATCCCACATAATGTAAGCCAGGAAACTGACGGTGTAGTCATGAAATTCCTTTGCATTGTGAATGGTCACGTCTCCGGTTTCTTCGCTGTACTCCCACTGGGATGACTCAAGCGGTTCTCCTGTGGTACGGTCCATGACTTCCCACCAGCGTGTGATATCATCGTGGGAATTTACCTTCAGCATATCCGGGTATAAATGGTTCATCAGATGAATGGACAATTCGCTTTCCACAGCTGTGTAGAAAGGCGTCATAATGTACATCTGCTGGATTTCCTCCGGGTTGGCTTTTGCCCAGGCATTGTCCTTTCTTGTCGTGTAATAGGTGGAATATACCTTTGCGTCAACGTTTTTCAGTTCCTCCGGGTAGTCTGTGCCGTCACAGTCACGGATAGCGTCTGCGCCCCATCTTTTTACCAGTTCCAGTGTCTCCGGTACCACATCCACATCTGTAGGAATGGTAACACGTCCTTTAAAATTTGTGTCGCTCATGTTTTTTCTCCTTTCGCAAGTTCGCCTTACTCTATATTCCTAGAATATACAAATTTTTCAAAAATTGCTAGGGTCATGTTGCTGGAAACTTTAGATATCTTGCTGTTTTTCTTTTCAGAAAAACAAAAAGATGAAGCTGTCCAAAAAAACAACTCCATCTTTTCCTTTAAAAATCTTTTTCTATGCTGTCTTTCTGCCGTATTTTTTCTTAATGACCAGCAGAGTTCCCAACATCAGCAGAATCCCTGCCGGAAGGGCAATCCACGCCGTTTTTACGAAACCGGCAATGATATACGTTACAAAGGAAACTGCTGCTGCGGTCAGCGCATAAGGCAGCTGGGTAGTCACATGATTGACATGATTACACTGCGCTCCCGCAGACGCCATAATGGTGGTATCGGAAATGGGAGAACAGTGGTCTCCGCACACAGCGCCGGCCATGCAGGCAGAAATGGAAATAATCATCATCTGCGGGTCTTTGCCTTCAAAAACAGCCACTACAATGGGGATTAAAATACCAAAGGTTCCCCAGGAGGTTCCTGTGGCAAACGCCAGGGCGCAGCCCACCAGAAAAATAATTGCCGGCAGGAAATTCAACAGTCCTCCGGCTACCGATTTCATGGCTGTTGCCACAAAAACGTCTGCGCCCAGACTGTCCGTCATAGCTTTCAGTGTCCATGCAAAAGTCAGGATAAGAATCGCCGGCACCATGGCCTTAAATCCCTCCGGAATGCAGTCCATGCAGTCACGGAAAGACAGCACTCTCCTTGCCGCATAGAAAATCACGGTGAAAACAAAGGCAAAAAAGCTTCCGATAGACAGAGCCAGAGATGCTTCACTCTGTGAAAAAGCAGTCACAAAATCCGTTCCGCTAAAGAAGCCGCCCGTGTAAATCATCCCCGTAATACAACAGATAATCAGCAAAACAATGGGAACTACCAGGTCTGTAACTTTTCCTCTCGGATTTGGTTTTACCGTCTTTTCTTCCTCGTCCGCACGCTTCCCGCAAGTGTAAATATCTCCTTTTAAAGCATTGGCTTCATGCAGGGCCATAGGGCCGAAATCTACCCGCATGAGCACCACGGCAAACATCATAAAAATAGTAAGCAGTGCATAAAAGTTATAGGGAATAGCCTGCATGAAAATGGCCAGTCCGTCCTCTCCCTCTACAAAGCCGCTGACAGCCGCCGCCCAGGAAGAAATCGGGGCAATGATACAGATAGGCGCCGCAGTTGCATCAATCAGATAAGCAAATTTGGCCTTGGAAACATTGTGCCTGTCTGTTACGGGGCGCATTACACTTCCCACAGTCAAACAGTTGAAATAATCGTCTACAAAAATCAGGATTCCCAGAATAATGGTGGCAATCTGGGCACCGATTCTGGTTTTGATGTGCTTTCCGGCCCATTTTCCAAAGGCTGCAGAGCCTCCGGCCCGGTTCATCATACAGACCATAGTTCCCAGAATCACCAGGAAAATCAGAATTCCCACATTGGAGGAATCAGAAAGTACCTGGATAAAACCTTCATCTATGATTTTCAACACCGTTCCTTCAAACTGGAAGTCTGTGGAAAACAAAGCCCCTACTAAAATTCCTACAAACAGGGAACTATACACTTCCTTTGTAATCAACGCAAGGGCAATAGCCACCACTGGGGGAATCAGGGACCAGAATGTAGCATACATATGGGGTTTCGGCGCCTCTTCGGCAGCTGCAAACACGGTCATACTCATCAAAAGCAGCAAGGCTGCAAATATGACAAGGGCCGTCATCATTTTTTTTCTTTTTTGTGTCATCGTTTTGTTCTCCTTTTCTTATCAAACCCTGTTGCATAAGAAAAACCATGAACGATACTCCCTTTTGGGGAACGCGCTCATGGTTTGCCAATAAACGTATGACTGTGACCAATGATGATAGCGCTCCACATATTGTGACAGTACGCTGCATATTCTGCAGCGTCCCAGGGGGAAAATCCCGGGCGGATTTCCCTCCTTCGGCAGTTTCCCCTTTCTCCTTCTGCGGCCGCCCAGCCCTTGCAGAAGAATACTCTTGAAACCTGCACCTCTATCATATATCGTCCCTGGCTTTCGCCAGAAATGTCTTTCTTATTCTGTTCTATACTATAGCATGAATTTTCCAGTGTGCCAAGACCGGTTTTTCCGGATTTTCCTGGAAATTCCCAAAAATATTTATTCCGGAAGCTGTCCTCCGTCTTTCACAGTCTGCATCAGCGCTTTGATGTTGTCTACAGACGTCTGGTCCGGCTGCATAACGTACAATGCAGTTCCCGGCATGGAGTAACAATACTGGCTGTCTCCCGTACCTTCCGCTGCCACAGATTTCATGGTCCAAGTTCCACCGCTGTTTAACTGGCTTTGAATCAGCTTCTGAATCTGGTCCATGCTCATGTTGGTTTCCACGCTGTCGCTGACTTCTGAAATCAGACTCGGGGCTTTCACCAGCATTTCCGGTGTAATCATTTTGTTAAACATAGCCTGAATAACCGCCATCTGGTTCTTACCTCTCTGATTGTCTCCGCCCGGAACGTTGTAACGCTCTCTTGCAAAAGCCAGAGCCTGTTTTCCATTGAAATGGTTCATTCCCTGCTGTACACTGATAACCGCACCGCCGTCACCGTTGGTAGAAAATGCATACTCAGAGTTCACATCAACGCCGCCCATGGAGTCTACCATGGTAATCAGAGACGTAAAGTTGACTCTGGCATAGAACGGAATTTCAATACCGTAAAGGTTTTCCAGAGTTGCCATGGATTTGTCCACACCATAGATACCTGCATGAGTCAGCTTATCTCTGCTGTCGCCGCTGACACCCGGAATGGTTACATAATAATCTCTCGGTGTGCTGGTCAGCAGAATCTGTTTTGTCTTGGGATTTACGGTTGCAATAATATTGACGTCACTTCTGCTCTTGGAAGATACCGGACCGTAAACGTCGATACCGCTGATATACATGCTGAACGTTTCGTCCTTGACATCCACTTTTGCCGCCTTGCCCTGTACCAGCTGGCTTGCATCGCTTTCTGTCTCAATGCTGTACTGTGCAATAACTTTTACCTTACTGCTGTAACCTTCATAAACCTCTTCCAGAATACCGCCGTAACCTTCGTTGTAAACAATGGCCTGTACGCTTCCATCCAACAAAGCGGCTGCCTGCTCATTTAAAGTCTTGTACTCTTCCGTCATGACATCTGTCCCGGCATCTTTATCCACATGCTCCATAGCTGCATCAATGTCCTCTGCGTCTTCCGCGTGCTGAATCCCATATATGTACTCTTTTGTATCCTGTACTTTCTGAGCCGGGTCATCACTTCTGACAACTACCAGCATACTGTTAACCTGCTTGCCCAGAGTATCCCCACTAATGTCCTCTACTGCGTTGTGGGTCTGATACATATAAACAGAACCAAAGAGCAGCACCGCTGACATCAGAGCACTGACCAGCTTACTGACAAGGGCTTTTCCACGGGTAACCACCTGCATGGTAAACAGCAGAGCTGCAAATACCAGAAGGATTCCTGCCAGACCGGCCAGATACTTCGCAGGAACCATCCCCAGTCTCCAGGTAAAGCCTATAAAAACAAGTGTCGCAAGAATCTGAATTCCAACCAGTACCTCTCCGGCAATCCGAAACGCTTTCTGGATACGCTTCTTTCTTCGCTTCGCCGGACTCATCTTTTTTCCGCGATTTGTATTTTCCATATGCAATTCTCCTCTTTTTCTATTGCCCCCGGCTTGCCTTCCGGCGGCATCACAGTTCCTAATATAATATAAATCCTATGAAAAATCAACCTTCCCGTGGAATTTTCGGCATATTTGTGCTATAATATTTACAGAAACAGAGATTGAATTTTATACAGCAAGGAGGTATTTCTATGGCTCACCGTGTAATTACTATTAACCGTATGTATGGAAGTGGGGGAAGACTTCTTGGCCGGGCGCTGGCCGAAAAACTGGGGATTCATTTTTATGATAAGGAATTAATCCGCCTTGCCAGTGAGGAAAACGATATTCCTTACGAAGAACTCTTAAAGGTAGATGAAAAGAAAGCAAACCAGTGGCGGCTGCCCATCAGCGAACAAATGCAGATGCAGCCCCAGTATCATTTTCACCCCATGAATGACGTGCTCTTTGAAACACAGTCTAAGATTATCAAAGACCTTGCAGCAAAAGAAGACTGTATCCTTGTCGGACGCTGTGCAGACTATATTCTGGGAGACGACTGT
>ERZ1673739.3440-NODE-3440-length-10584-cov-29.255485_pt1 | contig 10584 bp, 10 predicted proteins | sample MGYA00580210_ERZ1673739 | MGnify/ENA primary metagenome ERZ1673739 (study PRJEB41218, sample SAMN15661749) | gut metagenome | host: Homo sapiens | place: Canada: London | collected 2015-08-20/2019-03-30 | study: EMG produced TPA metagenomics assembly of...
GATGGGATCGTCTCCTAATGCTTCTATTTCTTTTACATATTCCGGATCAATCGTTTCCAGAGCAGGATCGCCGAGATATTCTCCCATTTCGGGATCGTTCCAGATACTGATTGCAAATAAGGCATCATCTTTTGTGAAAGGACGCAAATATAAGCGATTGGTTTCGATTTTTTCAATATTCATAGTGAGTCTCCTTTGCGATGTTTTATTTTATGAAATGGTGTCAGTAATTTCTTTAAGTATACCATAGAGAAAATCGCAGTGTTTTCTTTTTTTAGAAAAAATTTTTATTTTATTTATAGATTCACCAGAAATTCTATGTTAGACTATAGCTATATCGGATGCCAAACACGCTGATATCACAGCAGTCGAAAAATCTTTCAGGCGTATTGCCTTATCTTAAGCATCCAGATTCAAATCAGTATTCTGATTCAAGAGCAGTTTCAAAAAAATCAATCAATCAACAAAAGGAGAAGTATGTGTATGTCAGAAACATTAAAACAATTATTTCCGAATATTCGGACCGAAGAAGCAATTATAGGAGAGATCAAGAGTGATGAGAATCTGCTCGCAGAATATGAGAGCTGGACAGAACTACAGCAGAGAGATTTTCTGAAGTTCTGTTCAGGGATGCGGGGAGTCAAGGTGTTGTATGACGGGTTTGGAAAGGAGATATTAAGCCCGATCTATCATCCGGAGCGACTGGAGGAGCTGTTGTCCTGTATCCTGGAGACAGAAGTGAAGATCCGTCAGGTTATACCAAGTGACGGAACGAGAATTGCAGATGAGCAGAGTCTTGTTATTATGGATATTGTGGTAGAGCTCATGGACGGAAGTCTGGCGAATGTAGAGATTCAGCGTATCGGATATCTTTTTCCGGGAGAACGGTGTGCGTGCTATTCCGCCGATCTGCTTCTTCGGCAGTATAAGAGTGTCAAGAGTAGAAAAAAGAGAAATTTTACATATCGTGATGTGAAAAATGTATATACAATCGTATTTATCGAAAAAAGTACAAAAGAATTTCAGGAATTTCCGAATACCTGTATCCATCGGGCAAAGCAGCAGTTTGATACCGGACTTTCTGTGAATCTGCTGCAGGAATACGTTTTGGTGCCGCTTGACATTTTCCGGAAAACCACGCACAATAAAATTATCGAAAACAAGCTTGATGCATGGCTTACTTTTTTAAGTAATGATACTCCGGAAAAAGTAAAGGAGCTGGTCGAAAAGTATCCCGAATTTAAAGACATGTATCAGGAAATTTATGATATTTGTGAGAATGTAGAAGAGGTGGTACGTATGTTTTCAAAAGAATTGCAGGAACTGGACCGTAATACGGTGAAATTTATGATTGAAGAGCAGGAGAGAGAAATTAAGGCGCAGAAGGAGCAGCTAAGGCAGAGTGAAGAAGAACTGCAGAAGAATCAGGAGCAGCTGAAGAAGAATGAAGAAGAGTTGCAGAGGAGTCAGGAGCAGCTGAAGCACAGTGAAGAAGAGTTGCAGAGGAGTCAGGAGCAGCTGAAACACAGTGAAGAAGAGTTACAGAAGAATCAGGAGCAGTTAGCACAAAAGGATGCACAGATTGCCAGACTTCTGGCTCAGATTGAAGAGAAAGATACGTAGTTGTTGGTCCATTTATGATGATAGAACAACCAGTTGTGCAGAAATCTCCCCGTTTCTACGGATTTGTGATAGAGTAGTCTTCAGAAAAATGAAGAGATAAAGAAGTGAAAGGTGAGAGATATGAAACACGCAGAAATCATTGCGAAAATGACAGTTGAAGAGAAAGCAGCGATATTGAGTGGAGTGTCCGAGTGGGAGTCAAGAGAGATCAAACGACTTGGAATTCCGGCGGCGTTTTTTTCAGATGGTCCTCATGGAGTGAGGAAACAGGAAGGAGAAGGCGACCATCTCGGATTGAATGCATCTGTTCCGGCTACCTGTTTTCCGACGGCAGCTACGATTGCAAACAGTTGGGACGAATCGTTGGGTGAAGAGATTGGAAAGGCTCTTGGAGAAGAAGCATCAGCATTAGGCGTAGATGTACTTTTGGGACCGGGACTGAATATTAAGCGAAGCCCTCTGTGTGGAAGGAATTTTGAATATTTTTCTGAAGATCCTTATCTGGCGGGAAAGATGGCTGCATCTTATGTAAGAGGAATCCAGAGTCAGGGAATCTATGCATGTCCGAAGCATTTTGCTGTTAACAGCCAGGAGCTTCGCAGGATGGCAATGAATTCGGTATTGGATGAACGGACACTGAGGGAGATTTATCTGACCGGGTTTGAAATTGCAATTAAAGAAGGAAAAGCAAAATCCATCATGACCAGTTATAACGAGGTCAATGGAGTCTATGCAAATGAAAATGAGCATTTGTTAAAAGAAATTTTAAGAGAAGAGTGGGGATTTGACGGACTTGTAGTCACTGACTGGGGGGCTTCGAACGATCATGTAAAAGGAGTTGCCTGTCGCTCTAATCTTGAGATGCCGGCGCCGGGACTGGATGCGGCACGGGAAGTTCTGGCGGCATTAGAAGAGGGACGCCTTTCCATGGAAGAACTGGATCAGTGTACGGACGATCTTCTGGATGCAGTACTGACACTGGCAAAGAACAGAGAAAAACGTGCGCGTGAATTTGACCGGGAAGCTCACCATACGCTTGCGAAAAAAGCTGCAAGAGAGAGTATTGTGATGCTTAAAAATGAAGAAAAACCGTTCCAGCTGCTTCCTCTCAAAGAGAATACAAGAGTGGCACTGATCGGAGATTTTGCATCTGTTCCTCGTTACCAGGGGGCAGGTTCTTCTCTGGTGAATCCAACGAAAGTAGAAACAATGGAACAGATGATCAGCAGTTATCCGATTCAGTGTATTGGTACAGCAAAAGGATATCAGAGAACAGGAGAAGCAGATGAAGTACTGAAAAAGGAAGCAGTGAATCTTGCGGAGAAGGCAGATGTGGTTATTTACTGCTTCGGCCTGGATGAATTGAGTGAATCAGAAGGACTGGATCGTACGCACATGCGGATTCCGCAGAATCAGGTGGAGCTTCTGGAAGCAATGGCAAAAGTAAACTCCAATATTGTAGGTGTATTAAGTGCGGGATCTGCAGTGGAGATGCCGTGGCATTCCTGCTGTAAGGCATTGTTGCACGGATATCTTGGCGGACAGGCTTCTGCAGGAGCCATGCTGGATGTGCTGACCGGAAAAGCCAATCCGTCCGGAAGACTCAGTGAGACATATCCGGTTCGCTATGAGGATACTCCGGCATTTAAATATTTTCCAAGTACAGAGCGTAATTCGGAATATCGGGAGAGTCTGTTTGTTGGATATCGTTACTATGATACAAGTAAAGTGAGAGTGCAGTATCCGTTTGGATATGGTCTGTCGTATACATCTTTTGAATACTCAGACTTGAGAGTAACGGCGGATGGAGTTGAATTTGTACTGACGAATACCGGAAAAATGGATGGTGCGGAAGTAGCTCAGATGTACGTATGTGCACCGAAAGGAAAGATTTTCCGTCCGGATAAAGAATTAAAAGGATTCGCAAAAGTATTCCTGAAAGCAGGAGAAAGCAGAAAAGTACAGATTTCGTTTGATGATAAGACATTCCGTTACTGGAATGTAGAGACAGACCGCTGGGAAAAGGAAGCAGGAAAATATGAAATCTGTATTGGCGCATGTGCATTAGATATCCGATTGAGAGAGACACTGGAAATAGAAGGAACAACTGGTACAATGCCATATGACGCTGAAAAGATGCCGTCATATTTCTCGGGGATTATCAGAGATGTACCGGATGCAGAATTTGAAGCACTTCTGAAGCAACCGATCCCGGATGGAAAGTGGAGCGGTGAACTGGGAATGAATGACGCAATCTGCCAGATGTATTATGCAAAGAGCAGACTGGCAAGAATGATCTACAAGATTCTCACAAATCTGAAAAAGAAAAGTGAGGATAAGGGAAAACCGGATTTGAATATCCTCTTCATTTATAATATGCCATTCCGCGGCATTGCAAAGATGACACATGGTGCCGTCAGTATGAAAATGGCAGAGGGTATGACAGAAGTGGTCAACGGACATTTCATGAAAGGAATGGGGAAGGTGATCAGAGGGTTCTTTGCAAACCGCAAAGCCAATAAAGAATATAAGAAAAAGCTGGAGGCCGGAAAATAGAAATGCGGAGAGCAAAAGGGAGAAAGCACAAAAAACTTTCTCCCTTTTTGTATCTAAGTATCCAGCGGGATCAGCACCTGCAGAGTAAACCAATGGTCTTTCGCATGAAGTGTCATGGAACCACCATATTTTTGAGCTGCGTGCTGGATACTTTTTAGTCCGTAGCCGTGATACCCGGCATTTTGCTTTGTTGTAGACGGAAGTTGATCCGATTTTAAATGAAGGATTGTATCTGTATAGTTTTCACATTGAATCATCAACAGCTGATTTTTTTGATACATGGACAGCGTGATCAGTCGTTTCTCTGGGTCATCAAATTGAGAGACACATTCAATGGCGTTGTCCAGTGCATTTCCAAAAATAGAACAGATATCTTTGACGTGCATGAAAGAGATCAGTTTGCCGTCTGCCATGCAGGTAAAAGTGATATGTTTTTGCATACAATAGGTACTTTTGGTTGTTAAAACCACATCCAGTACACTGTTTCCAGTATTGGTGAATGCTTCTTGTGTATGGATCGCCTCTTCCATTTCGGAGAGATATTGTTCCTTCTTTTTCGGGTCTTGTTCAGAACGGATGGCGATCATATAATGTTTCAGATCATGAAATTCTCTTCGCAGGAGTTCAATATTGTCAATCGAGAGACGATACTGGTCATACTGACGCTGCAGCAGGATGTTCATGGCCTGATTTTCGCTGCGCATTCGGAGTTCTTCTCTTTTTTCCTGCATGGAGAAAAGCATAACAAGTCCACCAAAATCTACCAGTGTACGGACATATAGAATCGAACTGGTAGCACTGGAAAACGGGGTGTTTGGCATAACAAAACTGATATTACTGATGGCAAATGCACCAAGAGCAATCAGAACGGCGCTGAGAAGTTCCTTCCCATTGATCTGAAGTCGTTCGTCTGTCGGAAAATGTCCTCGTTCCAGAAAATAGTATCCCACATAGATGCCTGTATACAGCACTGTCATTGTGACAACTGCAAAAGCCGGACTGAGCTTTCCATAGGTCAGCGTCCACCAGACATAGAGCTGCCAGTGAAGCGAAGCTGCAAATTCAGCAAGGACCAGTGCTTTTGCACAACAGAACCATGCATCCAGCCAGGTTGTATCACAGAGAAGATGCAGAAGTGCACACATTAAAAAGGCAGCTCCGATCATACAGGGAATCCAGAAGTAGATCGGAAGAGTTCCTGCAAATTCATGATAGGCAACAAAAACAATCAGGCTTCCTCCCAGGAAAAATGACAGTTTCAAGCCGGACATTTTTCGGCGCAGGAGGAAGATATATACCAGGCAGGCGCCCCATTCAGCCAATGCAGTATAAAGTCTGGGGGTATCCATCAAAGTGGTCAGATTCATCGGGTGACACCTCCCATATAGTCTGTCAGAGCCTCTAGAAAAGCTTTCTTTTTGGCGCGGCTGACAGGCAGTGTTGTGGAATCAGACAGGATCACATTGTTCTGTACAATGCCCGTTACATGCATCAAATGAATGAGATAGGCATTATGGCATTTGGAAAATCCCTTTTCATTCAGCAGCGCTTCGATCTTTTTCAAAGGTCCGGTTGTAAGAAAATCTCCTTTTTCTGTGTGGATGAGAACATGATGCCGCTGGCTTTCAATATAATAGATCTGACCAATATCCAGACGCATCTGACCGCCCTCTACTTCAATTGTCAGGTAATTTTTCTGTTGCTTCTGAGTTACTTTTTTAATTGCTTTTCCAAGAATCTGAGAAAAGGCAAGGTAAGATACCGGTTTGACCACATATCCAAGAGCATCCACAAGATATCCCTGTACGGCAAACGAAACGGTGGATGTAATAAAAATAAAAGACACGTCTTCGTCCAGCTTTCGGATTTTTTCTGCGGTCGTCATTCCATCAAGATGTTTCATTTGGATATCCATAAGAATGATGTCGTAGTCAGCTTTATAATCTGTGACGATATCCAGCCCGTCATGAAAGATGGAGGTATGGAAGGAAAGGGAATGCTGTTCCCCATATTGCTCCAGATATCCGGTGAGTGCCCGGATATAGGAATCGTCATCTTCAACAATTGCAATTCGGATCATAGAGTCTCCTTTTCTTTTCGTATCATAAAATTTGAAATCAGTTCTATTTTAGCGGAATCGGAATGAAAAAGCAATTCACAACAAAAGTTTGGCAAAACAAAAATGGACTGGTAGGTTGAAATTAAACAAAAAGACAAGTATAATAAAAATACTGAAAAACAAAGAAAAAGAGAGGTTTTTTAGTGAAGGAGGTAAATATGGCCGAGCAGTATCGTGGTATGGCAATTGGAATATTTGAACTGGACAGCGAATGTGCCTGTTTTGTGGCGTTGGATGCGGCAGCAAAAGCAGCAGCAGTACAGATTCAGGGAGTGGAGAGAAATCGTCTGGGAGCCGGTGCATGTGTGAAGATGCGTGGGAGTATTTCAGATGTAAAAGCAGCTATGGAGGTGGCAATCCGTACGGCAGAGCCAATCGCAAAAGTTGTTTCCCACACGGTGATCGCATCTCCGTCAGAGGAGACCGAAACGGCGATTGCAATGACGATTACAAAATAAGGAGAGATTAATATGACATACGGAGCATTTGGACTGGTAGAAGTCCTTGGGGAGGCAAATGCGGTTCTGGTACTGGATCGGATGTTAAAGACTGCAGAAGTTTCTTATGAGACACAGGATACAAAGTGCGGAGGGCATGCCCTGGTTTTCGTAAGCGGAAGCGTATCAGCTGTTACAGCGGCAGTGGAAAGTGTAAAGTTGGCACCACCGTGTAAAGTATTTCAGACGGCGGTGATTTCCAATCCATCCCAGGAGATGGTTCAGATTGTAGAAGGTTTCAAAGCCAGAAAGAAAAAATAAAATACAGATTCAAAGGACAGCATATCAGGTGGAAGTGCTGTCCTTAGTTTTTATATAGACTCTTTGATAAGATCCGACAGGGAACCAAAAGTATATCCCATTTCTTCCCATTTGGAAAGCAGTTCATCCATGATCTCTCCGTTTGTTCGAGAAGTATTATGCAGCAGTACGATGGCTCCGGGATGTACGCGGGACAGGAGTTTGTCAAAAGCTTCTTCATGAGTAGGCTGCGCATCCTGCTGCCAGTCAACGTAGGCAAGACTCCAGAAAAAGGTGTGGTATCCCAGGCTTTGTGCCATTTTCAGATTCTCGGTACTGTAAATTCCCTGAGGGGGACGATAGTATTTTATCATGTCAGTACCGGTGATTTTCTGATACAGAGCTTCTACAGCGGAAAGTTCTTTTTGGAAATTTTCAAGAGAAGAAATTTTAGACATATCCGGATGACTGAAAGTATGGTTCCCGACTGTGTGTCCTTCTTTTGTCATACGTTGGATCAGATCAGGATTGTCACGGACAAAATTGCCGACTACGAAGAAAGCCGCAGGAACCTGGTGTTTCTTTAATGCATCTAAAATAGCAGGAGTTGCCCCGTTCTCATATCCGCAGTCAAAGGTAAGATATAAAATTTTTTCTTCTGTATCCTGCGCATAATAGGCAGCATATTGCTTCAAATCTTCAATGGAAGCGTTGGCGGTTGGAAGTTTTCCTTCCTCTGGAAAACTAAGTCCCCAGTTTTCAGAGGCTGACAGTATGGAACCGGATACAGGGGCGGAACGAGCCGAATGTTCAATTTTTCCTGCCACAGAACCGAGGAAAAAGGCAACTGCCAGAAGCAGAATGCGGACGAAACAGCGCATGAGGATCTTGTGATCAGATTGGGTTATGTTCATAGAAAGGCTCCGGAAGTTCATTTATTCCTACTATATTCAGGAAAATGAGAAATTATGCTTAAGGTAGACTTTTTAGAAAAAGAGTGATACAGTTAATTCGAAAAGTGAATGAGAAATCAGGGGTGACATATGAAAAAAGCAGCATTATTTTTTGATATTGATGGAACGATATTGAGTGAAGAGACAAAAGAAATTCCCAAGAGTGCGATAGAGGCGCTTCTGGAAGTGAAGAAAAAAGGACATCTGTTGTTTATTAATACAGGAAGGACGATGTGCTCCATTCCGGCAGAGCTAAAACAGTTTGCATTTGATGGATATTTATGTGGGTGCGGAACGTATCTGACATATCATGATGAGGTATTGTTTACAAGAAGCATCGAGAAAAAACGAGGCAGAGAAATTTTGAATAAAATGGCAGAGTGCAACCTGGATGGAATCGCGGAAGGAACAGAGGATATTTATCTTCCGGAGAGAATCTCCCGGTTTGAACGTCTGGAGACATCCAGGAGATATTTTCACTCCAGTGGACTGGGACGGGAATGTTATTTGGAAAAAGATGATTTTATCTATGACAAGGTGTTTATTTATGCGGATGAGAGAAGCAATCTTTCGGAATTCTTCAGCTTCATTGAAACGGATATGGAAGCAATCGACCGCGGAGGCAATGCCTATGAAATCATACAAAAAGGGTATAGCAAAGGAACAGCATGCGATATGATCTTGAAAAAGTTTGGTTTGGAGCTGGATCAGGCATATGTGTTTGGAGACAGCATGAATGATCTTTCCATGTTCCAGTACGCAGCTCATACAATTGCAATGGGAAATCACGCAAAAGGTCTGGAACCTTTTACGGAGTACGTGACAGCAGAAGTAGAAAAAGGCGGGATCGCACAGGCAATCCGCCATTATGGGTTAGACGGAAGAGGAGGACAAGACACAAAATGAAATTATTTGTATATAGTTACAGGAAATTTGATGAGGATGAGTATTTCCAGAAATTTTCCAGGGAGTATGGAGTAGAACTTGGAATCTGTTATCAGGGTCCATCCATGGAGAATGCGCATCTTGCGGAGGGATACGACTATATCAGTATTCTCACGAGTAAGATCGATGCAGCGCTTGTAAGAAAATTTCGGGAACTGGGGGTCAAGATGATCTCAACCAGAACAATCGGGTATGACCACATTGATCTGGAAGCAGCGAAGGAGTGTGGTATGAAAGTCAGCAATGTGACATATTCACCGGAATGTGTGGCAGATTATACGATGCTGCTGATTTTGATGTCCATTCGAAACATGAAACGGATTTGCCAGCGGGCAGAGATCAATGATTTTTCTCTGCCGGGAATTCAGGGAAAAGAGCTGCATAATTTTACGGTAGGAGTCATTGGAACAGGGAAGATCGGACAGGCAGTGATCCGGGATCTGAGTGGATTTGGATGTAAGATTTATGCCTATGACGTCTATCAGGCAGAGAAGGTGAAAAAATATGCAGAATATGTGGACAATATCCATGAAATTTATCAGAAGTGTGATCTGATTACTCTTCATATGCCGTTATTTGAATCCAACTTTCATATGATTGATGAAAGTGCATTGTCACAGATGAAAGATGGAGTTGTCCTGATCAATACGGCAAGAGGAGGACTGATCGATACAAAAGCGCTGATCAAAGGGCTGGAGTCAGGAAAGGTTGGAGCGGCAGGTCTGGATGTGATTGAAGATGAATTTGGACTTTATTATAAAGATTTGAAGGCACAGTGCTTAAGAAAACACGATCTGTCCATTTTGCGGGCCTTTCCGAATGTGGTTGTGACACCACATATGGCATTTTATACCGACCAGGCAGTCAGTGATATGGTAAAACATTCCATCCTGAGTTGTTGTCTGAATGAGCAGGGCGAGGAAAATCCGTGGGAAATCAAAGGAGAAAGCTGATCAGGGAACTGCTTGCTGATAAAAAAGAAATTTCAATCAGGGAACTAGATGAAAAAGCAAAAGAGCAGGGAAATAGTATTCGATTAAAAGAATGATGGGTGGCAGAGTCATTGAAGCAAATACAGATTTTATAGATAACCTATCTGCCGTCTGCCGCCTGCCAGCGTATGAATGATAAGAAAAGATTGCGAACCGCTTGCAATTTGCAATCAAACAAAATGTAATGAAGAAAAAAAGGAGGCGCTATCTATGACAGAAGAAGAGATGCTTCAAAGACTGGAACAATCCGGAGAATCTTCAAAAAAGGGAAATTACCGAAATGCAGACGATGTAATTTCGGATATGAGAGGAAAATATGGATTATAAAGGCGTTGTAACAGCTGAAGCAGAAGAAGACTTGAACCAGTTTGTACAGTATTTGCTTTTCGCCAAGAAAAATAAGCAAGCAGCGAAAAATGTGCTTGATGATTTTGAGGATACTATTAAAAAGTTAAAGAATGTAGCGAGTAGTTTGAAAGTATGCGACAATTCACGCTTACAGAGCCTTGGATATCGTCGAATAAATTTTCAACAGCACAGGTATTTTATGTTGTACAGAATAGAAAATGATATAGCCTCTGGCAGGATTGCAGAGGTGCGCAGCAGAAGTATGTCATGCAATTGCATGACGCGCACCTCGCAGCAAGAATGCCGAGGCA
>ERZ1673739.3447-NODE-3447-length-10558-cov-9.262020_pt1 | contig 10558 bp, 6 predicted proteins | sample MGYA00580210_ERZ1673739 | MGnify/ENA primary metagenome ERZ1673739 (study PRJEB41218, sample SAMN15661749) | gut metagenome | host: Homo sapiens | place: Canada: London | collected 2015-08-20/2019-03-30 | study: EMG produced TPA metagenomics assembly of...
GGTTAATAATGATATGCATATCTTCTCCTCCTGCACAAACAGTATATAACAGTATGTAACTGTTGTCAAGTGTTATATACTGTTTGTTCTTTTTTCTTTTTGTCTATAAAAAAGAAACAGCTTGCCTTATATGTAAGACAAGCCGTTTTTCCTTATTTATCCTTATGAAGTTTTTTTCTTCTCTTATAAATTATGATTCCAAGAGCCGCCAGAGCTGCGGATGCTGCAATAAGCAGAATCAGAACCGGAAGTATCTGTGTGGAGTCTCCTGTTCTGGCAGTCTTTTTATAAACAGTCTGATCTCCGGAGCCATAGTGATAAGACGGCTCATTTCCGCTGCCTGGATTTTTTTCCACAGGAGTAACTGTCACCCTGGGAACAGAGGTGGGAGATGGTTCCGGACACTCTGGTTTTTCTGCCTTTACCATTGCCTCTCCATAAAAAATCTCCATTCCGCTTTCATCTGTATAAGGGAGAAAAATCAACGTGTTCTGTATTTTTCCATAGGTCTCCTGTCCGGACGTCTGTGTGATCAGATAACCGCCCGGCTTCAGCCCTGCAAACAGAACAGTTCCTGACTGGTCTGTCATTGCATTTCTGGAAGGAATCTCTTTTTTCTGAACTTCCTGCACAAGTTTTTCTGCTGTTTCTCTTACACTGGCAGCAGTGTCCAATTCTTCAGGAGTAATCCCAATATCATTAAGCGAAGGAATCCAGACAAATTTATCTGTCTTTCCCGGTATTTCCGGCTCTGCTGCCTGATATACGGCAATTCCCACATGCTCCGCAGATGTATTCAGATCCGGAATACTGACCTTCAGTGTAACGGCATCATTTTCCGAAGCCCGCACACCTGATGCCGTTACAAGCAGCACCGCTGCCAGAACAATCATATTAAAAATAAACTTTTTCATCCCTTCTCTCCCTGCCTGAATTTTTTCTTTCTGATGCGAATTACAAATACTGTAACAGCCAGTATCACAAAAACCACTGCAAGACTGACTATAAGTCTTGAAAGATTTCTGTCTTTTTTGTGTTCCACAGAACTGACTGTATCTTTTTCCTGAGGCGTTACCATTTCTGTGCGTTTTCCCCGGATCAGAAGCCTGTGAGTATTGACACCGTAGGGCGTACAGGTCACAAGGGTCGCATAATCCCGTCCGGGAATCACAGATAGCTCCTCTGTCTGATCCGGAAGGACTGTACAGATCTGATCCACTCGATAAAAAAGTTCTTTACCCAGAGTGCTGATCACAAACAAATCTCCCTCTTCCACTTCATCCAGTCTGGTAAAAAGGTCAGCAGAGGGAAGTCCTCTGTGTCCGGAAAGGACTGTGTGCGTACTTTCTCCTCCTACCGGAAGAGAAGAGCCCTCACAGTGTCCCACACCTTTTACAAGATTCTTTTCTTCTGTTCCATGATAAACAGGAAGCTCTACTTCTATTTTGGGAATCGTAATGCTTCCCATTACTCCGTTTTCTCCTGTTTTCAGAAGATTTTCATATCTTTTCGGATCCTGCTGACTGGCATAAAAAGCTCCGTGATTAAAATCCGGCTGTTCTGCCAGCTCCCGGTTATATTGATCTGCCTGAGCTTTCATCTCCTGATACTGAAGATCTGTAACAGCCTCTCCTGCTTCACGGTACTGACGAACTACCTCAGCCTGCCGGAGATGCTCCAGATATCCAGAAAAAGCAGGGTAAAGGAAGATTCCTGCGCCAGTAAGCATAAGCATGATCAGAAATATTTTCAGGCCCTTATTTCTCATGTCGCTTTTCCTTCCTGTATTTCACAACCGGCCTTATCAGCAGATAGTAAAAGAAAATCACTGCTGCCACTACAACTATGGCAATCAGAATCTTATTTTTCCTGTTGTCAGCCGTATCCTTCTGGTTCCAGTCTTTCCATGTTTTCTGTACTTTCTGATCATAAGGTACTCTTTTTCCCCGCACAAGAAGACGGTGGGTATTAACGCCATATGGCGTACAGGTTACAAGAGTGACGTAATCCTGTTCCTCTGACGGCTGCAGATCCCCGGTATCTTCAGGAAGAACGGTTTTGATCTGATCTACTTCATAGGCAAGCGTCTCATCAAGTACCTGAATAAAAAACATATCTCCTTTTTCCAGTTTATCCAGATCTGTGAACAGCCTGGCTTCCGGAAGTCCCCTGTGGGCACTGAGAACCGCATGGGTTCCGCCTCCGCCCACAGGAAATGCAGTATTCTGAATATGTCCGACGCCTTTTTTGAGAACCTTTGCCTCTGTTCCATGATAAACAGGGAGCTTCAGCTGAATCTTTGGAATAATAAGGGTGCCAATCTGACCGTTATTTTTGTTCAGGATTTTCAGATACTCTTCCGATAACTGCTGATTCATCTCTTCTGTAAAAGGATCGATCACAACTGTCCTCTTCAGATTTTCATTAAATTCTCTTGCTTTCTGCAGTTCTTTTTCTGTTTCCGCATCATTCATCTGCTTTACCTGGTTACTGTAATCTTCTACTACTTTTGCCTGATTCTGGCTGTTCAGATAAGCACTGACAGACGGATACAGAAGGATCGAAGCACCCAGCAGAAATAAAACACCTGCAAAAATCCTTATTTTCATTGTCTTTCATCAGTTATTTGTTTTCTTTTTTGTTCAGTCTGACCAGAAGTACGGCTGCACCAACCATCACACCAATACCAACTACAGTAAATACCGCTGTGCCAATACCGCCTGTAGACGGAAGAGTGAAGCCTTTTGTGTTAATGATATCCAGCTGAGAGCTGTTTGCAGAATCTTTTGTTACTGAAAACTCTACCGGATCCTTCAGCGCTGTATATCCGGACGGAGCCTTTGTCTCTTTCAGATAATAGGTTCCTGCAGAAAGTCCGTAGAATTTTACAATACCGCCATCACCGGAAACAATCGGATCTAATTTGTTTCCTGCCTTATCATAAACGGTTAATTCCTGCTTGCATTCCTTATCTGCATACACTCTGAATTCAGCGCCTGCAAGTCCGTTTTTCTTATCATCCTTCTTAGTAAACTGATATCCGTAAGTTTTTACTTTTACCTCATCAAACTGTACGTCAATGCTATCATCATTCTGATAATCAAGTCCTGCTGTGTTTGTTACTTCATCTCTGACAACTGCATCTTTTGTCAGAATAGCATCATAGGTGATTACCACCTTTATATAGGTATTTTTCAGATTTTTATCTGGTTCTGCAAAGGTAAAGGTAATGTTTGTCTCCGCTGCTCCGTCAGAATTTTCCGCAGGCTCTGCTGTCACAAGAGCTTTCAGATCAGTTCCTTCAGCATCCTGGTCACTCTTATATCCTGTCACCTTCCAGGAACCTGCTTGGAAGGCCAAGCCTTTGCTCATGATATCACGGATAATATACTTTTCCAGAGTTCCGTCTCCGGAAGGAACCTCGGAAGTAATTTTAAAGGTAACCGTATTTCCTACTCCTGCACTTGCATTTGTCTGATCCTGAGTTCCCTCAATTTTGTCAATTTCTTTTTTTCCGATGATCTCATCCACTGAGTTTTTGGGTTCTGCAACAACATCATAAACCCACTGATTATTTACCAGGATCGGCACAGAGACAATAAAAGGATTACAGAATTCTTTGACTCCTGCAGGCGCCTTTGTTTCTGCCACAAGATAAACCGCCTTGTCCACAAACTTTCCGGGTGTTTTTCCGTCTGTTCCGGTAACACCTAATGTATTGACAGCTAATGCGGTAATCTCTTTTTTCTTTGTTTTTACTGCCTCAGCCAACGCGGACTGCATAGCCGCTCCATCATATACCTCTGTTCCGTTATCTGTATAAACAGGAGCAAGTCCTTCTGTCTTCAGATAACCGAGCAATTCATCATTCGTGATGGTGTATCCCAGCACAGGAGTCCCCTCTGACTGATAAAATTCACCAATTTCCACATAGTTAAAAGTAACATCTGCTATCGGCTCTTTATTCTCATCCTGCTTAAAAATCTGCAGGGAACCCTGTCCGCTAAGATCAGGGGCGGTGGCTGCGCTTACTGCTCCTGCAGTTCCCAGAAGCATTACTGTTCCCATAAATACAGCTGCCATACGTTTTAACATACTTTTTTTCTTCATATACCTTTTCCTCTCTTCTTTTTTATCTGTTTCTCTGCCGTCTTTTCTGGCAGAGATAACGCTTATATAGAATCAATGCCGCAGCAATGAAGATCACTCCTGCTGCCGTAAATAAAGCTGTGCCTCCTGATCCCGCCAGAGGCAGAAGAATGGTAGAACGATTAAAAATTTCTATCAGAAGATATTTTACACCCTCCTCATCTTCATGAGGAGACTCCTTCAGCGTCTCTTCATTTAAAAGAAAATCCACTGCCTCTTTTTCACCGGGCGTCACATATCCGGAAGGCGCCTTTGTCTCTGTCAGCCTGTAATAACCATAAGGAAGTCCTGTGATATCAATTTCACCTTTATCATCTGTTGTAAAACTGGAAGGATTATATGTTTGATCCACTTCCCAGTCCTTATTGTACTTTCCGGTTTCAAAAGATTTCAGCACTTCCTCTTCTTTTCCTTTTATGGGCTTCAGACGTTCCAGCCGGAATTCGGCTCCGGGAAGAAATTTATCCGGCTCCTGTCTGTCCGCTTTTCTTACGATCACTTTTCCCGTACCTTTGGAATTGGTAACGGTCAGTATATCGCCCTCCTGTGAATAGGAAATGGAATATCCTCCGCTTTCTTTTGCCGGAATATTATCCTTGTTGTCTACAGAGATCGTTTCTCCGTTTTTCAGAATAAACGCTGTTTCCAGAACACAGTACTGATAGGTTTCTCCTGTTCCTTTGTCTGTTTTTTCAAGGCCCTTAAATACATGCTGCCACGCCGGGCTGCTGTTTACGCCAAACTCTGCTTCCGCAATCTTTTTGTATGCCGAATCCTCTTCAGATTCCAGTTTTCTCTGAAGTTCCACCTTCACAGAAACCGGACGGGCAGGGTCATTGGAATCCTTCCATACTTTTTTTACCGTAAGAGAGTGTGTACGGTTTGTTACCACATAAACAGAAACAGGGATTCCATCCTGACTTTCCGGTTCTCCGGCTGTATAAACAGCATCATAATTATTAAGATCCCATTTTCCGTCACCTGCATTCAGAGAAGCTGTTTCCTGAATTTTGTAGGTATAGGCAGTTCCTGTCTCGTTTACAACAGGAAGCTTGGGAGTTGTAAATTCCCACACAGAATCATTGCCGGAAACAGCGTCTTTTGTAGACAGTATAAAATACCCGTTCTCGTCTATTGACTCTGTAAGGGGATTTCCGTCAAAATCTTCTGCTACCGGGCGGTAGGCGCTATCAGGTTCTCCCACAGCCTTTCTGAGAATTTGGATTTTTATCTCCTCCGGGCGGAATTCTTCAAATCCTTTATCCTCCCAGATTTTTCTTACTTTGATCCTGAAAGGCGCAACCGTGTTGGTAAAAGTATAAACTGCTGCCTCTCCTGCATAAACCGCCGCGTCTACATAAGGACTTTCCTGCCCTTCTGCCGGAACCACACCGTCAATAGATTCGTCTGTATCATGTCCCTCATGTACATTCAGAGTACCCTGAATCTGTTCCAGCTGAAGTCCGTCGCCTGCCAACTCCCGGATCGTGTACGAAGTTCCTGCCGGGATACCGTCGATCACAGCTCTTCCTTCACCAGTTTCATTCACAGTAACCTCCACATCCTTTACAACAGGTTCTGTCTCCAGCCCTATTCCGGCAATATCAGAAAACTCAACCCGGAACCGATAGGTCTGACCTGCATAGGTTCCAAGCTCATCTTCCGGAACATTTAATTTTTTTACAATCTCCAGAGAGCCGAATTTCAGTCTGTTTACAAAAGCTGCTGTAAGATACACCGGATTGATTTCATTATTGTCTGGGTCTTCATAGCTTCTGTATACAAACGCTGTCTGCCCGTTTTCATTCACTGATATCTGGTTCCTTGGTACTGAAATCCTGCCGTCATATGGAAGCGCATTTTTCTGGGATCCCTGCGGAACATCTGTCAGATTCAGAATCACTCCTGTATTTTCCAATGTCTGGATATCGTTTCTTGCCGGAAGAAGATAGTTTTCATCAATATCCTTTTTTTCTCTTCCTTCCAGAATACTCCACACAGTATCAAACACTCTGGGGTCTACATTAATCTGCTGGATCTGAAGATAACTTCCCATTCGGAACTTATCCAGAAATTCTGCCCGTTCTCCACTTCCCAGACTGAACACTCCTTCATCTACCATGCGCAGTTTCGCCTGAACAAAATCCATACTGTAGTGGCCGTACCATGCACCTGCAGCCGGTGACAGCTGATTGGATTCAATGGAACCATAGTCAGAAATCTGATCTTCTTCCACAGAGAAACCATGTCCTGGTATATCCTCCAGGTCCGCATAAAATTCCAGATTATCTACATACAGCGGCTTTGTTATGGCTGATGCAATATTTATTTTTTTTACCCTGGTGCGGTCAAAGCTTACGCTGTCTGAACCGTTTTCTTTTTTCTGATATTTCATACTGTCCAGATCAAGGCGCACCATGTTCCAGCTGTCCTGTCCAATGCCGTTGCTGGTTCCGTTATAAGTCAGCATATCTGCCCAGCCGCCAATACGATTGCCATTGTTATCTTCCAGCGAAACATAAAGACTTTCTCCTGCAGTATCCATTTTGTGGCTCTGATTATTTGCTTCCAGCCTCAGATAATTATATTTGCTGATGTCCTTTGGTCTGTCGATACTGAATGATACTAACGCTTCCTCCGGAGGCTGTACGCCATGCTTCAGTTCAGACTGTTCCAGAATACACAGAACGCATTCTCTTTTTTGTGATGAGACTACTGCGTCATACACCATTTTTATGTCAACAGAATATCCGAACTGAACATTACTTGTCATAGTAATACTGTCAAAAGCAGTATTTTCTCCGTCTTTAAAATATCCTGCAGAATCCTCTACCGCTAAAGGCTCTCCGGATACTGCCCGGTTTCGGATTTCATACTCAAAGCTTCCGATTCTTTCCAGTGATTCCCGAAAAATCTCATTTGCCCCGTCTGTAATAATTTTATTGGTTACATCCAGCGTATTGCTTTTCGGAAAGTTAAACGTAATCCTAAGATTGGATGCACCAAGTCCCCTCTCCATATAGAACATGGTCAGCTTATGCTCCCGGATGCTTTCATCAAGTTCAAATGTTCCTGCCTTTATCACCTTGTCAACACGGTTTTTAATTTCCCATGTTTTCTCCTTAAAATTAATGGTTCCCGTACATCGGTCATGGATACCACCAATATCAAGTACCAGATGATTGTCAATATAGATCCAGGTATCATCATCGCCTGAGAACTCAAAGGTAACCGGCTTGGGGTCTTTGTCATCCTTATCCATTACAAGCTCATTGCCTTCCGGTAAGGTAAAGGGAATGGTAAAGTGTGTGCCAAAAAGGTAATTCACGCCAAGATTTCCTACCCTCGCTGGATTTTTGACATTCTGATGTTCTCCATAGGCTGTATTATATGGAAAGAATCCGTTAAGAGGCTGATTATCAGGTCCTTTTTTCCGTACTTTCTGTTGCAATATAGTTATTGCCGTCTTTTCCAACCCGTTCCATATAATATCCTGTATCGGAATCCTGATACAGGCGTACAGACTGCTCTTCATTCATACTGTCAAACTCCCAGTATCCCTTCTGATTTTTCGTAAACGGAAAGCTTACATTTTTATATACATTTCCCACTGCTGCTCCAAGGCTGTTGTTTCCTCTTAGAAAATCCTCACTGAACAAAGGGAGTTCTACACCGTCAGACATTTTCAGAGTATCATCTGTCAACGTGTCCGATACAATCTGGGGTACTGGTCCTCCTTCCCGGCCAGTCCAGTCATTCCACTCATGGCTGCCGCCATACTGATATCGGTCTTTATTTGGTTTGTCCGGTGCTTCGCTTAAATACAGAGCTTTCTCACTTCCAGCTTCTTCATAGTAATCTTCTGCCGCATCATTAAACACACTGGAAATTATTTTTCCATAATAACTGGCGTCCAATGTAGAAAGGCTGATTCCCTTCAGCTCATAATTACTGTAATAATCATAAAACTCAGCATTTCCATAGTATGTATCGTTTTCCTGAACAAAAGATCCCTCGGGAACAGAAACCGTTTTATCTCCCATGGACTTAATATCAAGAACAGATTTCCAGGAGCCTGTCAAAGTTGGTTTCGTTTCTTTTGCCCCCACAAAACAGGGGTAGGAATATTCTGTTACAGGAATCGTCACCCATTTATCCGCAATATCTTTGCTGCTGTTCCACTCATGTTGAGATGAGCCGGTTTCTTTCCCATAAAACCGTACATATTTGTATTCGGAGCTTATTTCAACACCCCATACATTTTTTACAAAGTCAGAACTAATTTCACCCTGCCAGCTGTCTGGATCTGTTTTTATTAAGTCTTCCTGATTTGTCCAGTCTGTCCCATCCCTGCTGACAGAATATTGTATGTTTTCAAATCCTGTAAGAGTATTGTCATAACACACATAAATTCTGGACTGTTCACTGATAATTCTTTCTGTAAAAACAGGCTTCATCTCACGGATGTTATCTGCCTGAATCATCTTTCTGTTTGTATTATAAGGAAAATAAAACCGGAAGGTTATTTTTTCATAGGTTTTCTCTTCCTCCGTTCCCTGATAATCTTCATTATATGCCAGATTTCCTGTCAGCGTAAGAAGCGTCTGCTCTGTAGCTCCGCAGGCCTGGGGAAACTGATAATACCTTACTCCGGGTTCTCTTGTCTCTCTTGTTAATTTAAAGGAAACTCCATTATAGTAAAGTTCCAGTGTATTCGGATCCAGATATATCCCATTGTGATTCAGATCGGCTGTATTCACAAAAATTTTCTGTCCGTCAAGACTTCTGTCTGCAACAGAGGGATGCGATCCCCAATAGGAATCACTGATGGACTCCACTCCCGGCTGTCCCTCATGGTTATAGAAAAACGTATCCATGATACCCTCTTCAAAAATCAGGGATTCCGTATAATTAGGGTCTTCTATTCCTGCATCACTTTCTTTATAAATATTAAAACGTCTTACAATCTGATAAGAAGTACTATCCTCATATTCCAACAAAAAAGTTACTTCTTCATAACCACCCTGGGGAATAGGAGCAGAAAAAATGCTGGATCTGCCCTCATACATAAGAGTTGTGTGATCCGGGGTATCAGAAGTGTTCTGTTCATCATAAAACTGCATGGTAACACGTTTTACCCGGCCTCTGTCGCTCTGCGCAATATCTACAAAGTAAATTGTTTTGCCGGCCTGATCTACCATCTCCCGTTCAGAATACGCCATAACTGTCTCTGACTCATACAAAGCATCTGCGCCCCAGTAGGAATATTCCGGAACGTTCATATCGTAATAAAAGGTATTAAATGATCCCGCACAAAAGTTCACCGGAATATAGCCCTGCATTTCCGTTTCCATCCCATAAAGCTGATAGAAATATCCGGAGAGAATCTCCCTGTTTTCCACTGACTGCCCATCTGCCTGGATAAAAGATACTGCAGAATAATCTCCCTGAGGAATCAGAACCGAATATCTTCCCCTGTCACCTTTTGTCATGGGAATGATCTGCTCACTGTCTTTCCCTCCCTGAAAAACAGCCATGATATTGTCCATATCATAATCTTTCCAGTACAGATTTACAAAAAACAGTTCCTGACCTGCCAGTGATCCGTCAGAGGATACCAGCAGTCCCGTATCGTCTGAAAAATCCACAGTATCATCCGAAAACTCTTCCGGCAGCTCCGGATCGGTATTCTCTTCTATGATGATGTCATCTCCCAGCTCATCATCTGCGCTTCCGAGATCCTCCTCCGATATTTCAGGTTCCTCCTGAGGAAGTTCTGAATCCATCTGAGGAAGCCCGGGGGATTCCGAAGGGATCTCTATACTTCCAAGGTCTTCCTCTGCTTCTGCCTCTGCAGAAAAATCTGCTTCCGGCATATTCTGTTCTGCCGCTTCTGCTGTTTTAAATCCAGACAGAGAATTTCCCGTACCCGGGGGAATCAGTCCAAAAATCAACAGAAACATCAGAAAAAACGCCATCATTCTTTTTGACATTCTTTTCTTCATCGGCTGCCCTCCTTATACGACTAATACTAACACAGAATATTCACCATGCATAGAAGTTTTTTATATATTTTGTACATATTATTAGTTTTGATAAAATCATTTTTATATATTTTGCATTATTATTCATAATATTCCTATGATTATTCTTTTCATCCAGATTACAACTGGTTTATATACAAAAGTGCGGCAAATTCCTGGATTCAATATTCCCTTTTTATATTTGCGCAAAAAAAATGAAACCATCCTTCTCAGACAGTTTCATTCTCTTTTATTGTGTTTTTAATACTTTATTCTGCTTTTTGGCTCCTGCTTCAGATACACGTACTTAATATAATGCAGAAGTTTCTTTTCTCCATGATCGTTCAGGATTCTTAAAAGTCCTTCCAGTTCTTTTTTGGTTCGGG
>ERZ1673739.3453-NODE-3453-length-10546-cov-4.397960_pt1 | contig 10546 bp, 7 predicted proteins | sample MGYA00580210_ERZ1673739 | MGnify/ENA primary metagenome ERZ1673739 (study PRJEB41218, sample SAMN15661749) | gut metagenome | host: Homo sapiens | place: Canada: London | collected 2015-08-20/2019-03-30 | study: EMG produced TPA metagenomics assembly of...
CCGGCTTCAAATGTTTAACTTTTAGCGCGGTAAATTTTTACCGAAGTATTGAAAAAATGCACCGGACGGGGATTTGCCGGCTGAATGCCGACTCTCCGGTCCGGTTCTCTCTCGTCTTTCGGACTTGTCTTATCTCTTTGCGCTCGCCTGCCGGCGGAATTCGGCGCAGACGACGGCCGTGGCGATCGCTACGTTGAGCGATTCCGAACCGTTGCGGTCGGCGGGATAGGGCGGGATGAACAGTTTGTGCGATACGTGTCGTGCGGCGGCCGGAGCGATCCCTTGGCCTTCGTTGCCCATCAGGACGATCCCGCCCGGCGTAAGGGGTGTCGAGTAGATGTTTTCCCCCTCGAGGAAAGTCCCGTAAACGGGAATATTCCGCTCCCGAGCCTGTGCCAGGTACGGTTCGAGGGCCGTGTAGTGGACTTTGACCCGCAGGATGGCCCCCATGGTCGCCTGCACGACCTTCGGGTTGTAGCAGTCGGCGGTCGTTGGGGAACAGACGATCTCGGGGATGCCGAACCAGTCCGCCAAGCGGATGATTGTGCCCAGGTTGCCCGGGTTCTGCACCTGGTCGAGCGCCAGCACCAGCTCCCGTTGTGCCGTATCGGGCCGGAAAGGATGATGCGGGATTTCGACCAGCGCCAGCGAATCCGACGGGGTCTTCAGCAGCGAGAGCCGCTCCATTTCACGCGAAGACACGGTTTCGACTTCGCCGCCCTCGAAAAGCCCTTCCAGGGCGAATATCTTGCGGACGCGCAGGGCGGAGGTGCACAGCTCCCCGATGAACTTGTGTCCTTCGGCTACGAACAGCCCGTGTTCGGTGCGGCTGCGTTTGTCGGCCAGCGAGCGGACGAGTTGTATTTCGGCTTTGGTCATGGTTGCTGCCGTTTTTCGATCGTGAATGTTGTGCCTTCGGTGGCCGGGTGGGTATCGGGAAATACCGTGCGGGCCTCTTCGACCAGAACGCTCTCTTCCTTGTAGCGGGACGAGTAGTGTCCGATTACGAGCCGTCCGGCGCCGGCTTTGAGGGCGATGCGGGCCGCTTCGACCGTAGTGGAGTGACCCCGCTCGCGGGCGATCTTGTGCTCGGCGTGGGCGTAGGTCGTTTCGTGGTAGAGCAGATCGGCCCCCTCGACGAGTTTTGCCGCTTTGGGCGACCAGCTCGTATCCGAGAGATAAGCATATGAACGTGGCGCGTAAGGTCGGTAGGTCAGTTCCGCATTGGGGAGCGTGTCTCCGTTGTCGAGCAGAATATCTTCGCCTCGCTTGGCGGCCGTGATCCGGGCGATCGAGAGTCCGTATTCCGTGATTTTCTCCTTGCGGACGTTCAGCGGGGGCTGTTTCTCCCGGAACAGGTAGCCGGAGGTGGGGATGCGGTGACGCAGGGGAACGCTCCACACCTCGAGCGTGCGGTTTTCGAACAGTAGGGCGTGCCGGGTCGTATCGACTTCCACCCATTCGATTTCGTAGGGTAGTTGCGTGTCGAAGTAGCGCAGGTGGCATCCGAGCATTTCGCCCAGCGGCGCGGGACCGAAAATCTTGAGCGGCGTGCGGCGTCCGTAGAGCCCCAGCGTCGAGATCAGCGGAAAGAGTCCGAAGACATGGTCGCCGTGCAGATGGGAGATGAATACCGCCCGCAGTTTCAGCGGATTGATTCCGTAGCGGAACATTTGCTGTTGTGCGCCCTCGCCGGCATCGACCAGGTAGTGCTGTTCGTGTACCTTGACGATCTGCGCCGACGGATGTCGGTCGGGCGTAGGTTTGGCCGAGGCCGAGCCTAATATGGTTACGCTGAAACTCATCTTTTTTCGATTTTATAGGGCATCTTTCGCCTTTCCTCGTCCTCCCCGAAAGGGAGATACTTGAAGTATGTCCCTTCCGTGTCGTCCGTCGTCATGTCAAAATCTGCACCCCTAAAATCAAAAAGGGTTGCAGGGAATGGATACCTTCCGTTCTTCCTCGTCCTTTCCGAAAAGGGTGACAGCCGCGTCGAAACCCATGCTGCAGGAATTGGAAAGAGTTCGGGGGTTTCCGTGTTCTCCGCCTGCCGGTTTTGTAAGACCGGGTTTCGAACGGTCGGAAACCGTCCGGCTGTCGGGGATGAAGAAAGGGAACGGCTTGTGCGCACTCGTTCCCTTTCTTGAATAGAAATTACTGCAGCAGGAAACGTTCGCAGTCGAGAGCGGCCATACAGCCCGAGCCGGCGGCCGTAATCGCTTGGCGATAGTGGGGATCCTGCACGTCACCGGCGGCGAAAACGCCTTCGACGCTGGTGCGGGAGCTGCCCGCTACGGTTTTGATATAACCTTCGGCGTCGAGTTCCAGTTGGTCTGCGAAAATCTCCGTGTTGGGATGGTGCCCGATCGCCACGAAGAAGCCAGCGATGTCGATTTTGGTTTCCGTGCCTTTGTTGTCGCGCAGCAGGGCGCCTGTTACGCCGGTTTCATCGCCCAATACTTCGGCCGTGTTGTGCTCGAAGAGGACTTTGATGTTCGGGGTGTTCATTACCCGCTCCTGCATGGCTTTCGAAGCCCGCAGGTAGGGCTTGCGGACGATCAGATATACCTGGCGGCAGATCGAAGCCAGGTAGGTGGCCTCCTCGCATGCCGTATCGCCGCCTCCGACGACCGCTACGTCCTTCTTGCGGTAGAAGAATCCGTCGCAGGTGGCGCAGGCGCTGACGCCCATGCCCTTGAATTTCTCTTCGGAGGGCAGTCCCAGGTATTTGGCTGCGGCGCCGGTCGAAATGATCAGGGCTTCGGCTTGGATCTCCTTCTCTCCGTTCACGATGACGTGGAACGGGCGCGAGGAGAGATCGACGCTGGTAATGACGCCCGGGCGGATATCCGCCCCGAAGCGCAAGGCCTGCCGGCGCATGTTATCCATGAGTTTGGGGCCGTCGATGCCTTCGGTGAAACCGGGGAAGTTTTCGATTTCGGTGGTGGTGGTGAGCTGTCCGCCCGGCTCGATCCCTTCGTAGAGTACCGGCGAGAGGTTCGCCCGGGAGGTGTAGATCGCAGCCGTATAGCCCGAAGGGCCGCTGCCGTTGATCAGACATTTTACGTTTTCCATAAAGTATTTTTGTTAAGTTATTAAGCTTCGACGTATTCGTTTTCTTCGATGTAGCGCGGTGTGAATCCGCCGACGATGCGTCCGTTGTAGTCGGCAAGCGCCCAGAGCCCTTCGCTCCGAATGCGGGAACAGCCCGTGTAGGGGTTGTAATCGACGATTTCGTAGCGGGGTTCGATCACGTAGTGTCCCCGTTTGTCGATCAGGCCCATGCCCTGTGCGGTCTGGACTTCGGCGCGTCCTTCGCGGAAGTCGGCGGCCCAGACGAACTGCGGCGCGATAACCGGTCGGTTTTCGGTATCGACGAACCCGTAGCCGGTTTCGTCTTCCACACGAACCAGTTGATCGGACATCTCGCCCACGAACAGATGCCCCGGAAATTCGGGCAGCGTGGTGTAGCGGGACGGTTCCGCGTCGCAAAGCATCTGCCCCTTGCCGCCCTGTTCGCGCACGAACTGACGCAGACGTTCGAATCCTTCGGCGTCGTGTCCTTCGCCGAAACGGGCGAAATGGTACCGGACGGGAATCAGTCGTCCGTCGGAGGTGACGTAGAGGTTTCCGGGTTTGAGGTTGTTGTGGCTGAAGTCCAGCTCGGACAGTCCCGCCTCCAGTTTATCGAGCGCCGACCGCAGGGATTCGGCATCGAACTCTGCGGCGCAGACCGAAAGGGGGCGCCCTTCGGGCAGCCGATGCAGCACCACATCGCAGGTGCGGGTCGTCCCGGTGTCGTCCGTGTAGGTCATTTCGTCGCGCAGGATCGTGTATTCGGTAAGCAATGGTGTCCGGAGGTACCGAAGCCGGGCCGCTGTCTGTTCGACGGCGAAGATCGAGGCTGTCGAGAGCGGGAAGCAGAGCAGGTATTTCCGGCTCTGCCATTCGATTTCCGCTTCGGCGAAGCGACTGGTGCGCGACAGGACTACTCCTCCCGTCGCCGTCCGGCGGGGACGGCAGTCGCGGAGCGTCGAAAAGGCCAGATCGGGAGCCTGGAGCGCTTCGGTGAAGTTATAAAGGGTGGGAACGGTCATCTTTTTACTGTATTTTGATGCTGATCGAGCCGATGTTGAGGATGGCGATGAGTTCGGCGATCGACGTGTTGTAACTCATTCCTCGGAAGGGTGGTTTGGCCAGATCGCCCCGCACCTGTCGGATCGCCTCTGAAAGCTCTTCGGGCATCGGACTCGAACAGTCGTGCAGCAGTCTTGCGTAGCGGTTGTCGGCGGGAATCTCCTCTTCGGTCGGAAAGAGCAGCGAACGTGAGTCGGACGTGGTGGCGATATGGATGTTGATCAGGAGCACCTTGCCGTCGGTGGTTCCGATGGTGCGGATCTTTTCGCAGATCGCGAGCTGTTCGCGTTCGTCGCAGTCCGAGGCTTCCCCGTCGGTGATGTTGAAGACGATGGGCGGAAAACTTTCGCTGTGGGCCGGATTCGTGCACCACGCTTGTGTCAGGTCGCGGATTTGCAGCAGCGCTTCGTACATGGGTGTCTGTCCGACCGCTTTCGGAGCGATCCAGGCCGGCATCGAAATCTTGCGGAAGGTGGCTTCGCCGTCCGGCATGCGGCGCTCCACGACCGTTTCTGCGAAATCGACGGGCAGAGCGGCCAGCCGCGATACCGGAACCAGCGGCTCCGGATCGTTCAGTAGCGATACGATTCCGTCGCCCGAATAGCCCAATACCGCGATGTCGTAGTAGTCGCGCACCTCGTCGCTGCGCCGGGCCCGTTCGATGAGTTCGAACAGCAGCCGGTTGGTGACTTCGGCGACGGCTTCGGCCTTGGTGGTCTGCCGTCCCCGGAACAGGAGTTTCTCCGCCATCGAGCCGGATTGGTCGATGGCCAGGATGAAGGCTGTGCGGTGGCTCCGCGTGATACTTTGGGTGTACTTTATCGGATTCCTCTTACGGTGTGGTAGTCCTGCATTTTCTCCTCCTCCGAATCGGCATCCACGCCGTATCCGACGGCCATGGCGGGCGAGCAGTCGCGGGCCCGGTCGTCTTCGGCGGATTTACGGAGCGTTTCGCGGGTTCGCTCTCCGGCTGTCACGGCTTCTGCGATCTCTTCTGGGGAGGGAGCGTGTCCGAGCAGTTGCGCGAGCACCCCTTCCGCCCAACTGCGGGCGTAATGGTCGTAGTCGGCGGCTATCCGGTCGAATGCCCGGTCGATGCCTTCCAGCGAATCGATGCCGCCGTTCGCAATGGCGTCGAGGATGCGTTTCACCTCCCGGCGGGGAACATATTGCCCCGCCACATCGTTCCAGCGGCCCGTGCCGTCCGCACGACCCGGTTCGCCGTTTCGGAGCATCGCGCCGAGCGAGGCGACGATCGCCTTATTGTAGAGCTTCAGGCCCCTTTGCAGTTGCGTGGAGCGGATCAGGGCGTGGTTGTGGACATAACTCTCCGCGTCGGGGTGCGCTTCCGCCAGCGAGTTGAGGGTATTGACCGCATCGATCATTCCTCCGGCCAGGTAGGGGTTGTACTCCTCGAAGTTGATCCGGTCGCGTTTGACGGTGCGCCGGTCGCGTTCGGGCCATTTCCCGATGTCGCGCACGGTGCCGTAGCTGGTGAGGTTGGCGCCCGGCATCAGCGCCGAACGTCCGTCCTGTTCCACCAGGTAGGAGAACGGAAACGCCGAGGTGTCGTGATGCTGCGTATGGCGGCCCAGGACCAGCGTAAAGGGTCCTTCGATGGCCGGAGCCATGATGTAGGTGCCGCTGCCGAATTTGCAGCCCCGCAGGTGGACGGACTGGTGCACTGCGCCGCTCTTGAAGAGGTGGTTGCTCTGGTTGGCGCCGCTGCCGGCGTTGAAGAACGAGAACATTCCGGCGATCAGCAGCGAGGATTTGTGGTGCGAAACGGTGTAGGGACCCGCGAAGATCGAAACGGCCTCTCCGTTTTCGCAGTGGCTGTTGGCGAAAAAGAGCGAATCGACGGCCGTGAAGTGTTTGTCCAGCGTGCAGCATTCGCCGGCGAAGCAGCGTTCGAGAAGCGTGCCGCCGTCGATGCGGGCTCCTTCTGCGGCGATGAAATCGCGGGCCTGGACGTCGATGCCGACATAAGCTCCGGCGCAGACCGTGCCGTTTTCCAACAGGGATGCTCCGTCGATCGTCGCTCCTTTCCCGATATTGACCTCCCGGATGAAACGGGCGCCGGTGATGCGTGCGTGCGGACCGACGGTACCGAGGGTGTCGCGGCGCTCTGCGGCGTAGCGTTCGATCATTCGTTCGATGGCTTCGACAGCCTCGGGGCGATAGCGATAGACGGCCAGGATGTAGGCGGTCTGGGCGGTGAGTCGGTCGTAGATCCGTACGGTACGTCCGCCGTTCTCGTTGATGGCGGCGACCCGGACTCCGTTGCCGAACGAGGATTCGCGGCGGCATTCGAGCGCCGTAACTCCTTCGATCAGCGCCTCTTCGCCGATGCGGTAGTCGCGTATGGTGCAGCGGCGCAGCCGTGCTCCCCGCCCGATCTGTACGCGTCCTTCGAGCCGACAGCCCGAAAGTTGGGCCGGTGTGAAGTCTTGTGCGACTTCGATGGCATCCCAATTTTCCGCGCTGTTTCCGGCGGCCGTGAGCGCCTCGATTTCGGCCGGTGTCGGTTTTCTGTATTCCGTCATGTCGTCGTTGCGATTCGAAATATTGAAGACAAAGATCGTGAAAGGTGAGGGCAATCGTGCGGGCTTGCACGCAAAGATTGCCGAACTGCCTCCGATCTTCTGCAAAGATAGCGAAAGCCGGGAGAAAACGGGAACTTATTCCCGGTTTTCCGAGGCGCATCCTATCTAAAACTATGTCAAAGATAACGAAAGGTGGACGGCAAGCCAAACATCCCTTTTAGTTTCTTTTTTTGCGAGGCAGAGGGCACTCGTGAACTCTGCCTCGCTTCGACCGTCGGTTGTCCGAACTTGTCCGAGTCGCCTTCTATCTTTTGCAAAGATAGTCAAAGCGACGGGCAATCGAAAATTTATTTTTCGGATTCCCGCGAAACGACCCTGTCGGAACGGGTGTTCTTCGGATGAAGATAGTTGTTCGCCGTCAAATATGCAAGGTGGTTCGGGGTTCCTTGCGGCCGATGGCCAGACGTTGTCCGTCGCGGACGACGATCGCCCGGCCGTTTGCGAACGGTTTTACCGCGTTGCAGTCCGAACAGTCGATCGCTACGGCCCCGGTGGAGTCTATGAAATGCCAGCAGCGTCCCGTGCGGACGGCGGCCAAGCCTTCGGAGAAGTCGAAACCGGCGTCGTATATGGGTGGGATCAATTCCCGTTCTCCGATTTTGAAACCCCACAGTCCGTCCCGGACGAAGAGTTCGCCCCGGTCGGCCGGAGTTTCGGGCCCGCAAACGGCGTATCGGACGAGCGGCTTCAAGTTCGGCAGGCGCATCAGCGGGGATTTGAGCACCCGGGCGATGCGATAGCGGACGGCGTCGCCCGCCTTTTCGAACAGTGCGAGGCATTCTGCGTGGGCCGCACAGCCGTGCCGGACGATTTCCCGGGGCGAGAGCAGCAGTCCCTCTCCCCGGTTGTAGCGGGCGAGCAGTCCGGGTTCGAGCGCCAGCGCGTGCAGGGTCGTAGAGATCGTGGCGATGGAGTAGTCGTCGATCGACGCGTCGAAATCCTCCGCCGTGCGTCCGGGGTGCTGGTAGGCTGCCGTGCCCAGCTCGGGACTTTTCTCTCCGGCGAAGACGGGAAGAAACATCGCATCGAAATCCACCGGACGGAGCGTGCCGCTCTCATCCAGCAGAATATTTTCGGGTTTCAGGTCCCCGTGCGCCCAGTCGCTTTCGAGAAGTTCCAGCGCCAGGCGGTCGAACTGTCGGGCCAAGTTGCTGAGGTGCGCTTTGTCGCCGGAGTCGGCGCTCCGCATAACGGATTCGTAGAGCGTGATTCCTTCGATCCAGTCGTCCACGACCACGTCGCACCACTCGCCCTGCCCGTCGGCCTGCCAAACGTAAAGCTCTTGCCGCAGGAGTTTCTCTTGATAGATCGCTTCGAGGTGCTCCATAGGCCGTGTGTAGCATTTGAGCATTTTGTACCGGCTGCCGCAGCGGATTTTGAAAACCACCGCGCTGTTGCCGACCCAGCGCAGGGGGTCGCCGTCCGAAGAACGGCACACTTCGATTTCTCCCAGCGTGCGGGTCAGCCCATAGGGATCTTGAAGAGCCTCGATGAATTGGCGGATCGAATGGAGCATGGATAACAGGATGAAGGGAAGATAAAAACAAGTGGAAAACCGAAGGCTCTCCACTTGCAGGATTGAAGAAAAGCGTACGGGAACGCTTTCCCGGTGTCGGATTAGTGGCAGCAGCCCTCGCCGCAGCCTCCCTTGTGGTCGCTGCAACCTCCCTCATGATCGCCGCAGCCGCCGTCGCAACCGCAGCTGCAGCCGCCTGCCGATTGCAGGTCTTCGGGCGTTACGTCGCGTACCGAGATGACCTCTACCTCGAAATTGAGGGTCTTGCCGGCCATCGGATGGTTGAAGTCCATTTTCACGGTCTCTTCGCCTACCTCCTTGATGGTACCGATCATGCGGTTGCCCTGTGCATCGCTCATCGGCACCTGCGAACCTGCGAAGAGGATATCTTCGGCCAGTTTGCCGTCCACCATGAATGTATTTTTAGGCAGATCGACGATCGCTTCGGCGATCACCTCGCCGTAACCGTCCTTCGGAGAGAGCGTGAAGGCAACCTTCTCGCCCGGCTCTTTGCCCAGGATCGCCTCCTCGAATTTGGGGAGCAGCATGCCTGTTCCGCAGATGAACTCGAGGGGAGCGCCCGGCTGGGACTGGTCTGCGATTGCGCCGTCAACGGTCAGTTTGTAATCGACCGCTACCATTTTGTTTTTTTCTACTTTCATTGTTTTCAGAAAATTATTTGAGTGTAATTGTGACAAAGATACGATTTTCGCCCGGATTTTGCAATCGGGATGAAATAAACGGATTTATACATTGTATTATTAACGCGAAAACGATGAAAAAATTATTCTTCGCATGGATCATGGCGCTGTGGTGCTTCCCCGCAGTATTCGCGCAGAGCGGGCAGGGGATTCGTTATCAGGGAGAGGTCGGTGTGGGGACCGCTTTCGGAGTAGGATCGAACGCCTACGACCGTTTCGTCCTGGAAACCGTCCACGGCGTGCGTATCGGCCCGCGACTGTTCGTCGGCCTGGGTGTGGCCTGGAACTACTATTCCGCCCGGGGAGATATGCCGGACGATAGTTTCAGGGAGTACACCGACGGAGGCCGTTCGTTCGTCCCGATTTTCGCCGATATGAAGATTTATTTCCTCGACCGGCGGATTTCCCCCTATCTGAAAGTGGACATCGGTTACGGCATCCACAAGCACGGCGGAATTTATACCGCGCCTGCCGTCGGTGTGAAGTTCGGATTGGGAAGTGTCCTTGCATTGAACATCGACTTTGGATTCCAGGTGCAGCAGCAGACCGCTCCCGACACTTCGAGCGGTCTGGGAGGTATCGTCCTGCGTGCCGGGTTGAGTTTTTAGGCCCGAATCCTTCGGGATGAAATAAAAGGAGGGGCGCAGTCCGCGTCCCTCCTTTTTCATGCAGAGCCCCGGTTTATTCCGTGCAGCGGCAGACCAGATTGCGGTCGCCGTAGCCGTTGTCGATCTTCGATACGTAGGGGAAGAATTTCGACTCGCGGATGAAGTCGAGCGGGAACACCGCCTTTTCGCGCGTGTAGGGATGCGACCATTCGCCGCAGATTTCGGCAGCCGTGTGGGGAGCGTTCACCACTACGTTGTCCGCTTCGCCCGAAGCGGCGGCCTCCTCGCATTCGCGCTTGATCTGGATGAGCGTGGCGATGAAGCGGTCCATTTCGGCCTTCGGCTCCGACTCCGTAGGCTCGACCATCAGGGTTTCGTGTACCGGGAAGGAGAGCGTCGGGGCGTGGAAGCCGTAGTCCATCAGACGATGGGCGATGTCGCCGCAGTCGATGTTGTAGTCTTTCTTGAAGTGGGTCAGGTCGAGAATCATCTCGTGACCCACGCGGCCCGTTTCACCCGAATAGTAGGTGCGGTACTCCGACTTGAGGGCCGACGACATGTAGTTGGCGTTCACGATCGCCATCTCGGTAGCCGCTTTCAGACCTTCGCCGCCCAGCATCTTGATGTAACCGTAGGTGATCGGGAAGAGCATGGCCGAACCCCAGGGTGCCGATGCCACGGCCGTGATGCCTTCGTCGCCGCCGGTGGGGACGATCGAATGCGAGGGGAGGAACTTGCGGAGGTGCTCCGCCACGCAGATCGGACCTACGCCCGGGCCGCCGCCGCCGTGAGGCATTGCGAAGGTCTTGTGCAGGTTCAGGTGGCAGACGTCCGCACCGATGTAGCCGGGGTTCGTGAGGCCTACCTGGGCGTTCATGTTGGCGCCGTCCATATATACCTGTCCGCCGGCGTCGTGTACGGCATCCACGATCTCGCGGATGCGGCTCTCGAACACGCCGTGCGTCGAGGGGTAGGTGA
>ERZ1673739.3459-NODE-3459-length-10527-cov-7.135122_pt1 | contig 10527 bp, 7 predicted proteins | sample MGYA00580210_ERZ1673739 | MGnify/ENA primary metagenome ERZ1673739 (study PRJEB41218, sample SAMN15661749) | gut metagenome | host: Homo sapiens | place: Canada: London | collected 2015-08-20/2019-03-30 | study: EMG produced TPA metagenomics assembly of...
TGTAGCTGCTACTGATGGTGTTATGGCTCAGACAAGAGAGCACATCCTGCTTTCCCGTCAGGTAGGCGTACCGTACATCGTAGTATTCATGAACAAGTGCGATATGGTTGACGATCCGGAGCTTCTTGAGCTCGTAGAGATGGAGATCAGAGATCTTCTTAACGAGTACGAGTTCCCGGGCGATGACACTCCGATCATCCAGGGTTCCGCTCTTAAGGCTCTTGAGGATCCGAATGGTGAGTGGGGCGACAAGATCATGGAACTTATGGACGCTGTAGATAGCTACATTCCGGATCCGGTTCGTGACACAGATAAGCCGTTCCTTATGCCGATCGAGGATGTATTCACAATCACAGGTCGTGGTACAGTTGCTACAGGCCGTGTAGAGCGTGGTACTCTTAAACTCAACGATGAGGTTGAGATCGTTGGTATTCACGAGGAGACTCGTAAGACAGTTGTAACTGGTATCGAGATGTTCCGTAAGCTCCTTGACCAGGCTCAGGCTGGTGATAACATCGGTGCTCTTCTTCGTGGTGTTCAGAGAACAGAGATCCAGAGAGGTCAGTGTCTTGTTAAACCGGGTTCCGTAACCTGCCACAAGAAATTCACAGCTCAGGTTTACGTTCTTACTAAAGACGAGGGTGGCCGTCATACACCGTTCTTCAACAACTATCGTCCGCAGTTCTACTTCAGAACAACAGACGTTACAGGCGTTTGCGAGCTTCCGGAAGGTACAGAGATGTGCATGCCGGGCGACAACGTTGAGATGACAATCGAGCTTATCCATCCGGTAGCTATGGAGCAGGGTCTTCGTTTCGCTATCCGTGAGGGCGGCAGAACTGTTGGTTCCGGTAGAGTTGCTACAATCATCGAGTAATCAACGAATCTAATACCGAGGTGCTTTGCACCGAAAAAATAAATATAGTATCTTCGTGAGATATTTGTGTCCAAGCGTAAGAGACCCGCAGAACTTTGTTCTGCGGGTTTTTCTGTTACAAAAAAACAATATATTCTATGTTAGCAGTACCGAATTTGTGATTTTGCCGTAGACGAAAAGATTACATGCACCTAACTGATTTTACGCTTGACTAACCAATAGTTTGAGGAGTATTCTATAAAAAGAAGATACAAAATGAATAAATTTATATAAATTTACAGACAATATTCGATAAAACAATTGTAAAGAATAGGATCAGGGGGCGTTATTATGCAGGCTTTATCAACGGCAAAATCAGGGGAACGTTATACAATTAAGTGGATGCTCGGAAACCAGAAGGTGATGGATTTTCTTCATCGCCACGATTTCTGCGAGGGAAACCCGATCGATGTGATCCTGCGGAACAATGACTGGATGATCATTGGAAATGACATGTGCAGAGTCGCGATCGGATGTGAAGTTGCGGATAGGATCCAGGTTTAAGGTTTTTGAAAGATAAATAAAGAATGGGATCTTCGATAAAAGAAGGTGTGGCGGACAGAGAAAAAGGTCTGGCGCACCTTTTATATTGCCATGCATCTGGAAAAAGCTGCCGGTGGAAGGTTCTGTAGCCAGGAAAGTCGGGAAAAGTTTTTCTCGCCGGGAAACTGGATGACAATCCCGTCGCCTTATGTTATGCTTGAGACAGTATTAGGATCAGGAGGATATTTAGATGGTGAATATATACGGAACGCTGGGACCGGCGTGCGCAAGCGAGAAGGTGCTGGCGGAGATGTTTTCACTGGGAATGACAGGAATGCGGCTGAACCTGTCCCATGTTACGCTCGCAGAGTCAGGGGATCTGATTGGAAAGATGAAGCGCGCAGCAGAAAAATGCGGGGTAAAACCGCAGCTTCTCGTGGACCTTCAGGGACCGGAACTGCGAACCGGAACCATCTCTGAGCCTGTTTCGTTGAAGAATGGGGATATTGTAGAGATATGTGGAATCCCAGAAAAAGTGAAGGATTCCTCAGTAAGTGGGGCAGATAGAAAAGAAATCGCACAGAAATCTGAAAATAAAGATATCGAGAAAATACCAGCTGAGAAAAATACATTTGGAAAAGGTTCTGGAAACGCTGATCGGTCTCAAAATAAACATGACCATGTGAAAGCACCTGGAGAGTATGCGAAAATCATGCTTCCGGAACTCACCTTCCCATACCTGATTCCGGGCCAGGAAGTTCTCCTGGACGATGGGAAGATCCATTTAAAAATTGTGGAAAAAGCGGAAAATATGGCCGAGAATGGTGGAGAAAACACTCAGGGAAAACGTTATTTTGCAAAGGTCCTCTGGGGCGGTCTCCTAAAGAGCAGAAAGAGCGCGGCTCTTCCGGGCGCGAAGATCTATCCGCCGACATTGACAAATTCTGACCTTGCAAACATTAAGATCGCAAAAGAGATGGGCGTGACTGGTGTCATGCAGCCATTTGTGAGAGATCACAGTGACTTGGAGTGCGTAAAAGAGGCGCTTCGGGAGGCGGGAGCGGAGGATATCAGGCTCTTCGCGAAGATCGAAAATATGGATGGCGTCCGGAAACTGGAGAAACTTCTTCCGGCGGCGGATGAGATCGTGATCGCCAGGGGTGACCTTGGAAATGCCGTTCATCTCTGGGACCTTCCGGGTGTCCAGCGCCAGATCTCCGAGAAGTGCCGGGCGGCGGGAAAGCCGTTCATGGTAGTGACCCAGATGTTGGCCTCCATGGAGCGTAGCCCTGTCCCGACCCGTGCGGAGGTAAATGATATCTTCCATGCTGTGATGGATGGCGCTGCTTCAATCATGGTGACAGGGGAGACTGCGGTCGGAGATTACCCGGTGGAAGTCATCCGGTATATGGTGAATACGGTGAGAAGCGCGGAGAAGGAAGAAAATAGATAAACAATTGCAATCGTTTAACAAATTTATGCACTTGACGTGCGAAAAATTCAGAAAGAAAAAATAAGTAGAACGACTAGAAAGCGAAAAAATACGTTCCATCTACGGCAGGTACGATTCTTTCATCCAGAGCTTAGAAAGAACCGCTGGCACACCGGGATGGAACGTATTTTTAAATGGGTGATGTAAGGGCGGAGCGTGTGGAAGACGAACTGGCTGGTCTCAGGGGTGACCGGGATGTGGGAGAGATCTACGAGAAGACCGAAATTGTTGTGGGTCATCCGCATCTCGGCGCAGAATTTTGCCGCGTATGGAACCGGTCCCATGAGGGAGGCTTTGTCGGGAAAACTCATCCATTGAAGCGTACCGACGCGGAAATATTTGTGGATCGATTCATTCATAATTTTAAATGTAGTTCAGTGTCATAAGGAACGGAACATGTCCTTCCTTCTGGATAGCAAATGATGACAGGAATTTTTGAAATGAAATGTCACAGGAAATTTCAAATAATTTCCTGTGACACAGTGGCGCTAAAAAGCCTGATATGCCCAGTCAAAATTATTTCATGTTCACTACATGAACCGGTTTCCCGTTTAAGAACGCCCGGATATTCTCCGCAGTGCAGTCCATGATCCGCCCGCGGCTTTCCTTCGGAGCCCATGAAATATGCGGGGTGATGATACAGTTTGGAGCTTTTAAGAGCGGGTTATCAGCCTTGATCGGCTCGGTGGAAACAACATCGAGACCGGCGGCAGCGACTTTGCCGGAGAAAAGTGCCTCCGCGAGATCCGACTCGTTGATGAGCTGTCCGCGGGCGTTGTTGAGAAGAATCACACCATCCTTCATTTTGGCGATATTTTCCCGGTTGATGAGTCCTGTGTTTTCCGGGGTCAGGTTACAGTGCAGGGAGATCACGTCAGCCTTTGCGAAAAGCTCATCCTGGGTAACGTAATCCGCGAGCGCGCGGCCGGATTCGTTCGGATAGAGGTCATAGGCGATGACGTTCATGCCGAGAGCTTTCGCAATGCGTCCCTCAGCCTGGCCGATGCGCCCGAAGCCGATGATGCCCATGGTCTTTCCCTCCAGCTCGATCAGCGGATAGTCCCAGTAGCACCAGTCAATGTTTTCAGCCCATTTTCCTTCATGGACAGTCTTGTCATGGTGGCCGATGTGATGGCAGATCTCAAGGAGAAGAGCGATGGAGAACTGACTGACAGAGGCAGTTCCGTATGCCGGAACATTTACGACAGGAATTCCCTTTTCAGCGGCGTAGTTATAGTCGATGACATTGTAGCCGGTGGCGAGAGCCGCGATCAGCTTGATACGCGGACACTTGTCGATGGTCTCACGGGAGATCGGGGTCTTATTTGTGATGATAATCTCGGCATCACCGATACGTTCAGCGATCAGAGGTGATTCTGTGAAGGAAGTTCGGTCATAGACGGTGAGGTCACCGAATTCTTTTAATGCGTCCCAGCTTAAATCGCCCGGGTTTTCTGTATATCCATCTAAAACTACAAGCTTCATATATAATCGTCTCCTTTTTTGAAAAAATTGTGGGCAGATAAAACACAGAAGAGTATCCGCCAAAAGGCTCAGAAAGTGAAAATATTTCCAATCTGAAACAGTCTAAGCACATTCTCTGCAGTATTCAGCAGATTCTCCTCCGCATGACTCATCACATCCTCCAACGACATGACGCCCGGAACCGTGTCGAAGATCGCATCGATCCCGAAATTATAAAGCGTTTCGCATCCGTCGCCTTTCGCCCCGGCGATGGCAACCACCGGAACATTCCTGACTTTTTTTGCGCGTTCCGCGACACCGACAGGAACTTTTCCCAGCGCGGACTGGAAGTCAATCCGTCCTTCGCCCGTAATTACAAGGTCCGCCTGCTTCACATGCGCATCGAAATCCGTGAGATCCAGAACCAGGTCGATTCCCGAGCAGATCGTCACCGGGAAATACGGGAGAATTCCGCAGAGCAGGCCGCCTGCCGCTCCGCTCCCGTCGGTGTCGGCGGCAGCGCAGTGGAGTTTATCCTTCAAAACTGCGGCATAGTGAGCGAGCGCCGCGTCAAGAATCTTCACCTGCTCCTCATCAGCCCCTTTCTGAGGTCCGAACACGGCAGCTGCTCCGAGGGCTCCGCAGAGGTGATTTTTTACATCGCAGGCAACCAAAAACTCGCATCCGGCGGCTTCCCTCAAAAGCCCATCCGTGGAGATCGAGGCGAGCTCCCTTAAGTGGACACCGCCTGGTTCCAGTTCCTTCCCATCCTTATCGAGAAACGAGATTCCAAGGGCACCTGCCAGCCCGGCGCCGCCGTCGGTGGTGGCGCTTCCGCCGAGACCTAAGATGATCTTTTTAACTCTATGTTCCAGGGCGTGACGGATCAGCTCGCCCGTTCCAAAGGTGGACGCGTGCAGGGCATCCCGCTCCTCAGGTTTTAATAAGGTAAGGCCAGATGCCGCAGCGGTCTCGATCACGGCGCTGCCGTCCGGGAGAAGTCCATACTCGGCGGTTATTGGGCGCCCCAAAGGATCATGGGCAGGAACGCTGACTTTTGTTCCTTTCATGGCAGCAACCAAGGCATCAACGGTTCCCTCTCCGCCGTCAGCGACAGGAATCTTTGTGATGGTCACATCCGGGATTACATTTTTTGCGGCACGTTCAATGGTATCGGTCACTTGTCTGGCAGAGCAGCTTCCCTTAAAGGAATCTGCGGCGATCAGTATGTTCATGTTCAATTCCTCCCTTGTATACACAGTAGAACCACTGTATTGAGTGGCTGATAAAGCATGGATTTTAAGTCGAGAGCTTATACTTTCCGGTTAGTTCCGTATAGGAACAGGCTATTGAAACATTATCATTATAACAGAAAATCAGGGTACGAACATGTACCCTGATCAACTTATTGGAAAATATCGTTACAGTTCAGCCATTACATCTTCTTGTTTTCATATTCATGAAAACAAGAAGCTTGGTGGTTCCACCATATGCTGATTTGGATGAAAAAGTGCTTATGCAAGCAAGCTTGCAACACACTTTCTCATTCAAACCAGCGCATGGCTGAACTGTAACAAAATATCCGTTTTTTGTATGAAAGACTGAACTCACGCAGACATGATTTTACAGATAAAGCAGTTTCAAATTGTGAAAGATGGAGTCTGCGGAGAACCGTGAATCGACGGTTTAGTATGTATCTAACGGCGGCTCAACAGAATCCGGCAGCGGGCAGGTATAGTGTCCACCGTTTCTCTTGTGGAGTTCTTTCTTTGCGGCTTCGATCACATCCGGGCGGTCCATGGTGCGGATGCAGGAGAGAGCCAGGACTTTTGCTGCGGTCAGGAGTCCCTTGTGGGCTAACGGGCTGCAGGACTGGGCAACCATCTGCCAGGAGTGTCCGACATTTCCGACACATGCGGTGGCAATATTGATATTTAAGGTCGGGGCGGCGTATCCGACATCACCCACATCTGTAGAGCCGGCGGTCAGCTTGATCTTATCCGGGTTGAACGGGTGGATCTCGGAATCCAGCGGCCTTTCAAGAATCTCCTCTAAGCGGTCTTCCCCGTAAGTCTCAATGATCTGGGATTTGATGTTTTCCAGGGTGGTCGCCGGGTAGGTATTTAAGAATTCCTTTGCCATCCTGTAATCCGCGTCATCCCATTTCGGAGCGCCGACTTCCTGTAAACACTCGTCCGCAACCGCCGCCAGGGCGTTGTTTGGAAGATATTCGGTGAACGCCATGGAAAGCTCGCACTCAAAGGTGGTATCGGTCATGATGGATGCGCCGCGGGCAACATTTTTTACGCGCTCGAAGAGCTCTTTTACCTGGTAGACCCACGGAGAGCGGACCTCATAGCGGATCGTCGCGTGATCCTGTACGACGTTCGGGGCGGTTCCGCCGGCATCGATGTAAGCGTAGTGGATCCTCGCTTCCGGGATCATGTGCTCTCTCAGGTAGTTGCAGCCCACGTTCATGAGTTCAACGGCGTCCAGGGCACTTCTTCCGAGGTATGGGGTTGCGCCTGCGTGGGAGGCAACACCCTTAAAATAGAAGTTTGCGCCCATGATGGCGTTGCTGTGATTGCACTCGACGGCGTTCTTTGTTGCCGGGTGCCAGGAGTATACGAAATCGACATCGTCGAACATGCCTGCGCGGGCCATGAACTGCTTGGAACCTGCGCCTTCTTCAGCCGGGCAGCCGAAGTAGATGATGGTTCCGTCCTTCTTGTTGGCGATCAGGTATTCCCTGACAGCCAGGGCAGCGGCGAGAGCGCCGGTACCGAGCGCGCAGTGGCCGCAGCCATGTCCCGGAGCGCCTTCCTTTAAAGGTTCCTTGTGCGGGTCAGCGGCCTTCTGGCTTAAGGAAGACAGGGCATCATACTCGCCGAGGATTCCCATGACAGGTTTTCCTGTTCCGTAGGAAAAGGTTCCGGTAAAGCAGGTCGGGATTCCGGCATCGCCTTCCGTCAAGGCAAAGCCCTCTTCTTTTAAGATTGATTTTAACAGGGCAGCCGATTTTGTCTCATGGAACGCCAGCTCGGCATACTCCCAGATCTTATCGTTGGCATCCAGGATCTTCGCGGATTTTTCGTCGATCACGCGGGTGAGAAATTCCAGGTCTTTATTCATGTGAGATTCCGTCCTTTCTGAAAATGTTGGATGGCGAGTGGGAAAAACATTTCTTTCACACTGCGCTGTGATATAGAGTTAGTTTACAACAGTTTGTTGAAAAGTACAATGGGAAAAAGAGTCTTGCGGACAATTTTCTGCGAAGTTTTGTCCTCTGTTCCGGGATGTAGGAGCAGAAATTGAAAATATTCAGTAACTGTTCAGTAGGTCTGCGCACTTGCTGCGCTGACCGTAATAAAACATAGGCTTAAAGGCAAAAATCCCATCGGCGAAGCCGATTTGGAATGGATTTTTGCCCGTAACTGTGAGGCACTGAACAGTTACAATATTCAGATGATTAGAATGAGAAGCGGGTCCGGGCGGTCGTGCGGCAATTCTGCGGCAGGTATTTACCATGCAAGGAAAGGCATGGTATAATGGGCGTTAACAAAGAAGTTAAAACTCGGGAACGCAGACTGCCGAAAGGCGGCGGAATAGGCTGCGCATCCTGGCAGATAATAGAAATACAGGAGGAAAATTATGCCAAAGCTGATCTATGTGGCGGATGATGAAAAAAACATCTGTTTTCTGATAGAAAATTTCCTGGAAAAAGAGGGATACGAGGTGGAGTGCTTCGGGGATGGCGAGTCCCTTCTTGACGCGTTCCAGAAAAAGGCGCCAGACCTCTGCATCCTCGATATCATGATGCCGGGGATGGACGGCCTTACGGTCTGCACCCGGATCCGGAAGACGAGCCATGTTCCGATCATCATTGTCTCCGCGAAGGATTCCCCATTAGACCGGATCACCGGAATCACTCTCGGAAGTGACGATTACATGGTAAAACCGTTCCTGCCGCTGGAACTTGTGACGAGAGTCAAGGCGTTATTCCGCCGCGTGGACACATTCTCCGGACAGGAGGAAGAGGCGAAGGAGTCCTATGAGATCGGGGATATCAAGCTCTACCCGAAGCGCCGTGCCGCGAAGTTAAAGGACGAAGATTTTGCCCTGACACCGCTGGAATTCGACTTCCTGTGCCATATGCTGGAGCGCCAGGAACATGCGGCGAGCCGTGATGACCTGTTAAAATCTCTCTGGAAGGTGGACAGCAGGGAAGTTGACACCCGAGCTGTGGATGACATGGTGAAGCGTCTCAGAAAGAAGCTGAAGAACCAGAAGAGCACCGTGAAGATCGAGACCGTATGGGGCTACGGATTCCGCCTGACGAGTGGAGGAGAGGCATGAAATTGAGTATCCGGATGAAGATATTCCTTCCGGTGATGTTTCTTCTGATCGCGTTCCCGGTTGCGGCGTGGTTCGTGTTCAGCTATGCGCTGGACGGACATATGAACTACAACGCGAAGCGGGACCTCGGGCAGATGGTGAAGACCGTGGAGGAACTGGCGGACGAATACAGCAACCTGGACGTGCCGGACGAAACTAATGCGCCGGATGCCGGGAAGAGTCTCTTGAGTGCCCTGCGGAACGCGGCTCAGACAGAGTCCGGGGAGTCGAAAATGCTGGTCATTGGAAATAATTACCGGGTGCTGTACCCGAAAAACTATGATGACCAGCCGGAGATGACCCAGATGTACTCGGAATTTCTGACGAGAATGACCGGAAATGATCAGGCGTTCGAGAGCGGGGAGATCACGGAGGAGACCATCGGTGACACAAAATATATGCTCTATTTTCTGGATGTGGGTCAGAACCGGCCCGGTCATGTCCAGAATGTGCTCTTATACTGTCCGATCCACGATACCAGCGTGATCTTAAATGAGGTGTCGAGACTGGTGCTCATGATTATGGGAGCGATGGCGGGCGTGTCCATTGTGCTGTTCTGGTTCGTTGCGGGAAGTATTTCGACTCCGGTGAGCCGTCTCTGCGAAGCAGCCCGGGGAATCGGTGAGAAGAAGTTTAAGAAAGTCGAGACTGGGACCAACGTAAAGGAGCTCTACGAGCTGGAGAATGAGATCAACCAGATGCAGGACAATCTCTTAAAGGCAGACGAGGCGGAGCGTGTGTTTTTCCAGAACGCGTCCCATGAGCTCAGAACGCCGCTTATGTCCATCAGCGGTTATGCCCAGGGAATCCAGAGAGGTGTCTTTGAGGACGTCTCCCAGGCAGCAGGCGTGATCCTGGACGAGAGCAGCCGCCTGACGGAAGTTGTTGACGGGATCCTGACGTTGACGAGAATGGACCAGATGCGGTACCAGGTCGTGCCGGTGGAGTTGGGGATCCGGGAGTACATCGAGGACCAGATCGAGCGCCTTGAGGGACTTGCGTATCAGAAAAAAATAAAATTGGAATTTTTGCCGGGGGATGAGCATAAAATTATCTCGGATGCGATGCTTTTAGGCCGGGCGTTCTCGAATGTGACATCAAACTGTATCCGATACGCAAAGGAGATGGTCTGGATCTCCGTGGAGGAGAACGGGGAACAGCTAAAGATCACGATCCGGGACGACGGGCCGGGAATCCTGGAAGACGATCTTCCTCATCTGTTCGATCGCTTTTATAAAGGGAAGAACGGAAATCACGGGCTGGGGCTTTCCATCGCAAAACGCTCCATGGAGTACATGGGAGGCGATATTGCGGCAAAAGACTCGCCGGAAGGTGCCATATTTACGATCATACTGCCGCAGGATTGCCGCAGCTTTGCCGTAGAAGAATGGACAGAAGTGTGATAAGATGATAACAGTTCAGAGAGTGGACTTGTAAGTGTGATAAGCAGACATTTGCAGATATTCTTTGAATGAACGGAACATGGAAAATATCCACCTATTGAATAAAAAGTAAAATCGGGTGGGTTTCAGATGTTTTAGTATCTCGGGAGCACGAAAGTGTCAAGAGATTGATTATCAGCTTGCAATGAGGAGGACACGAAGATGAAGAGGATTTTATTTTTATTCGGTCTTCTGGTATGTCTTGCGGGAATGCCGTTGACAGCTTTTGCGGATAATAAGACTGCGAAGCAGACGTATGAGACGGCGATCTCGGACAACTGGAAAACGATGTTAAAGAACAGTATTGCACTGGATACGATCAACGCGGAGAACAA
>ERZ1673739.3460-NODE-3460-length-10523-cov-3.528659_pt1 | contig 10523 bp, 12 predicted proteins | sample MGYA00580210_ERZ1673739 | MGnify/ENA primary metagenome ERZ1673739 (study PRJEB41218, sample SAMN15661749) | gut metagenome | host: Homo sapiens | place: Canada: London | collected 2015-08-20/2019-03-30 | study: EMG produced TPA metagenomics assembly of...
AATCACTTTCTTTCCGGCATAATCGCTTAACTTATGCATTTCTCCATTCTGATCCGGCAATTCAAAATCCGGTGCTTTTGTTCCTACTTCTAACATAATCGTTACCTCCTTATCCTCGCAATCGCTCTTTTAATTCTAAAACTCTCTTTTCGATTTCAGCAATAATTTTTTCAAATTCTGAATCTGGTTTTCCTGTAGGGTCTTCCAGTCCCCAGTTTTCATCAAATGGTTTTCCGATAAATGGACATTCTACATTACACCCCATGGAAATCGCAAAATCCGGCTCAGGAATTTCCCCGATTAATTTGGAATATTGTGTTTGTTCCATATCGATGCCATACAATATTTTCATAATACGGACTGCATCTTGGTTAATCTTTGGTTTTGTTTCTGTTCCTGCGGAATAGCTTTCAAATACGTCTGCTGCCAAGTGTTTTCCCAGGGCTTCGGCAATCTGGCTCCGGCAAGAATTATGAACACAAATAAAGGCTACTTTCTTTTTCTTCGGCATTTTCTTTTCTCCATGAAATGGGCAATTACTTTTCAGGCACTGATTGTTCTGGTCAGAATGTGTACAGAAAAATTCTTTTGTTTCCATAGAAATTCCCAAATGTTCCTCTGTAAACTTGACCGCTTCTAGGATTGCCAAATAAGAATCCCGCTTACAGCAGCGGGGGCCATTCAGTTCACCAATCTTCTCTAGTGCTTTTCCTGTCATCTGGTTACACAGACCCCAGTTTTTTGTTTCGAGAGGTGTTGATTTTGTAACAATCGACAGGTACATTCCTGTACTGATCCCAGCACCGCAGGCACCCCAGAATCCACAGGCACCGCCTGGAACCTCCTTCCCTCTTTGGTACATTTCCGTCAATGCTTTTTCAAGTTCTAGCTCTCCTCCTGCATTATGATAGGCTGTAAGCAGCGCTGCTCCCACCATTACATGATGCTCCGGTCCATGCATATGACAAAACGGCTTGGACATCATTTTATTGATAATTTCAATTGGATTTTTACTATGTTCATTGAGACATAATCCAATAATACTGTCCATGCCTTTTGTATGGCATTCACTACAGACATAATGACCGTTCACACAACGTGTTTTGCTATTTTCTTTTTTGTGGCAAATCGCACATTCCATCAGAATACCTTCTTCTAAATATTCTAAGGGTTGTTTGCAGATTAAACATTCTTCTTTCACTTTTTATACCTCGGTTATCGTTTTCATCAGATGTATTATACCATAACAGAGATTTGTAACACAATAAAGGTAATGCTTGACAAAGCAAAAAATTTATGTATAATGAACATTGTTCATTTATAAAAAGGAGAACAGAAAATGAATACCATTGTTACATCAAAAGAAGATATTTTACGTGTCAGCACAAGCCTGATTCAAAAACAGGGATGGAAAGCAATCAATATCAGAACCGTTGCTAAGGAATGTAATATTTCTGTCGGTTCCATTTACAATTATTTTCACAATAAATCTGACTTGATTGCTGCAACTGTAGAACGTGTATGGCACGACATTTTCCATCTTTCCGACAACACCTCTGATTTTAAGAATTTTGTTGACTGTGTGGAATGGATTTTTGAAAGCATGAAACAAGGAGAAGAAAAATATCCTGGATTTTTTGCCTTTCATTCTATGATTTTCATGGAAGAAGAAAAAGAAAGTGGCCAGCAGTTAATGGCTGAATCCTGGCAGCATATGAGCCAAGGTTTATATCAGATACTGATTCACGATGCGAATGTTCATATGGAAGTGTTTGATGATACCTTTACGCCTGAAAAATTTGTAGAAATTGTTTTTTCTGTTATCATAGCAGCAATGATCCGGCATGATTATGACTGCTCTGGAATTATCGGTATGATTCGCCGGACTATTTATAAAATATAAAAATAAACTTATGAAAGTGAGGCTTTTTATGCAAGCAATTGTTGAAACTTTATTTGATGTCATTTATTTGATTTCCGTTATTACCATTGGAATCACCATGATCCGAAAGTCTAATGGAAACAAAGAATACCGTTTATTTGGTATCATGGCTGTTGTACTTGGTGTTGGCGATTCTTTCCATCTGGTACCAAGAGCCATTGCACTTTGTACTACAGGATTAGAAGATTTTACGGTAGCTCTGGGTATCGGAAAATTCATTACCTCAATCACCATGACCATCTTTTACATTATCCTGTATTATGTATGGCGTATCCGCTATCAGATAAAAGGGCAAAATAACATCACTGCTGCCATCTACGTGTTATCTGCATTGCGAATCATTCTCTGCCTGTTCCCACAGAATAAATGGCTCAGTGCTGCTGCTCCACTCTCTTGGGGAATTTACAGAAACATTCCGTTTGCATTACTTGGACTTTTAATCATTATTCTTTTTTACAAAAGCGCCTGCAAAAATCATGATACAGAATTCAAGAACATGTGGCTTACCATTGTATTAAGCTTTGGATTTTATATTCCAGTAGTGCTTTTTGCAGACCAAATCCCAATGATTGGAATGCTTATGATTCCAAAAACATGTGCCTATGTATGGACTGTTTTAATCGGTTATAAAGCAATGAAAAATCATAAAGAATAGCAAAACAACTGCCAGTCCCTGACCAGACTGGCAGTTATTTTTATCACAAAATTCTTATCACCTGCTCATATAATAAAATTTCTTTTTCACTTACATTTTTATTATCATGATAATGTCCGAAAAACCACTTTTTATAAGAAATTCTCTGCTTGATTTCTGCTAAATAATCAGTCAGATAATCTGGCTGATATGTTCCATCTCCAATAGCTGCAAGGATATCAGAAGGACAGCAATGTGTTACTACAAAATCTACGTTATAGTCGTGTTTTGCCAGATTCCGAATCCCTTCTTTCATTTCTTCTTCTGAAGGTAATTCTTGAGCCCACCAGGTTATATGATTGATGCGGTATAAAATTCCTTCTCTATCTAACTCCTTTTTCTTTCGCCGATAATTAGAATCGTCCGGTTCCAGAATTCCCCCGTCTATATCATGACTAGCAGCTCCACCAAAGGTGAAAATTTTTCTTCCATCTATATCAAACACTTGTCCTCGCATAAGATGAAAGATAGAAGGCCGTACCCTGTGAATTGTTCCTCCTTGCCATTTTTCCACAGGATATTCATATAACCGGTCAAAATTTTCATGGTTCCCATCCACAAATAAAGTAGTAAATGGCTTTGTATTTAGCCAGTCTAATATTGATTTTTCTTCCTTGCTCTCATCCCCTTTGTTCCAAACACTTCCAAAATCCCCACAGATCAGCACATAGTCTTTCTTTGTCATATTTTTTTGTTCTGGAAAATTTCTGGTATTAAAACGTTGGAAATTACTATGGCAGTCCCCCGTTACATAGATCATATTCACACTCTCCTTTTACTGAATCCTTCTCACATCATACAAGGAATATCAGAAACAAAAAAAGACCACCTATGGCAGCCTTTTCTGTTTTCTTATTTTACTTCCACTAATTCGATACGGAAATTTAATTCTTTTCCTGCCATTTCGTGATTGGCATCAAAGGTAATGGTTGCCTCTTCCTTAGCAATCACTTTAACAGGAAATGGCTGTCCAAGCTGATTGGATAAATAAACCTGCTGTCCTGCTTCCAGATTTTCTGCTCCCGGAAGCTGTGCAATCTCCACTGTAAAAATGGCATTTGGATCCGGCATACCATATGCTTCTTCTGGCATTAAGTGGACATCTACGATCTGCCCCACTTCCATATCAGCAACGGCTGCGTCAAATCCCTTAATCATCTGTCCTGCTCCGCAGGTAAATTCCAGAGGCTGTCCTCTGTCATAAGATGAATCAAACTGTGTTCCATCGTTAAATGTTCCTCTGTAGTGAGTACGGCAGGTTTTTCCTACATTACGTCCTGTCAATGCTGTTTCCATAATCATTTCCTCGTCTTTCGCTTAATACTCTCCCTAATGAGATTGTAAAAGAGCCTTTCCATGCGGAAAAGCCCTTGTTTTGTTTCTCTTATTTCTCTAAAATGAGTTTTGTAAGTTCCATAGGATCTACAATCTTACCATCTTTGTAAACACGCATGTTACCACTTGCGATTTCATCAATCAGGATAACTTCATCGTTGTGATATCCAAATTCAAATTTGATATCATAAAGGTCAAGACCTTTTTTTGCAAGGTCGTCTGCAACGATTTTTGTGATACGAAGGGTCTGTTCTTTCATATCATTAAACATTTCCTGGCTCATAACACCAAGTGCTGCAAGTCCTTCAGATGTTACAAGCGGATCGCCTTTTGCATCATCTTTGAATGTTGCTTCTACATATCCACCTTCTAATGGTGTGCCATCTTCAATGTAAGCACCGTAACGACGGATAAAACTTCCTGTTGCTTTTAAACGGCAGATTACTTCCAGACCATGTCCAAATACTTTTCCCGGAAGCACTTCCATAGTTGCATCTTCAAGATTTGCACTTACATAATGAGTTTTCACTCCGGCTTCTTTTAACAATTCGAAGTAATGAACAGATGTTTCAAGATTTGCACGTCCGATTCCTTCAATGGTCAAACCAACGCTGTTTTCACCTGGATCGAATACGCCATCTTTTCCTGTACAATCATCTTTAAATTTCAGAAGTACATTTCCATTCTCAAGTTCATATACGTCTTTTGTCTTACCTTCGTAAACTTTCTTCATTGTTTTACGTCCTCCCTATGCACTTAAATAAAAGACCACATTATATTATTAACACATTCGAAGGTATCTGAAAAGACTTTTTTTACAATTATTTTCATTTTCTACCATATTTCCTGATTTTATTTCTTACATCAAATACTGTTCTTATCCTAATAAATTTTCCACCATATTCCGGTCAAACACCACGCTCTTCGCATGTTCTGCCTCAATCTGATACAGGGCATTTGCGGCCAGATGCTCTGCGGCCTGCTCCAAATCACGAATTCCTGTGGTGTGCTCATATTTTTCAATCACCGCATCCAGTGCTTCCGGTGTAATGATACACTCACTCTCTTTCATCTGCATCCGCTTCAAAACTTTTGGAAGTGCAAATTTAGAAAAGATGATTTTCTTTTCTTCCGGAGTATAATCCGGGATATCAATGACCGCAAATCTGGACATTAAAGGTGCACTGATCTGATCTTTTTCATTGGCTGTGGCAATGGGATATACCCCTACCGTTGGAATCATACATTCCATATAGTTATCTGTAAATCCAAGATTATCCAGAAGTGTCAGCAGCACATCTGCCGGATTTCCATTTCCTTTTCCTGAAGATGCCTTGTCCAACTCATTGATAATAAACACCAGGTTGGACGCTCCTGCCATGGAAAATGCTTCCATAATGATTCCCGGCTTTGCATTGGCATACACACGGGAGCTTCCTGTAAGCTGCTCCGGATCATTGATGGAGCTCATATCAAGCGTTGTCCAGGGCAGCTTCAAAATTCTGGCAACCGCATAGGCAATCTGCGATTTCCCTGTTCCGGCAGGTCCTACCAATAACAGGCCGTAGGCAGGCAAGGTATGGGTACGGTTAATCTGAATGATTGTCTCAATGATTCTCTGCTTCACACGCTCCATTCCATACAGTTCTTCGTCTAAAATTCTTCTGGCTTCCTTAGGGTCAATGGCACCGAAATAGTTTTGTTTCCACTGAATGTTCATCATAATGGAAAGGGCTCTCTGTGCATGGCGGCGTTCTTCCTGAGAAACTTCATTGGAACGGGCAACTGCCAGATTTCTTCTTGCCCAGAGACGGATATTCTCTGGGAGTGTTCTTCCTGCACAGGTCATAAAATCAGTGATACTCTGAAGGCTGGTAAGCTTCATATCATCTCCCATTTCCTCCTGCTCTTCGTCAAGAATTTCCTCCGAAGGTGCACTGCTTGCCAAAAGACGCTCAATCATAAACTGTAAGAAACCATCTTCTGCTGAAAGCTTTGTTCCGCCTCCAAAGGCAATTTCCCGGATTTTATACACTGCATATCCTTTTTCTGTATTTTTCCCGGAAAGCTGTACATGGATATGATGCTCTCCCAGCCAGCGGAGCAGGCTGACAAATCTGGAATCCACCTGGAGAATATCCGCATTTGGCTTTCCTTCTTCTTCCTCAAACTCAAAAGATGTTCTCTGATTTGGATTTGTAAAAAAGCCATTGGAATGATGTGCCCACTTTTTCTTCTGATTCTCTAAAATCAAAATAGGCTTATCCGGTGTAGCTTCTGGCTCATTAGACTGAAAGGTTGTATAAGTACATTCCGCCTCCTTATTTGGATTGGAAGCATTGCTAAAATCAAATACTGGCATATTCAAAACTCCTTCTTTTTTCTTGTGTTATTTTGTTTTTTCATTTAGTTTTTCGTGCATGATAGTCATAAGAACTAATAGTATCAGCAAATACACTGGCAAAAGCGCCACACTGATATGGTTCGCTATAATCCCAAACAAAGGGGGCATGACACAGGTTCCCACATAAGCCATAGCCATCTGCACCCCGATAATGGCCTGGGATTTGTCTGTTCCAAAATGAGCTGGTGTAGAATGTATCACACAGGGATATACCGGTGCACATCCTAGTCCAATGAGAATCAAACCTGCCACAGAAAGATTAGCCCCCATAGGAACCAACATAACGACAATTCCAAGGGCAATAGTTCCAAGACCCAGACGTATCATCTGGGTATCATTGAATTTCATGGTCATAAAACCACTTGCTGCTCTTCCAATGGTAATGCCTATGTAGAACATACTGGCAAATCCTGCTGCTGCCTCCGCTGCCATTCCTTTATACAAAACCAGATAGCTGCTGGCCCATAGCCCTGCTGTTTGTTCCACTGCACAATAACAAAAGAAACAAATAAGCACCTCTTTTGCCCCTGGAATCCTAATAATTTCTGCCAAGGAAAGAATCTTGTCTGCATCCTTTCCCTGCTCCCCACCTGCATTTCTGCCCTTCCACATAGGGAGACTGAAAAACAAAATCACCGTAAGAACCACCTGCATAATCCCAATCCATCGGTATCCTGAATTCCAGGTCTTACCTCCTGTTAAAGCAAACCCCATAATATAAGGTCCTAAAGAAGCACCCACACCCCACATGCAGTGCAGCCAGCTCATATGGCGACTTTCATAATGCAGCGCCACATAATTATTTAAAGATGCATCTACACTTCCTGCTCCCAGTCCATAGGGAATAGCCCACAGACAAAGTGCCCAAAAGGAATGGCTAAAAGAAAATCCTAAAAGCGCTGCTGCTGTCATAGCAACACTGATTGCAGTGACTCTGCCAGTTCCTAATTTCCTGGTAAGCCGGTCACTTTGCAAGCTGGAAATAATAGTCCCCAGCGCAATAATTATGGAAATAATTCCAGCGTAAGAAACCGGAACCGAAAATTCCAGATACATAGTAGGCCAGGCAGCACCCAAAAGAGCATCCGGCAGTCCAAGACTAATAAAAGAAAGATAAATAATTCCAAGTAGTAATGCTATCATGTTGTCCTCCTCAAGTTCGTTATTATCAAATGGATTATACAACAATTTTTCCCAATCTTCTACCTCTACCTGCCTGTCTGGGAAAAAAAATTGACATTCAAAAAAACCTGTGCTATCCTAATGCCAGTTAAATATCAAAGGCTGCGGATTTCGAATTTAGGTAGTACCGCGGACTTATATGTTGTTCGCTCTAAGCTGATTTTGGCTTAGGATTTTTTTATTTTCAAAGAAAAATTCAAGTAGGCAATGAAAAGACGTATTAAACCTTATAAAAATGCAGGAATTATTGAGATTGCAGAGTATCTTGAGTATATTAGAAATTTAGAAAAGCAGTTAAAATCCATTAAGTGTAAATACGAGGATGAGGCAAGTGATTTTCCGGAGGAGTTAAAAAAAATATTATAAAGGGGGTAATGCTGTGTCTTTAATTGTATATACTAAGAAATCTCAGTTTAGTAAAGAAGATTTTATACTAGATGTAAATAGCTCTTTTAAAGGGTGTAATTTTTCAGGGTCTGACTTCTGTAAACGGGTTGTAAGTGGTATAGACAGGGGTACTTATCTTAATAGTACATCTTTTATAGACAGGTTTGGGTACAAATTGTATTCAAAATTTTTAAGTACAACTTCTAAGGCATTAATTTGCTTAGACGAGTTTCCAGATAGGGTTGTAAATTTTTGTGAAGTAGGTAATGATGTTGGAAATTATATACTAGAGAAAACTAAAGGTAGGGTATACATTCCCGAAGGCCGGATAAAATATGTTTTAAATGGATATAAGAGTACAGATGTTGATGTTGTGATAGCCGGAAAGTCTTTTAAAAATGCTGATGACATGTATTGGTACTTAGAGGAGGAATATGTATGATAATTAATGGAAACCCTAAGATATCTTTAGACTTGCGTAATGGTGTATATTTTTTAGATTTGTATCCAGCAACAGGAAAAAGCTACTTAGCAGATGAATTATCTTCTAGAGTACCAGATAACAGCAATATTTATGTTGGAACTTACAAGAATGGGAGATATGTAGGGTTTGGTAATAGAAGTTCTGCATCTGTTATAATGTTCGACAGATTAGATATGTATTTTCATAGTAAAGTGGCTAAATTTATTGTGGAAAAATCTAAGGATGCTATTGTTATTGTAGATTTAAAAAATTTAAATTTAATGATAAAATACTTAGTTGGTGTTTATTTTGACATTGTATATATTGAGTTTGACGAACATGAGATACGTGTAGGAGATTTATGAAGATAATAGATGGCACTCACGGAAATCGAATTTTTTCATACATTTCTGGCTCAAAGTGGACCCATACTGAGCCAGAAATATATCAAAATTTTCAAGCTTTCTTTTGTATATTGGTTTCCTCTTTTTCTGAACTAAAAGAAAAACGGGATAAGATACATCACAAGGGCAAGTACTACTGCTCCCCCTACAATCACTGACCAAATTTTAAATTCTTTATCCATCTTCGCTTTTTCTTCTGGAGAAGGAATCTCTTCTTTCAATATGAAAACTTCCTCCTCTTCATCCGGTTCCCCGTATTTTTTTCTACAGATGGCATATACCACCAGTCCCAACACACACCAGATAACTCCTGTAATCAATGCTTCCCTCTCAAGCTGGGTCATCATAATGATATAAATCACAACACTTACCGGAGCACCTATCATAATGCCAGGTGCCTTATAAGGCCGTTTTAAATCCGGACATTTTTTTCTCAGGCCAAAAGATGCCGCAATCCCAATCACATAATAAAACAAATCTGCAAACAAACTAACCGATGCTATGTAAATCATAGAGTTCGACGCAATCAGCACGGCTGATAAGATACCAAGGGTCAAAATTGCCACATAAGGGGTCTGATATTTTTTGTGAATCTTTGCAAATACTTTTGGCATAGCACCATCTCTTGCCATGGTAAATAAATATCTAGGAGGCACAGCAATGCTGGCATTTAAGGTAGAAAAATCCCCGCCAAAGGCAATGCCCGCAGCCAGAAGTATTAATGGAAATCCTAAAATCCCTGCTTTTGTCATAGCCTCGGCAAAAGGTGCAGAAGCAGTAGCTAAAGATGCAATCTCTTCTGTGGGTACGATTCCAACTAAGAACCACTGAAATGCTGCATTCACAGCAAACACAATAAATGGCGCCAGGAATAAGGCTCTCGGAATATTAATCTGTGGATATTTAATCTCTTCTCCCATGGCACAGCAAGTCTCAAATCCTGCAAAGCACCACCAAATCATACTAACTGCTGCCACAAATCCAAGAGGTGTGGTGTTTTTCATAAATTCAGGAAGCTGGACAAAATTCGGCATTTGCACATTAGGAATCATAGTAAGAAACCAGATAATTGCCACTCCCCAGAAGAAAAACATAAACCCATTTTGTAAACGCCCTGTCATTTCTACCCCTCTTACATTGGTGATGATGAAAACAATAACCGTAATGGTTGCTATCACCGTATCACTCACCGGTAAGTCAATTCCAAGAGCCGAAAAAAAGGTCTTGAAATAAAAACTGAATGCTAAAGCTTCTCCACTGGTAACTGCCACCAAAGAAATAATGAAATTCCACCCTGCCAGCATTCCCATAGGTCTTCCGATTCCAAGAGATGCATACTTATAAGTTCCTCCTGCATAGGGCAATGCTGCACCCATTTCTGCATACAATAATGCAGGATAAATACTAATCAGCATAGCCACCAGAGTAGCCAAAATGACTGCTGGCCCCATGGTTCCCACCACATTGGCTCCTGTGGTAAATAGCCCTACTCCTACTACGGTTCCTACTGTTATGGTAACCGCCTCTTTCATTCCAAAGGTTCTTTTTAAAGTATTTCCACTCATCTTTTCTCATCCTCTCTTTTTCTGTTTAGGGAATATTTTAATTTCCTGAGTACACACCATGTCAACCCAATTTTTCCCCTGAGTTTAAAAAAAGCTGGAGTGCACTCCAGCTTTTGCCTTAGATATTTTCAAACTCCAAGGAAACTA
>ERZ1673739.3470-NODE-3470-length-10482-cov-4.566318_pt1 | contig 10482 bp, 8 predicted proteins | sample MGYA00580210_ERZ1673739 | MGnify/ENA primary metagenome ERZ1673739 (study PRJEB41218, sample SAMN15661749) | gut metagenome | host: Homo sapiens | place: Canada: London | collected 2015-08-20/2019-03-30 | study: EMG produced TPA metagenomics assembly of...
TCTGCAGAAGAAAAGAAGTAAGCACTCCGAATTGAAAGTTAATTTTCTCTTTAGTTCTTGGGCATGGTTTCTTTGAGGACCGTGCCTATTTTTTCAGTCTTTAAACCTGTTATTTTGTCCAGATTTAGTTGAGCTGCTCTGGGCCTCGAGCTTCTAAAATAGCGTTAATAAAATTATCAACCTCAAGAGGTCCTTATATGGCAATTGAATATACCGGCTCCCTTCAAGGCAAGGTTCGTGCTCACACTCCCGAGACATTGGCTGCCACTTGGCTGAATGCCTATGTCGTTTTGCCGAATGCCGGCGGTGCTCCGAAAGTCGGAACCGTAGAAGAATTCAAAGGAGAGACCAAAGCCTATCCCGCAGTGGTTTTCTGCCACGGCAGCTCCGGTGTCAATCCTCAGATAAAAATTTTCGCTCAGTGGCTTGCTGATGCCTTGAGAGTGGCGGTTGTTGTTCCTGACTCTATGCAGACCGAAGACCGTCTGACTTACTCCTCTCCCGTCCCGGCTGCTGACTATGAAATCATCCACAAGATGCGTTCCCAGGAACTGGCTTTGGCCATGATGGAAATTAAGCACGCACCTTGGTTCGACGGACGTGCCATCATCGCCGGTACGAGCGAAGGCGGCGTAACGGCAGCCCGCTACCAAGCTGACGAAAAAATGATTCAGGAAAAAGGCCGCATGATCTTCTCTTGGTCCTGCGAAGACAACTACCACGTTGAAAGTCACAACACCCACATTCCTGACAACCTCCCGGTTTTGAATGTGATGAGCGCAACCGACAAGTTCTTCAGCCAGTCCAATAGCTATTTAGATAATCCGGAAGCCCTCGGCTACGCAGGCAAGGTTCTGGCCAACAACCCGAATGCAGAAATCGTTCTTCTGCCCGGTGCACCGCATACATTGATGAACCTTCCGCAGGCTCGCGACGCTGTTCAGGCTTTCATTAATCGCGTCCTCAGAAGCTAATCGAAGTCTTTCGAGCTTCGGCAACTCTCTTCGATAAAAAATAATCCCGCAGACTTTTGAAATCTGCGGGATTCGCTTTTTAGAGCTTCAGCCGATTAGAAGATGGCGGAAACAATAATCAGCATCGTGATGTAACCGACGACACAGGGGATCGCGGTTCTCTTGATAATCGCAAACGGACTGACCTTTGCAAAACCGGCCACGATAATGATGACGCCGGCAACCGGAGACAGTGCGCGAAGCATTTCAGAAGCAGTATGCATCATGAGCATGATGGCGATACCGTTGGAATTGAGGTGCTGTGCAACGTCCGGGATGACGTGAGCCAAGCTAGTGAAAGCAGCAACGCCGGAACCGGTAAGAACAGTAACCACACCGATGATGGCGGAAAGCACAACGCCGGTGCCTGTGACGCCGAGGCCGCAGTTCTTAGCAACGTCGATCAAGTAGGTGATGAGACCGGTCTGCTGCAGGCCTTTAGCAAAGAAGGCAGCAACGAAGATCAGGCCGACGGTACTTGTTAGGATGCTGCCCATGCCCTTAAACATGGAGAAGGACAGGTCGAAGGACTTCTTGGCCTCTCTTCTGACGAGAAGGTCGACGAGGAAGCAGACGAACCAAGAAAGGAACATGGCGGTTGCAACGTTCATCGTAATGGTCTTGTAAACCATCTTGTTGAAGATGAGGAGAAGAACCAGCGGAAGAACCGGCATGCAGGCATAGATGAGCGGTGTCTTTTCGAGTTCTTTTCTCTTAGCTTCGAGTTCGGCGAAGTCGGCAACATAACCGTGAACACCGTCTTTCTTGTCGAAGTATCTCTGAACGATCACGTGAGTGATAGCCATTACAAGTACGACCGGAGCGGCCATGACTAACTGATAAGAAACCAGATATTCAACCGGGTCAAGGTGAACCAGTTCGGCAGCCATCACAGCAACGCCGGAGGCCGGAGCGTAGCCGACGCAGAGGACGCTGGCGACCACGGCAGCGGCAGAAAGAGAAGAGCAGCCGACGCGGATGATCAGCGGATAAACCGTCACGATCAACAGCATGGCCAAGCCGGCAGCCGATGTAATCACCAAGCCGAGGCAGTGACCGATGATGAACACTAAGCCGAGGATGAGGTACGGGTTCTTTAATAAGGTAATCGGTTTAGCGCAAACCGTAACGAAACGGTCGGAAGCACCGACGTCTTTCATGTACTGAGCAAAACCGCCGGAAACAAGAATAATGAAACCGACGCCGGCAATCTGGGTGCGGCAGATCGCGCGGAAGAGTTCGAAGAAGTCAAAGCCTAAAAGGCCTGTGGCAGTGGCATTCTTCGGAAGAAAGTTTGTCGCGCCGTTCATAACACCGATGATGTTCAAAAGCAGACCGGCAATAAAAAGCACCATATTTACTTGGTACTTCTTAACGATTGCCCAGCCTGTCAAAATGACAATAGCGGCAGCGAGCAAAAGTGAAATCGCTTGCATTTGGGACCCTTGGGAAGTTAATGAAATATTTTCTAACAATTATAGATGCAAAAACACGGGATATTTAACCGTGCAGTTCCAAGAATGTCGGCCGCTATCGAATCTTTTGTTCTGAGGAAGAAGCGGCTTTCTCCGCCTTTTTGGTGTAGACGGTAGCGATCATCCCGGCAGCGGCGACAATGGTCATACCGATAAGAGAGAGCATGTCGGGAATATTTTTAAAGAAGAAGACGCCGATGAGTTCTGAGAAGGGGATCGCAGAAAATCCCAGACAGGAAACCAGAAGCATATTTCCGCCGATCCAGGCTCGGGTGCTGGCGAGCATTCCTCCTGTGGCAAGCAGGCACATCAGAAAGGCGGCAATGGCGGCACGAGTATTGGGCATGTGGAATCCGTCTTCAAAAAAGAGGATACCCAGCAGCGCACCCACTGTGCAGAAAAGAGAATAATAAAAGACGACGCGCCAGGACGGTTCGTGCACGCGGCCTAAAAAGCGGATTTGCCAATATCCGAACAAATCAATAAAAGCGACAAAGAGGCATAAAAGTGCCGAGACCGCATCCCCGCTCAGGAAAGACGGACGCATAACGACCACAATGCCGACAAAGCCGAGAAGAATAGAGCCGATCAGGGGCCATTCGGGCTGTTCTTTCTTCCAGAGCGCCAGCAAAATAAAATTCAGTGCTAAAAAGAGCGGCGTTGAATACGTCAGCGTGATGTTGGTGCCGAGCGGCAGCATCCCTAACGTAAAGAACCAAATAGCTACCGAAGCAAAACCCAGAACATCTCGTCGAAGATGCAGTATCGGATATTGGGTCTTTAACGTTTCTCCTCTCAGAGAGACGGTAATAAAGACGAAGAGAGTCGTGAAAAGAGAGCGGTAGAAAACCAGCTCCAGCGGTCCGAAAACATCATTGCAGTACTTCACACAAGCGGCCATCATGGAAAAGAAGGCCGCGGCGGCTAAGGACCAAAGCGATTGCGCAAACATGTTGTGAAGTAAGGTATTGAGCAGATGCGAATCGAGGAGCTTGAAAGCTCCTCGGATCAGGTTACATCTTAATTAATTTTTGGTCTTCAAAACGTCATCGATGGCAGTAATGACTTCATCGACTTCCGGCCAGCGGCCTTTACGGCCCACAATAACGTTCTTCTCGTTCCAGGGACTGGTGCGGTCGGTGTCCGTAACACCGACAATAGTGACCTGAGGGGCACCCACGGCGGCAGCGATATGGCTTACGCCGGAGTCGTTTGCGATGACAATAGCTGCTTTTTCGCAAAGTGCGGCGAAGTTGCCGAGACTTGTCGGCTCATAGATGGTTGCGTCCGGACAAGCAGCTTTAGCCGCTTCGGCTTCATCGGCAGCCGGGAAGACGACCGGTTCGATGCCTCTGTCGCGAAGCGGCTTGCAGAGTTCATTGAAGTGGCGCCAGTATTTTTCTTTGCCTTCGTGACGGCCTTTGGCGATCGGTGCAAGGATGGCGTAGCGTTTAGGCAAGCCGATTTTTGCGGCTAGGTTGCGGGCGCCGGCTTCATTGCGTGCAGCCAGCTTCATGTTGATGCGCTTAGTGAGCTTGGTATATGGCGGTTTGATGCCCATGGCTTTGAGCGCTTCGTAGGCAACGTACCAGAAGCGTTCGACTTCGTGCATTCTCGGAGGCTCCGGAATGGCATGCTCTAACAGAATGGAACGTCCGTCAGTGGCTAAACCGGTGCTTTGGATGCCTGCGCTCTTAAAAAGAAGTGCGGACCCGAAGGAGTTCGGCATCAGGATACCGCGGGGATTTTTTACAGAAGCGGCTAAATCCCGAATGCGTTTAATGTCGTCTAACAAATTTCCTTCAATCGGGTCGAAGCGGCGGTTGGTGCCCTCGAATAACTCTCCGACGAAAGGCTTGCCGATAAGGTAAAGCTTAAATCCGGCGGCCTCTAAAAGGTTTAAGGCCGGCATAGTCATGACGGCGTCACCGACATGATTAGGTAACCTGACGAATAGTGTTGCCATAAAAACTGTTTCAAAGATATATGTGTTTGCCTAGTCTAACGCCTGCCGACTCGTTAAACTACCTGCACCTAAGCTAACGAGGATAGAGTTGAAATCCGTTAAGATCAAAAAAGAACCTTTAATGAGGCTCTTTGCCTACTTACCGCCTTACAAGTTCTACATCTTTCTCGCGTTGATCGCCATGGTCGCCGCGGCTGCTGGCTCATCCCTGATGGCATTGCTGATGGGCAAGCTCACTGATTTAGGTTTCTATCAAAAAAACGGTCTGGTGGCAATTTGGGCTCCGATTGCTTTGATCGGCATCTCTGTTCTTCACGGAGGCGGCCAGTTCTGTTCTTCTTATCTACTTCAAAAAGTTTCTCAGGAAATCCTGGTCAAACTCCGTTCTTTGATGTTTGATCACATGATTCGCTGGCCGGAAGAAGTTGTCCAGAGTCAGGAATCCGGCCGTGTGGTTTCCCGCTTTGTGAACGAAGCTTCTCAGGCCTTGTCAGGCGCCTCTCAGGTGCTGACCGTACTTGTGCGCGACTCTCTTCAGGTTGCAGCCTTGCTTTGCGTTCTTTTTTGGCATAACTGGCAGCTGACATTAGTGACGTTTATTGTTGCCCCGATTCTGATTTATATCTTGAGGACGGTGAGCAAGCGCCTCAAGAAACTGACTTCCGACAGTCAGGTGACTTTTGGCCAGATCTTAAGTCAGCTCAATGAAACTTATCGTTCCGAGCGTCTGATTAAGGTTTACAACGCTTACAAGTTTGAAGAAGAGCGTTTCGGTCACATCAACCGTCGGCTGAAAGGGTTGACGATGCGTCAGCAGATCGTCAAAGGCCTCGGTACTCCTGCGACTCAGCTCGTCAGTATCTGCGGTGTTGCGATTGTCGTCTGTGTGGCATTGCTCCAGGCGCAGAAAGGCCAGCTCTCTTTGGCCGAATTTGTGACCTACATTTCTGCGATGCTTCTCATGATGCCGGCCATTCGTAAACTTGCCGGCTTAAACGGCACGATTGCCAGTATGGGCGCGGCCGCCGAAAGCCTTTTTGAGATGATTGATATTCCTCTTGAAAAGGATCCCGGCTCTAAGAGTATCGAACGCGTTAAGGGCAACGTTGAATTCAAAAACGTTTGGTACAAGTATCCCAATGCACTGGAACCCTCGCTGAAGGATTTCACCCTGAAGGCAGACGCCGGAAAGATGATTGCCTTTGTGGGTGCTTCAGGCGCCGGTAAGAGCACCATCATTAACATGATTCCTCGTTTCATGGTGCCGACGAAAGGAGAGATCTTATTTGACGGTATACCTCAGAACGAGATGACGCTGGAGAGCATTCGCCGTCAGGTGGCAATCGTGACTCAGGAAGTCATGCTCTTTGACGACACCATTGCTGCCAATATTGCTTTCGGAGCGGGAAGACCCGTGACAGAGGAAGAAATCATGCAGGCAGCTGAATCCGCCTACCTCAAGCCGCTGATCGATTCGCTTCCCGAAGGTCTTCAGACTCGGATCGGTGAGGGCGGATCAAAACTTTCCGGCGGCCAAAGACAGCGTGTCTCCATCGCACGCGCACTCCTGAAAGATGCTCCGATTCTGCTTCTTGACGAGGCCACCAGTGCTTTGGATACGGAAAGCGAAAAGTACATTCAGGCCTCTTTGGACAAACTCAGAGAAGGCCGCACGAGCTTTGTGGTGGCGCACCGTCTCTCTACTATTGTGGATGCCGATATGATCGTCGTGATGGATCAGGGGGCGATAGTAGAGGCCGGAACCCATTTCGAGCTTCTGGAAAAGGACGGTCCTTATGCTCGGCTCTATAAGATTCAATTCAGTCACCAGAGGCCCGAAAAGTCTGAGGCACAAAAGGCTTAACGGATAAAAGCGTCCTAAAAACGCCTACATCAAAAACAAAAAATAGCACAATTCGAAATTAAATTTCGCATTGTGCTATTTATATTTAATCTGTTGAAATTTTTAATTTGCCTCGCGAAGAATAAACAAATTTTTGTGCTTAAATAAATCTGTTTCGCCTTGAGCACAGCTGCTCGATAACTCAATACATAGGAGTATCAATGGAAACACCACTGCAAATGGGTTCCTTCTCGAGACAGTCGAAAACGATTGCTCTTTTTGCCGCCCCTGTTTTAGCCCTGCTTTTATATTGGGTTCTTCCGGACGCGTATGTTAACGGTGCCGGAGCTTCGGTTCCCGTCTCCCATGCCGCAAAGGCCTGCTTAGCCATTTTGTTATGGATGGCCCTTTGGTGGTTTACGGAAACCGTGCCGATTGCCGTGACGGCGCTTTTGCCGATTATTCTTTATCCTCTTTGCGATGTTACGACTTTAGCAAAAACGCTGACGCCTTATGCTTCGGACACAATCTACCTATTCTTAGGCGGATTCTTGCTTGCAGCCGGTATTCAGCGCTGGGGCCTCGATAAGCGTATCGCTTTAAAGACGATGCAAATTGTCGGTACCTCTCCCGGCGCCATTATTGCCGGTGTGATGATCGCAACAGGTTTCATTTCCATGTGGGTATCGAATACGGCAACCGCAGCCATGATGGTTCCGATCGCCATCGCCGTCATGTCCGTGGTTCGTCAGAATTCCGACTCTCCGACCATTACTAAGGGCGAAAGAAATTTCGGTGTCTGCGTTCTGTTAGCCGTAGCGTACGGTGCTTCTATCGGCGGTATGGGAACGATCATCGGTTCGCCTCCTAACGGTATCTTCGTCCGCTTTGTTCACCAGACTTATGGTGTCGATGTTTCCATCGTCCAATGGATGAAGGTCGGCATGCCTGTGGTTCTTCTCCTCATGCCGCTCTCCTGGCTCCTCTTAACCAAGGTGCTTTTCAGAGAACAGATTCAAAAGATTGCCGGCGGCCGTGAATGGATCCGTACCGAACTAAAGAACATCGGCAAACCGACCCGCGGTGAAATCTCTGTCCTGATCGTCTTTATCTGTGCCGTTGTTCTCTGGTGCTTCGGCTCTCAGATTCGCTCCTTCACTTTAGAAAACGGTGTCCGTCCCTTCCGAATGGTTAGCGATGCCGTGATCGCGATGGCTGCAGGTGTGTCTCTCTTCTGCATCCCTGTGAACCTTTCCCGCGGTGAAAGAGCGCTGGACTGGAAACACTGCGACAGCATTCCCTGGGACGTGCTCCTGCTCTTCGGCGGCGGCTTGTCCATGGCAGCCTGTATTCAGGCAACCGGTGCAGCCAACCTCATCGCGGCTCAGGCGACAGCCTTTGTCGGATTGCCGCCGGTACTGGTGATTTTGGGTGTCGCGACTCTGGTGATCTTCGCAACGGAATTCACTTCGAACACTGCTCTGGCTGCTACGATGCTTCCGCTTCTGGCTGCCGCGGCCCCTGTCCTCGGTATTCCGACTGAACAAGTGCTGTTAGTCACGACGATCGGTGCTTCTGCCGCCTTCATGATGCCGGTTGCGACGCCGCCGAATGCGATTATTTTCGGTACAGGCCGCATACAAATCGGTGAAATGATTAAAGCCGGCTTCTGGCTCAACATCATCTCCATCATCGTGATTGCGGGTGTCTGCATGGCGCTCGGAGACGTCCTCCAGCTCCCGATGCCTAAGTAATAAAAATCCGGCGGTTTTCGAACCGTCGGAATAAAAAATATGGGCCTGAACGAATTTTTTGTTCAGGCTTTTGTTTATTTTTGGACCGGGAAATATTGTTCGATATCCGACCAGAAGATTTCGCAGGGCTTTGAGAGCTTGCGGTTTTTCTTGCGAACGGCAACATGCGACGTCGTTCTTTCGGGAGAAAGCGGAAGGAACCTAAGACCTGCCCTAGGACGATTTGTGTAGCTTCCTTCGATACAGAGCAGAGAGCCAAGACCTTTCTCGACCATGGTCAAAGCATTGGAAGCGAGGTTGTGATAGGCAATGACCTTAAATTTGCTTTCCGGTACTTTGAACCAGCTGCTGATTTCTGAAAGTACGATGTAGCGTCTGGGAAGAATCAGTGTTCTCTCAATAATTTCTTCATAGCTCAGCGTTTTCTTTTTAGGAGAGACTTCTTTACTTCGTATGACAAGCCCCCATTTCTCTATTACGTCGATAGGGATCTTGGTGTATTTAGCGCTTTCAACCGGTTCGATGAGAAGGGCCATGTCGAGTTTGTTTTCGTCGAGGTTGCGCTTTAAGTCATCGCCGTCAGCCGAATAAACTTCAAACTGGACGTGCGGATATTTCTTGTTGAACTGCACGACGGCATCGGCAAAGTAATCCATGATTTTGCTTTCCACAATACCTACGCGGACGACGCCGTGAAGAATGTCTCCGTTTTCAGACAGCTCGGCCTTGGCTTGTTTGGCAAGGTCTAATATCTCCTGTGCACGAAGCAAAAAGAGGTAGCCATTCTCGGTCAGTGACAAACTACGAGTGCTTCTGACCAATAGTTTACAGCCAAGCTCTTGTTCCAATTCCTGAATTTGCCGAGTCAGCGCCGGCTGCGAAATATACAAAGCTTCAGCGGCCCGCGTAATGTTCCCCAACCTGCAGACCGTGACAAAAGACATCAATACTCTTAGATCCATGAAATTGTCAATTTATGTATTTATTGCATTAAAGACGATTGTAAATAAGTATTGGAAATAAATAAACAGAAATCTTAGAATTTTTTAGGCATAAGGAGCCAAAGCGAGAAAACGAATGGTCGGCAGATAAGAGCTCTTAGTTATTGGTGGAAAATTCTTGCGGATTCATTTCAAGGCTTCGAGTTTTAAAGACCTCGGTTTTATTCAGCTGCCGTGAGGAAACGGAAAGCACAGCTAGGTTGTCTCCGATTGAGGCTTATTGAAAACTTGGCTTCCGGAGGGTTTTTAGGTTATGTCACTAAAAAGGGGTTAAACATGGTTTTGAACAGAAGAAAAGTATTACTGTCTGCCACTATTGGCGCAGTAGGAGCAGTTATGACAAATACCGTTAGTGCAAAAGAAAAGAATCTGGATCCGGATATGGACGCCATCATCGAAAGAATGATGAACGTTACTAAGCGCGGAACAACGCTTTCAACGAATCAAAAATATTTTGTTTTATTGGCGACATGTGCAGCTCAAGGTCTCCCGGAAGAAGCCGAAGACGTTACAGCCGCCGCTTTGAAGGCCGGCGTTGAACCGGTTGCGATTAAGGAAGCGGTTTATCAAACGGCTCCCTATGTCGGTGTGGGCAGAGTCAAAGAAGCCTTGGAAGGTGTGAACGAAGCTCTGAAAGATGCCGGTGTTCGTCTCCCGTTAGCCTCTCAAACCACTGTCAATGATCAGAATCGCTTGGCAAAAGGCATTGAAGTCCAGACAGCGATTTTCGGTGACGCGATCACACAGATGCACAAAAATACGACTGAGCCTATGAAACCGCTCATGATCGATGACTTGTCCGGATATTGCTTCGGTGATTTCTACACCCGCACCGGAATGTCTGTTAAAGACCGAGAATTAGTGGTTTTTGCTGCGATTGCAGCGCTTGGCGGTTGCGAAGCTCAATTGAAGGCTCATGCCGGTGCAAACCTTAAAGAAGGAGCAACAAAACAGAACTTGATTGATGCACTTCAGGTTGCCGTTCCATTGAACGGTTTCCCGAGAACATTAAACGCAGTAGCCGTTGTAAACAGCATCAAGTAAGTTTTTAAGTGAAAAGGCCGATATTCAACGAGTCCTCCTGAAGGGCGCGTAACGTCGGCCTTCTTCAAGATTTCGGGCGGTTTTATGAGGCGCAGCCCATAGGGTCTATATCGATGTAGATTTGAGGTATTTGTTAACGAACTCAAATGAAAAAGAGTCTTCATCATCCCAGTAGTGTTTGTCAGAGAAATAGAGTTCCCCCTCATACCGAATCGCATTCAATAGAATTAAGTCCTTTTTTAGCAATTTTTGGCAATAAGGAGACAGTTTTTTGAAGCGCCTGCCATGCCAAAAAAAGAATTTTATTTTGTCGGCGTCAAACTCTCTGTTATGAGGAATCTCGATTTCAAAAGAAATTTCACCTTCAGTCGCATTTTTAACGTAGA
>ERZ1673739.3478-NODE-3478-length-10461-cov-33.804632_pt1 | contig 10461 bp, 9 predicted proteins | sample MGYA00580210_ERZ1673739 | MGnify/ENA primary metagenome ERZ1673739 (study PRJEB41218, sample SAMN15661749) | gut metagenome | host: Homo sapiens | place: Canada: London | collected 2015-08-20/2019-03-30 | study: EMG produced TPA metagenomics assembly of...
GTGCTGGTGGTGGGCGGCTCCGGCAGCGGCAAGACCCGGTTTTGGCTTAAACCCAATCTTTTACAATGCCACAGTTCCTATGTGGTCACTGACCCGAAAGGCGATATCGTAATCGACTGCGGCCAAGCCCTTTTGAAGAACGGATACAGTATCCGGATTTTCAATACTATCAATTTCAGAAAGTCGATGCATTATAATCCCTTCGCGTATATTCACAGCGAAAAGGATATTTTGAAGCTGACCACAACGCTCATTGCCAACACCAAGGGAGACGGCAAGGCCGGTGACGAATTCTGGACGAAGGCAGAGACCTTGCTGTATTGTGCTTTGATTGGTTATATCCACTATGAGGCACCGCTGGAAGAGCAGAACTTTGCAACGCTGATTGAATTCCTGAATGCGATGGAAGTGCGCGAGGATGATGAAACCTTTCAGAATCCAGTGGATCAGATGTTTGAAGCATTGAAAAAGAAGAAGCCGAACCACTTTGCTGTCCGTCAATATGCCAAGTTCAAGCTGGCGGCGGGCAAGACCTTAAAGTCGATTCTTGTGAGCTGCGGTGCACGTCTGGCTCCCTTCGATATTGAGGAAGTCCGCGATATCACCATGTACGATGAGCTGTCGCTGGATACGGTGGGAGATAAGAAAACGGCTCTGTTCCTCATTATGAGCGATACAGACCCGACTTTTAATTTCCTGATTTCCATGATTTACACACAGCTGTTTAACCTGCTGTGCGAAAAAGCGGATGATGTTTACGGCGGCAGACTGCCGGTGCATGTGCGCTGCCTGATTGATGAGTGTGCGAACATTGGTCAGATTCCGAATCTGGAAAAGCTGGTAGCCACCATCCGATCAAGAGAAATCTCGGCGTGTCTGGTACTTCAGGCACAGAGCCAGTTGAAGGCAATCTACAAGGACAATGCCGATACCATCATCGGCAATATGGATTCCCGTATTTTTCTTGGCGGTTCGGAGCCGACTACGCTGAAAGAGCTGAATCAGGCACTGGGGAAAGAAACGATTGATCTGTACAACACTTCCGATACCAGAGGTAATAGCCCATCCTACGGCACCAATTACCAAAAAGTCGGGCATGACCTGGCCTCGGTGGATGAACTGTCTGTGTTGGATGGCGGTAAGTGCATTTTGCAACTGCGCGGTGTGAGACCGTTCAAGTCAGATAAATATGATCTGACCCAGCATCCGAACTACAAGCTCACTGCCGGTGCTGATAAGAAAAACACGTTCAGCATCGAGGCGTTTCTTGACCATCGGCTGAAGCTCAAGCCCGGTGATAAGTACGAAGTGGTTGATGCAGATCATGCCAAGTAAGTTTGTTCCGGTGACGAAGATGTCATAGGTGTGCTGTTGGCAACAGAATAAGAAGGGGCGGCGAGCTGCCGCCTCTTTACATAGCCAGGTTTCTGATTGGGATTGGAAATCTGGCTATATGTTTGCCCATTTGCAGGTGCACATGCAGATGGAAAATCACTATTCATCAGCCCACAAGGGCGCATCGTACAAGGAGGTACACATTTATGGCATTTTTCAATAGCGCAGTAACCGTTCTTCAGACTCTCGTTATCGCACTGGGTGCCGGTCTCGGTATCTGGGGAGCCATCAACCTGCTGGAGGGGTACGGCAACGACAACCGTGCGACACGTTCGTAAGTGAAAAGCTTACGCACAAAGTCGAAGGGCAATTGTAGCCCGAAACTTTGGAGAACTGATATTCCGATTGGTGAAATGAGGGGGTAACGTCCCGAAGCGCCACCCTAATACTCCGAATGGCGGGGAGCATGCAACGGCTCTCTCCAAAAGTTTATAGAGCTCGGTGAAGTCGGCAGAGAGCAACCGTAAGACTGGTTTTCAGACCAGACACGAAAGCTGTCCAGAGGTGGATGGTGTTGCCTATATGCCGGGGGTCGGATATCCATGGTGAGAATGTATGAAAATACTGACGAAATTCTGAATGTACGAGTCTAAACGTTGATGCTGTCGAAAGGCAGTACACCCTTCATGGTGGTATCTGTGGGCGAGTAAAATTGGTTGTTATGAAAGTCCATGCATCGTTACAGGCGGTGCGGTTATGCATGACCAGATACAGGCTTAGAGGAAGAACCTAAAGATATCCAATGATAGGAATATCGGAACGTGGAAAGCTGGGAACACGGAGGCGGTTGCAAGCCAGTGATGTGGTGGATGGGAATACCTTCGCGAGAGGGCAATAACCATTCTTTATTCCAGTGAGAGTAGTGGCACAGTACCTGTGAAGCCGTGAATAAGTAAGCGGTGGAGGGATAGCCACAAGTCGAATTCAGCAAAGAAAATGAAAACACAACAAACACAGCTTCGAGTATGACAAAGAAAATCCAAACCGAAGGGAGAGGATGCCTGTGTTGACTTCGGGGCAGCAAGAAAGGAAAAGTAAACAGAGAAAAATCCGCAACTCAGAGTATTACGACATGGAAGGTACTTTTGACAGGCTGTATGCAGAAAGTAAGAAAGATAAAACCTTCAACCATCTGATGGAAATCATCGAGAATGAAGAAAATATCAAGCTTGCATACAGAACGATAAAGAAGAATACAGGAAGTGATACTTCGGGAGTGGATAAAAGGACGATAGCCGACCTTGCAAAGTTAAGCGAGGAAGAATACGTCCGTCTCATACGGAAACAATTCAGTAATTATCATCCACGACCCGTAAGGCGAGTGGAGATACCAAAGCCCAATGGAAAGTCCAGACCTCTGGGAATTCCAACTATCGTAGATCGGATCGTACAGCAATGTATTTTGCAGGTCATGGAGCCGATATGTGAAGCAAAATTCAGTGAGAACTCCAACGGGTTCCGCCCGAACCGTTCCGCTGAGACTGCTATTGCGCAATGCATGAGGCTGATACAGGTACAGCATCTGTACCATGTGGTTGACCTCGATATTAAAGGCTTCTTTGATAATATCAGCCATACAAAGCTGATTCGTCAGATATGGGCATTGGGAATCCGGGACAAAAAGCTGTTATGCATTATAAAAGAGATGCTGAAAGCACCTGTTGTTCTGCCAGATGGGAAGAAAACATATCCCGCACGGGGTACCCCGCAAGGCGGTATTTTGTCGCCATTGCTTGCAAACATCGTATTGAATGAACTGGATTGGTGGATTGCCTCACAATGGGAGGAGATGCCAACAAAAACAAAATTCAAAACGAGGAGCAATGCGCAGGGAACAGAGATTAAGAGCCACGCTTACAGGGCTCTGCGCCGGAGCAGATTAAAAGAGATGCATGCAGTTCGGTACGCAGATGATTTTAAAATTTTCTGCGCAACACATGAGGATGCTGTCAGAGCATACAAGGCAACAGAGTTATGGCTAAAGGACAGGCTGGGGCTGGAAATCAGCCCTGACAAATCCAAAGTAGTAAATCTCAAAAGACAGAATTCTGATTTTCTCGGGTTCAAGCTGAAAGTTCGTAAAAAGGGTAAGAAATATGTGGTTCGGTCTCATATGAGCGATAAAGCATACAAAAAGGCTCATGAAAAAGTCTCGGAAGAAGTAAAGAAACTGGCTCATTCGTCAGATGATAATGCTCAGTTCATGCAGCTTCAGAAATATAACTCTGTAGTTGCCGGACTTCATGAATACTATTGTATTTCTACAGAAGTATCCCATGACTTCAGCAGACTTGCCTTCAGTATCAACAAACAGCTCAGAAACAGACTGAAAGGAGACTTATCCAAAAAGGGACAGCTCAGAAATGGGTTCATTAAAGAAAAGTATGGAGCAAGCAGACAGATGAGGTTCCTTCATGGACGTCCGGTGGTTCCACTGGGATATGTCCAGTCAAAGAATGCCCAGCATAAAAGGAAATCCATCAATAAATATACGGTAAAAGGTCGGGAACAGATTCATAAGAATCTTGCAATCGACACAGCGACAATGTTATGGCTGATGAGAAATCCTGTAAAGGGCAGAACCATTGAATATGCGGATAACCGTATTTCTTTGTATGCGGCACAGTATGGTAAATGTGCAGTGACAGGAATTCCGATGGATTCCCACGATATTCACTGCCACCATAAAGTGCCGGTTAGCAATGGCGGTTCGGATGAATACGCAAATCTTATTCTTGTCAGCAAAGCGGTTCATATCCTTATCCATGCTTCTTCAGAACTTACGATTGAGAAGTACCTGAAATCCTTAAATCTTGACAATAAACAAATAGAAAAGCTTAACAAACTTCGTATTATGGCAGAAATGCCACCTATTATTCTTTGAATTTAATGCTGTAACGAAGTGTGTAAGTTGTGTTTAAAAGCCCTGGACGGCTGAATTCGATGGAGCGCCGTGTGCGGTGAAAGTCGCATGCACGGTGTGGAGCGGGGGAAAATCCGGAGATAACTTCAAAGGATTACCTATCGCTATCTGGTGCAAATGCTCATGGTTAGTAAAGAAGCAAATAACAAAACACAAAGTACAGCCACCTCGCTACTATTCCGTAAGACTGAAATGTGTTTAATATAGGCAAGGAAATTGTAACTTTTTCTTGAACTCTCTTGACCTGCTTATGATTTTTGATTATACTTAGTATATCTACTTAGCTGTGCTAATTAGCGATAACAGGAAAGGAGTTATGAACTTGTGGATAGTAAGTATGTGCAGCAATTCAAAAAGGGTTCGCTTGAAATGATTTTGCTATGTCTGATAGCGAAAAAAGAAACCTATGGCTATGAAATTATTACAGAACTTAATGATAATGGTGCTGCTGTTCTGGGATATGCAAAAGAGGGAACGGTTTACCCTATCCTTTACCGATTGCAGGAAGCTGAACTTATCAAATGTAGAATTGCGCCTGCCGCAGCAAACGGCGGCTCCAAAAAGTATTATTCCATTACGGAAAAGGGACAGGAAACCTTGACGGAATTGATTGATTTTTGGAAGCGTTATACGGTGTGCGTAAACAGTTTTATAGGCGATGGCGATTTTTCGGAGGTATCAATATGAGAGAGAACTATATTAAGCAGGTAAAGAAAGGACTTGCTGTTTCACGAAAGCAGAAAAAAGAGGTTATTCGTGATTTGAACGAAGCATTTTCTTCTGCTTTAGAGCATGGAGAAACGGAGCAGCAAGTGATTGAACGATTGGGCAGTCCAAAGGATTTTGCCGACAATATACATGAGCAGCTCGGTATTGACTGCATAGCACGGCAGAAAAGGAAAAAACTTCTTCATATCACTATTGCCGCAGTCATAGCCGTTATGGCATTTTTCGTTTCTTTTTTGATAAAGGCGTTAAGAGTACCTAAAAATGTGATCGGACAAGCGGACACAATGACATCCATCCAAGTAGAGGGAACAGCGATTGACCCTATGATTTTCTTCACACTGCTCGGCATAGTTGCTTTGGTTGTTGTTATCACTTTGGTTGTTCGATACATCCGTAAAAAATAAATTGAGATAAGGAGTAAAATACCATGAAACAATTTTGTCGCATATTTGTTCCTATGATTTTGGTGTGTGCTTTAACTTTGCTTGCTGGATGTTCCAACAACGAAGCTGCAAATAAAAGCAACGGCTTAACATGGGATTTATCAAATGCTGAACCCGTTTATGTAAGCGAGTGGCCGGAAAATGAATTTACCTCGCAGATTATTAAGCCTGAAAACGGAGAGATAGATTACATATACGATTATTCTGATTCCGGGCGCTACGCTGTTTTTATGAAAGATATGTCAGAGGAAAAGTCTGCTGAATATATTGAAGAATTGAAAGAGCAGGGATATTCTGAAATTGCTTCAGAAGGAAATGATGTGTCCGTTGGAACAATGATGAAAAAGGATAATGTGATTTTAAGTATCTCATATTCCGGAGAAATATTCGGCATCATGATAACGATAGAAAGCGATACATGACTTGCTGTAAGTAGCAAACCCAGCCGGAGCAGTCAACGGTCAAGATGAACGGGCTTCGCCCGCCGTTGACAGCCCAGCCCGGTTTCGCAGATGGGTAATCAAGGGGCGACAGCAAAGAGTGCTGCCGCCCCTTACCAATTTTGATAGAAAAAAACAGAATTTGATTGAGAGCATTTTTAAGTTTCAGTTTGACCGTTGAGCATAGATTTTCGTATCGAAATATGATAGAATGAAGCCAGTTACAAATTTGAATTTCATGAGGAGTTGAGTGTTTATGAAAAATACGAATTTTGTAAGTAATAGTTTAAAAGAAAAAGGATTATATCCCAAGTATGAAGAATGTAAACAATTCGGACTAGATATATCTCTAATAGATAATAAAGAATTGATAATAAAAGGAACTAGTGAAGATTTGATTGAATTATCTGATTTACTAATCTCTTTAGCAACTTCAAATAGCGAAAATGGTGAACATTTTCATATAGATGACTTAACATTCATTAGTGAGAACTCTCAAATTACTGACATTATTATTGAGAAAAAATAGAAATATAAATCACAGTTTGCCAAACTGAAATAAGAAAATACAACTGAATATCCGCCGCCCATTACAGCGGCACATAGAAGCAGTAAATCTGAAAAAGGTTTGCTGCTTTTTTGCGCCCATTTCTCCTAAAGTGTGCGGCATTTGAAAAAAGTTTGCCGTTTCGTTTGGCAAAATCGCAAGTTGTCCGTAGTAGGACATAACAGGAAAAATTGAGTAAAAAGTACGCCGAGCCGGAGCGTGCTTTTCTTAGAGCAAGATTCTACCACGGTGCCAAAATTCGCTTATCGCTCCTTTTGCCCCGGTGGGAATCTTGTTGGGGAGTGCCTTCCCCAAACCCTGCTATGGCGGCTTACGCCGCTGAAAAAATTTCCGAAGCGGGTGACAAATCCCCGTTCCCAATGCCTACGCATTGAGAAGAAAATTTTCGTACCCCGTCATTTTTTGCCCCCTCTAATCTCCGATATGTGAGGGGCAATAAAAACAGGCAGCTTCACAACAGAAATTTGAAAATATTTGCTGCACCCCGTTAATTTTCCATGCCCCTAATCTCCGATATATGAGAGCCAATGAAAGGAGTGATAACCCCATGCCGAAACGATACAACACGCCCCACCGCAGCCATGTAGTCAAGACCCGCATGACCGATGAAGAATATGCTGACTTCACGGAACGGCTGGCAGCGTATGAAATGAGCCAGTCCGAGTTTATCCGGCAAGCCATTACACGGACAACCATACGCCCCATTGTTACCGTGTCCCCGGTCAATGATGAACTACTTGCCGCCGTTGGGAAGCTGACCGCCGAATACGGCAGAATCGGCGGCAACCTCAATCAGATTGCCCGGTATCTGAACGAATACGGCGTACCGTATAACACCCTGTCCGGCGAAGTCAGAGCCGCCATTTCTGACCTTGCCGCCTTGAAGTTTGAAGTCTTGCAGAAAGTGGGTGAAGCTGTTGGCAACATTCAAACATATCAGCTCTAAAAATGCCGACTACGGAGCTGCCGAGCAGTACCTCACTTTTGAGCATGACGAGTTTACCATGAAGCCCACGCTGGACGAAAACGGGCGGCTTGTCCCCCGTGAGGACTACCGTCTTGCCACTCTGAACTGCGGCGAGGAAGATTTTGCCGTTGCCTGTATGCGCTCCAACCTCCGCTATGGCAAGAACCAAAAACGGGAAGATGTGAAGTCCCATCACTATATCATCAGCTTTGACCCACGGGACGGAACGGACAACAGCTTGACCGTTGATAAGGCGCAATCGCTGGGCGAGGAATTTTGCAACGAGCATTTCCCCGGACACCAAGCCATTGTCTGCACCCACCCGGACGGACACAATCACTCCGGCAACATTCATGTGCATATCGTTATCAATTCCCTGCGGATTGAAGCCGTCCCGCTTCTGCCCTACATGGACAGACCAGCAGACACGAAATCCGGCATGAAGCACCGCTGCACAGACGCAGCTATGGAATATTTCAAGTCCGAAGTCATGGAGATGTGCCACCGGGAAAATCTGTATCAGATTGACCTCCTGCATGGCAGCAAGAACCGAGTGACCGAGCGTGAATACTGGGCGCAGAAGAAAGGGCAGCTTGCCCTTGATAAAGCCAATGCCCCGATGATAGCGGACGGTATCACGCCCCGGCAGACGAAGTTTGAAACGGACAAGCAGCGGCTACGGCAGACCATACGGAAAACCCTTGACCGGGCGGGCAGCTTTGACGAGTTTGCCGCCCTGCTTCTCCGGGAGGGCGTGACCGTTAAGGAGAGCCGGGGGCGGCTGTCCTACCTTACCCCGGACAGGACGAAGCCTATCACAGCCCGGAAGCTGGGGGACGATTTTGACCGCACCGCCGTAGTTGCCATTTTGGAGCAGAACGCCCGCAGAGCAGCCGAACAGACCGCACCCATACCCGAATACTCCGGCGGCATTATGGAGCGTTTACAGAGGGCAAAAGCCGCCAAAACCGCCCCGAAACAGGACGGCTTACAGCGCATGGTTGACCGGGAAGCAAAACGAGCCGAGGGAAAAGGCACAGGCTATGACCGCTGGGCTTCCCTGCACAATCTCAAACAGATGGCGGCTACCCACAACTTCCTCATGGAAAATGAACTGCTTGACCTTGACAGGCTGGACGCAGCCGTGGAGAGCAGCCGGAAAGCCCTTTCCGAAGCAAGGGACAGTCTGCGGGGCATTGAACAAACCATAGCCGACAAGAAAAATCTGCGAAAGGTTGTCAGCGATTACCGCCGCACCCGCCCCACCATTGACGCTCATAAAAAGCTGTCCGGGAAGAAAGCGGAAGCCTACTACCGGGCAAATGAAGCGGATTTTATCATCTATGAAGCTGCCTTGCGCCAGCTAAAGGTGCTTGCACCGGGAAAGAAGCTGCCAGCCACTTCCAAGCTGAATACGGAGATTGAAGCCCTCATTTCCGAGAAGAACGCAGCTTACAACACCTACCGCACCGCAAAAGCCGAGTATGAACAGCTTACCACCGCCAAACGGAACGCAGAGCAGATACTACACGGCACACCGAGCCGACAGAAAAAACAGGAACAGGAGCGATAAAACGCCCCGAATTGATACCGAATAAGAACAGGAGGACGCACCATGAAATTCACAAGAAGCGAATTAGAAATGATTTATCAGTACGCCGCTGCTGACCGGGCAGCTACCGTTGCGGGGCTTGCAGAGATTGTCCCCGTACTCAAAGACCCTCTCACAAAGGCAATCGTGGAAAACACCATAGACAAGCTGGAAAAAATCCCGGAGCCGGAGTGCAGCCGCTTTATCGCTGATACCAAAGCCCGTTTCCTTGAAGAACGGGACAACTCTATCCGGCAGCGGCTTGCCGAAGCAAAGGCACAGGCGAAAGAGCCGATTATGCAGGGGCATGACCTTACGGGTTTTGAACGCTATCTGCCACGAACCCGGCACATGATTGTGGTTGATATTCTGAACAATGACAGCCCCGTTGGGTGCAAGGGGGAACGCTACCGCTTTTTCCTCTCTGATGAGGGCTACAAAAACGCAAGGGCAAGTGAACAGCGGGGCGAAGCGAAAATCCGCAGCCATGCCGCCGTATGCTGCGGAAGTCTGTACCCGGATAAAAAGCCGGGAATTGACCGTTAAAAACCGACCCGAAATGATACCGAAACCATACAAAAGGCTGGGGGTATAGCTTACCCTACCCGCAATACCTCCGCCCTCACAAACGGGGCTTACAGAGGGAAAAATTCCCGAAAATGACACCGGGAACATACAGATTTTGCCCCTGTCCCCGTTACACCCGACCAAACCGAAGAAAGGAGCGTTTTTCATGCCGAGAATGAGCAAGAAGCGGCGGCTGGAATGGGCGTTCTTCCTCAATGAGCGAAACCGCATTACTTTCAATGCCCTTTGCCGGGGCTGTACCCATGACTGCAAGCAGAGTTTTAGGGCTATCGTGGTACTCTGCCCCCGGTATTACTCAAAGAGGCGGAAAGCCCGCCCCGCAGATAAGGAGAACCGAGATTATGTCAGATAACCGCAAATATTACTACCTCAAGCTGAAAGAAAGCTATTTTGACGATGACGCTATCGTGCTGCTGGAAAGTATGCAGGACGGTATGCTGTATTCCAATATCCTCTTGAAGCTGTACTTAAAATCGCTGAAATACGGCGGGACTTTGCAGCTTGACGAGAATATCCCCTACACCGCCCAAATGATAGCCACCATTACCCGCCAGCAGGTCGGCACAGTCGAACGGGCTTTGCAAATCTTTATGAAACTGGGGCTTGTCGAACCGCTGGACAACGGGGCTTTGTATATGAGCAATATCGAGCTTTTCATCGGTCAGTCCTCTACCGAGGGGGAGCGCAAGCGCAGGGCAAGAATGAAGATTTCAGAGCAAAAACGGCTTAGTGGACAAGTGTCCGAAGCAAAAGCGGACATTTGTCCACCAGAGATAGAGATAAAGAAAGAGATAGATATAGAGATAGAAAAAGAGAG
>ERZ1673739.3489-NODE-3489-length-10435-cov-4.362235_pt1 | contig 10435 bp, 14 predicted proteins | sample MGYA00580210_ERZ1673739 | MGnify/ENA primary metagenome ERZ1673739 (study PRJEB41218, sample SAMN15661749) | gut metagenome | host: Homo sapiens | place: Canada: London | collected 2015-08-20/2019-03-30 | study: EMG produced TPA metagenomics assembly of...
CGAAGCCTTCCCTGACAGGCGTTCCCCATCTTTCACAAACTGGATATTCCCAAGACCCGCCGCAACGCCGCGGTTTCCGTTCGCATTGAATGCGTAGAAATTTACGGATACGTTGCAGTAACAGCCGGAATACACCATCATCGGGTCTGTGACCGGCTGCACCCTGCGGTCAACCACCTGCGGGGCATCCTTGCTGGTGGCATTGAGGAAATAGCAGTCCTGATAATTCTCATCATCCGGGCGGTCAATATCACCGTCACGGAGCGGAAGTTTCAGGTTCGGCGGGATCTTACCGCTCCATTTGCGGGTCTTCCCGTCCTCCTTCGCCGCCTCCACCGCTTTCTGGATCTTAGCAATGGTCTTCTTATCCGACTTTGGAATCACGCAGGATACGGAATACTTTTCTTCCTCTCCATTAATTGATTTCGCTTCCCAGATGTTCGCAAAGGAAATGCGGCACGGGATGATCACTTTTGTTGCGCTGAAATTCTTCTGGTTTGCCATAAATGTTTCCCTCCATAATCATTTTTTCTGTTATAAAAGGACGCACAGGACCGGCGAATAAATATACGCCGTCTATGCGCCCTGGATTATTTGTGTGTCTTTGGTGTACGGACTGGAACCCGCTATTCCAGTTCCTCAAATTCATCCCCGGCACTGCTTACGTCCACTGCCGGCCTTGGATCGCTTTCCGGGACAAGTGCCAGCTTTCCGGGAGGCTTGGCCACATACTTTCCAAGGATCTGTGCAAACTTCTTCCTGCCCATCATCTTCTCAAACTCCGTAAGTGTCAGAAGCTCCTGCTTATAGATATCCGTATAACCCTGTTCCTCCGCGGCTTTTATGACTGCTTTTGTGTCAGTAAATACCCGCTTGCTCCTGCCCTCCACCACTTTATAACCGTCCACCGCCACACCATGGTTGATTGCCTCCCCGGATATAAAAGCAAAAACAGACTCTATCCAGGACGAGATACGGTTCAGGGTTGGCAGGACCGCTACCAGTTCCGGGAAACTCACCAGCCCCGGCGCTTTAAATACGGGTGTGGATTCATCCGGATTATAAGGCGCTGTGACATCTGTTTCTTCTGCTGTATCAGCCAGGATGCCGTCATCCAGATCGAGAAATTCTTCCCTGGCAAGCGATAACGCCGCGTCCATACAAGCCCTGCAGACATGTTTTGCCCTGCAGTAATGGCACCATTCCCCCGGATTCTGTTCTCCTTTTCCCTCAAAAGCCATTTTCGCAATGGGCTTCAGCTCTTCGCCCCATGCCAGCAGTTCTTCTTTGCTGCAAGTGAATGTGGAGATATTTTCTATCCTCGGCTGCACAATCGTCATGGAAACTTCCTCTACATCAAAGACATAGTCATAAGCATTTAATGCCCCGCAGCCATATAGCATCAGCTGGCTGTTTCTTTCCGCATCCACATGATGATAGCCGTTCTTGTAATCAATAACGTGCAGTTTACCTTCCGCAGCAATCAGGCAGTCCCCTGTACCGAATCCTTCCGGCACGATATTAGAGAAGTCAAGCCGCTCCTCCACCAGGACCATAGGGTTCAGGCCCTCCCGTTTCAGTTTTTCAACCTGCTCCATGACAAACTGCCTGTAAATTTCCGCATATCCCAGAACTTCTTCCGTATAGAAATCTGACTGCGGCATCTGGACCCGCTCGTGGAGCTCCTTTCTGACAAGGTACTCACAATACTCGTGTACCGCTGTCCCTTCCTCAGCATAGACAGATGATTCATTTGGAAACTGGTCTTCCAGCCGGGCGGATGGTGTGCAGTGCCTCCACCTCTCTGAGCCGGATGCTGTGAGCAGGGCATGTTTCCGCGATGCATGGTCCAGCACGGGGCCGTCCCGCCTGTGTCCTGCAAAGTCCTGTGTCCTGACTGGTTTTACTTCTTTCTTACTCATATTACATTTGGCCCCTCCCTGCCTGTGTATTCCTCATAAGCCCTGTTATATGCTCTTGCCGCATCCTCTTCCGTGGTGAAATATCCGAGCGTTTTCCTCTTTCCGTTTATGGTCAGTCTCGCTGTCCACTTTCCACATCTGTGCATCGTTACTCCACGGAATCTGGATCTTGAATTTTCAGGCTTTAAATGGCGCATTCTCTTATAATCCACCTCCTCTATATCATTAAGGACTGCATATTCTCCCCACATCCTTCTGGCATAATCGTTATATGCGCTTGCAGCGGCAACCTCGTCGTTAAACGCACCGATTGCTATCTGGATACCATCCTTCCTTATCGCCGCTTCCCACAGTTCCATCTTTTTATTCCAATGGACCCCTTTATACTGCGAGGCTGAGTTTTTGAAAGAACCTCTGTTGGCACAATTCTGTGAACGTGTTACCACTCTGAGATTACATTTACGGTTATCCAGCCTATCCCTATTGATATGGTCTATCTCCATTCCTGGCGGGCACGGCATGATCATATGGCTCATGTGTATGGCATCGTTCTTTTGAGTGGATGGATTATATTTAAAAGCCCGCGCATATCCGCTATGAAAGCGCCATTTATATCCACAGATTATGGGGTAATCCACTGCGTCTATTAAAGCTGCCTTCCCGCATGTCAGCGGAATTTGCATAGCAGCATCATTGCCATCCGCTCCGGTCTCCCCCATTTAAAGCTGGGAGATATCCGTCAGGAATGCCTCATACTTTTCAGCAGGAAGGCTGCTGACCCTGTCCACGCCGTAGGTCTTTAAAAGCTGCCCGATCTTTTCGTTGTTGCTGCGTTTCTGCTTGATCTTCGCTACGATGACCCTTGTGATGTCATCCACCGTAACGGCGGATACGTTTTCCTGTTTGTCCTTAGAAGCATCTTCTGTGCCATACTCCTGTTTATTTCCCAGACCAGTGTCAGCACTCCCTGTGCTTTCTACAATATCCGCTCCGCCAGTATCCCCCTGTCTGGTTTCTGCTTCATCTGTGGAACAGGAAACCTCTTCTGCCGCAGCTTTCAATTCCGGGGCAGCTTCTCCGGCCCCGATGCTGTCAAAGACCATTGCAATGCCCATGAAAGCGGCCTTCAGTCCCTGGCTGAGTTTTGACGCATCTACCGGAACCAGAATAGTTTTCAGTTTGTCATCTGTCTTCTTCGCCATACGCTTCCTCCTCTTCATCCGCAATGGATACCTCACAATCCCCATTAAAATTCACGGTATCCATACGCTCGTCCATGTGGATATGCAGCTCATGGATTTTCACCCTGATTTCCGGGATAATAACCGGCACAAAATCCTTCTTGCCACCTTCCTTTTTCTTTTCATCCTTCATCCTGCTTTCCTCCTGGATATTATTTTTTATAATTTCCTGCCCCCTGCATTTGCCGGGATAGCGTGTCTGCACATTCCGGTCACCATGACGGCGGTGTGGTCCGCTGTGCTGTGCCCTGCATTTCTTACTCATTGCCTTTTTCCCCTTTCTTATCTGTTCCGGCCATTCCATCACCAAAAATGATTTCCAGCAGTTTCTTAACCGCCTCCATTGCATCCTGAACACCGCAAAGGGGGAATCCCGATCTCAATATCCTCATCCTCTGTGCCTTCTGCCCCGCACGGTTCCTGCCGATCACAGCATTTTTTGCCGGATGCCTTCCCCAGCAGCCCTGCCGATTCCCCAATGGTTCTCACCGGGATTCCCAGCTTCGATGCAAGCGCGATTTCTTCCATCATCCCTTCGGAGATATATTCAGAAAAGCACCACAGTTCATCCGCATCCTTCAGCAGTTCCAGGCCGATGCGCCTTCCGATCTTCCTCTCATCAGCAACCGCATCATCCAGAAACTGTGTGCAGAAAAGATGGCTGCAGAGCGGAACGCCTCCGAGCTTCGCCACCAGCCTGCAGGCTGCCTTTGCCCTTTCAAGGTTGTCCTTCAGCTCTATTTCTGCCCTCTCTGGTTCCTGTGCTTTTGGCCGCAGCGGGGAACAGATATAGATACGCTCCTTACGTTCTTTGCACGCCTCGCATTTATTTTTGTTCATATTGGCCTCCTTCTCATGGCTGCCGCCTTCCCGAAACAGGAAAGCGGCAGATTTGTTGTATTATGGATTTACAGTGCCAATGCTTAAATTACCTTCATGGGCTTATCCTCCTCTCACAGATTTTTGGGAGGTTTCCCTGTGTGCCTGTGGGCTTCTTGAAAAGTTCCTCTCATAAATAGTCGCGGGAGAAGTACAAAATTAAGTAGGTTTCAAAATTTCTTCAGAAAATTTTTACTCAGCCTGTCCTCTGCCCCTAATAATCGGTAAGTAACCGCCGCACGGCTTACGCCAAGCCGCTCCGCAATCTCATATTTTTCAAACCCATAAACATGGTAAAGAATAAATACCTCCCTCTGTTTATCCGTCAGTCTTCCAAGCTGCTCTTTCATAGTTTCTCTGCAAACACACGCTTCCTCCGGGCTTTCATAATAATCTCCGGAAGTCCAACTCTGCCCTCTCTTCTCCTCCGTTTCATCTTCATCCCACAAGTCCTTTTTTGCCCCTTTGCGGTCAAACTGGCGGTTCATGCTGTTTTTCTCCACCTGATGCCCTCCTCTGACCATCACTGCCATGAACCACGGCTGCGCCCCAAAGAAAGACTCATCCAGAGTATCCGTATCAGCCATGTACTCCTTTTCCCTGTCGCCAAGCTGTACAAAGCGGTAAGTAAAAGAGCTGCAGTCTGCCAGCCAGAGAACCGCAGTTCCAGTACCGTTGGCATAGACCGCATAACCATTTCTGTATACCTTGCAGTCTCCATTCTCCGTCTCCGCAATTGGCGCTCCCGCGTTTTCACGCAGGTTCTTAGCAGTTGGTGTCTTTTGCGCTTTCTCAGCCTGTCCAATCATCTCCAGCAGCTTATTTAATGTGGTTTCCTCAGTTACGATAATTCTTTCATCCTTCATGGTCTTGTCCTTTCCGCCTGGAATGCGGTCTGGGCAAAGGCGCTCATAAAGATCTATAGCGGCAGAAGTTCCATAACGAAAAAAAAACGCCATGTCACTCTTTCGGAGTACACAGCGGCTGACACAATCCGGCTAAAACGGCACAAGGGTTCTGCGGTATACCCCTATACACCCTTTCCCCATGCCGGCGGCTTATTTCCAAGCCGATGGCAGAAGTAAAAAGCTGTATGAGAACCTTTGCCCTTATGCATTTACTAGTCAGGCATTCGATATTTTATTAAGAGGGGAGCATCCACCCATTCGGGTTACCCGGCTTTAGGACTTGTCCGCTCCCCTGCTCTGGAAATATTCTAACAAGAACATACAGACATTTCCTCAACGCAAAAGTCCAATCCCGGTTCAAAAATAGACAAATAAGTCCAATTTTAAAAAATCATTTTCATGTTCACTCAAATCAATAAAAAAAAAGAAACTTTCAACAATCTGAAACAAAGTGCAGATTAGATAGGAAAATAGAAAAACTGCGCTAAAAAAGACAAAAAAATAAACCGTGCGGACTTTCCTGTTTTTCTTAATCCACACGGTTCATGCTAACCGTTCTGCATGCTTCTGTTTAAAAAGCATCAGACTTATCATTTCATCTATCATTTTCTTATTCGGCCCATCCAGCTGGCTGTAAAGGGAACGAATATCAGCTGTGCCGGCCTGTTGCTGCCCCAAGGATTTATTCACTGAAGCTTTATAAGTGTTATTGTCTTTATGAATGCCATCGTTATTATGTAGCAGCCGGTCCGGGATCAGTTCTGACGGCGGCACTCCCAATGCCTCCGCTATATCGTACATCGTCTGGATTCCCATCTCAGTATTGCCACGTTCATAACGTGAGATGACGGTGTTTGTACAGGTGCCGCCCACCCGCTCTGCCAGCTGCTCCTGTGTCAGGCCGGCCCGTTTTCTGAGTGTCTTTAGTTTTTGTCCGGTTGCTTCCAGGTCTGATACCCATTCCTGTTTCAACACCATCACCTCCTTCTTGCTAATGGAGGCTTTTCCGTATAAAAAAGCTGAGGCAAATAGGTTCTGCGTTCTGCACAGGTCTTATTAAATGCAGCCCAACTCTCTATTTGCCCCAGCCATATTTTTTATATCAAAAAAGCAAAGGTTACATAAAGATTTGCGCACTTCTACCGTTGATTTAATTTACAGTCCTGCCAAGATTTTTCGTTTTAAATAATCAACTAGAGTATTTTTGCTAAACCATTAAATATGTAACTTTTGCTATTCTAAAATTCTAAACTGCTTTCATCACCTCATATTTTCCCATCATCTTTAGAATTAAAATAAAACAGGTTCATTGTCAATCTTATGTATAATTGGATATCAAACCTCACACATCTCATGTGAGTATTTCATATTATCACAAATTGGCAGATTTTGCAAGAGTTACACATTAATTTCTGGTATATTTTGTCTATTTTTCTGCCCCCGTGATGCTTTATTGATATTATATTTCTTTATCAAATGCCGCCGATATTAATTCGCTGCTACAGCAAATACCATCTTACGCATACTTATAACAGCAAAAACGGCCAGGGCAGATGGATTCCATAAGGCCAATAAGTCCCGCGTCCATCCTGCTCCGGCCGTGCTCACAATTGACAAAACTCGTGCAGTCCATATCTTTCGCTTTCTTTGCAGTTCCTTATCCTGCGTTACCATCCTGGTCTCATTTCAAAGAATGCTCTGACTGTGGGAAATATATGATTTCTTTCACTTTTCTCCCAGAAACGCATTCTACTAATTGTTCCACGGTAAGGTCATCCTGCTTTTTCCCTGCTTTGTAATGGAGCCCATAGCCGCCCCTTATCGTGATCCGCTCCCCAAGGGTCGCACCATTTGGCGACTTTGCCATGTTGCTCTTGTAATTCATCCGATGCCCTCCTTAAATTAAGCCCATGAATTCATCTATAAAACTCTTCGCATCCGCATCCAGCTTTATATCATAGGCATGATTGCTTGCACTGTTATACAGATCGATGATATCTTCCCTAATGGCAGATGCGTTATTAAATGTATTGCAGAGAGGTATCAGTTTCCAGTAAAAAATGGGCTCACCCATGTTTCCGCATAATGCATCCGGGGAATCATCCGCTACATATTTTCTCATGTACACGTCATAAAATGTATCTTCGATATTTCCATGGTCGGTACCAAAACTAATGCCCATGGAGAAAATATACAGTTCTGTTTCCTCACTCAATTTTGCGACAAATCCCGGTCCATCCAGCCATACATACTCCAGCGGGGCTGCCGAAGACCAGATTCTGTTTTTTTTCACGCGCCGGTATGTGTAGTTGTCCTCACTAAACGTATTCTCTTCAATAATCGGGAGATCGTTCCCATTGTCCACATGTTCTGTTTTTCCACACTCCTTTACTATGAACAATTCACCGTCTCCTCCAGCCATAATCTGATTCACATATTTCGTGGTAATCGGCTCCCAGCAAAGTTCCGCTGATTCAGTACGGACCATCAGCTTATTGATAAACCCCTGCATATAACGGAGATTATCTGCTGTTTTTGCTGCATTGCCATCCATAAGGAAATCTACACTGACTCCCAGATATTTTGCTACCTTCCAGATTAAATCTGCCGATGTCGCAGCTCCATTCCCTTTTTTTGTCAGACGCGAGATATATCCGGGAGATACCCCAATATCACTTTCCATCTCTCCAATCTTTATATTTTTCTGCTGAATAATGCTGTTTATGTTATCCATCAATCTCTGAATATTAAATTCTTCCATTGAACCACCCTCCTTTTATTTGAACTATTTATATCATATTTTGAATTACAAGTCAATATATTTTTGTATTTGAATTCAAACAATTTTATCAAGTCTTCATTCTTGAATTTTAGCATTTCTATTGAATTATATTTCATGTTATGTTTTTTCAGACGGGAATTAATTTTCTGTGTCTCCCACTGGCAGCCATCCTGCTCCGTTTTATTATACACAAAACAGCTATCCATTTTGCTGCCGCCGTGGTATACTTCTTAGTAAAAACAGAAACTGAAAGGAAGTACCCGCATGAAATACATAATCTACCGTTTCCCAGATGTCCTTGAATTTGACGATGATGATATACACAGCGGCACCCGTAAGGAAAAATGCTGCGACCCGCACCTAAAAGCTGGCATCTCTTATCCTGTCCGCCCGGAACTGGCTGCCATTGAATACGGTTCCAATATCTACAACGCTGCCGACAGCCTTATCCGTGCCGTCATTGACGAGCTTTCCGGTATGGAAGAATTTTCCCGGTGTACCTGCGACTGCTATCCTCCCGACCAGCCGCATGTATTAAAATACATGAGCGACATGGATTTCGACTATGAAATGCATGGCGTCGTATATGACTACAGCAAGACGGAAAACACTATCATATATTTCGGCGTAAAAGAATTGAATGAAAATCAATCCTGACCAAGCACTGGTCACTTTCACATAAAGGAGCACTCCCATGGTTACACAGAGACAGATAAAAGCATGGATACCGGAAGCACTGGCGATCTTCCAAAGATTTATGCCGCCTTTTCCCGGCATGGACACAATACCTATCCCGGAAATCCATATCGTCAGTGACAAGACCGTATTCCCTACCCGGAAAATGCTCGTTGCAAAATTACGTTCCCGCCAGACGGATATTGATGAGGAGCATTACACTTCCATCATGGAGATGATCCATGGTGATCTTGGGGATGCCATCCTTATCTGGCATGAGCTGGGGCACTATTATGCCATCCACAATGAATGCCGTTCCGACGACCTGCACCGCTTCAATAATCCGGGTCTTGCAGCAGAACGTGCAAAACAGGAAGGCTACTGGATGTGGTCAGAATTCATTGCAGAGGCCATCGCGTTATATGTGGAAGAACAGCACTGCCGGATCGACAACAAGGATTTTTATCACCCGGAGCTTTTAAGGTGGGAGCCAAACGAATGGGGATACCTTGTAGAGAAGCTGCTGAACTTTCTGGAAATGGCCTTCTGCTATTATCCGTCAACTATTGATGAAGCTGGACTTGCCATGTACTTTGCCACACTCCTGATGGACGATGCAACCAAACGGTATGTGAAGGCCGCCATCGAAGGAAAGCTGCGTGTATATGATAAAAGCACCGGCCGCAGCCGCTCTGCGGAACCGGGCAGTATTGAAGCCACCTGCATTTCTGACCAGGCGGAAGCGTTTCAAGACACCCTGTGGCAGATGAAGCGGTTGCTGGAAATACAGCTTCATAAGGAAAGTTTTTGGGAAATTGATGCCAAATGGCTTGAGGAACTCGGCCAGTATGTCATAGACCTCATGAATGAGAAAATTGCCTTGCTGGCCTCCATGTCCATAAATTAATTCGTACACAATAAACCGCCAATCATTTTCTTACTTTGCGCCCGACAAAGCACAATCCATGTGCGTTTCATTGTCGGGCGTCTCTCTATCTTTATTCTTTTATTCCTATTTCACAAGTTCTGTCAGCCACGGGACCAGCGGCCTTGCGACCACCCTGGCGTTTAGGTAAGCCATCTCCAGAGTCAGGCAGGTGTGTCCCATATAGTAGCCATCCATCACTTCCAGCGTCATCACAAGGTCCGGTTTCTTCATGTTCGTCAGATAAACCGGGAGAAGGTACTGAATCTTTCCCTGGTATCCCTGCGGCACCACAAGTCCCGGTTCCACCACAGCCCTCCTCCTGCCAAGCTCCACCGCTGTTTCAAATAAAAGCGGCAGGTTCTTCGCCTTGCGGATCTTCGCTGGAATCCTATCCAGATTTTCTGTATCCCCTAATATGTGTTCTACGTTTACCCTGATCGGCCAGTCCGGATTAAATCCTGCTCCCCGTTTCGCTGTGTAGTAGGAAGGTTTCAAAGGAAGGGGCTGTATGTATCTCAGCCATGGTGACAGCTCGTCGCAAAATCCCCGGAAATACCATTCCAGCATGGAGTCCTTCTTGTGGTTCCGGTCAAAGAAGGCGTAAATCCCCTTATACCGGCTGTTGTAAAGCCCGGTATGGAAACAGGCCCTCTCGTTCTCCACATGGAAAAACTGTGCTGCTTTTCTGGCATCTTCTGCTGAATTGAACTCAATGCATTGTTTGCGAAAAATCATATGTATATAGCGTTCCAGAATAGGTGTGTCCTGGTTCTTCGTCACATTAGTTGGTTTCCTGAACCGCCACGGCTCCGGGAGGGCTATCCTTGATAGCTCGTCCAACTGTCCGTACCAGTCCGGCACAAAGGCAAAATCAAATAAATCTGTCGTCAACATTTCTAAGTCCCCTCCACTTCGGTATCGCATCAACCAGTTTCATCTGAATCCGTGTCTTTAAATCGCCGTCAACGTACTGGTACTCATTGCCCTGCGCGTCCTCGGCCTTCACTGTCGCTAATGTGTTGATATAATCATCATAGTAAATTAAAATTGAACAAAATCGCTGTGCGATGGCCTGTTAAGGCTGTGGCATAGCGATATTC
>ERZ1673739.3502-NODE-3502-length-10410-cov-21.683341_pt1 | contig 10410 bp, 19 predicted proteins | sample MGYA00580210_ERZ1673739 | MGnify/ENA primary metagenome ERZ1673739 (study PRJEB41218, sample SAMN15661749) | gut metagenome | host: Homo sapiens | place: Canada: London | collected 2015-08-20/2019-03-30 | study: EMG produced TPA metagenomics assembly of...
GGCCTCTGCGGCAGTCATAACCGTACTCCCTCAAAAGCCCTGCCAGCTCACGCTCTCCACGCTTGCCTTTTTCTCTTTGTGATTTTCCCATGCTGTTGCCTTTCAAAAAATGGGGCGGCGGTCAAAAGGTACAAACCCAGCCGCCCCGGCCAACACCTCTGGTCATTTAATACCGTGACATATCAAATCCCACCAAAAGGCTGCACTGCTTATCCGATGATTGTAATATGGTCTCTTACATTTGGCTGCATATGGGACACTGCCTGCGCCAGATATGCCTTGATATTTGCTACTGCCTCATTCCTCCAGAGGCCGTTCTGTGCCTCTTGGAGCATAAAGGTAGGCTCTCCCTTGTCACCCACGCGGAACACGAACGCACTGGCAGGCTGTCCCACCTCCTGGAAGGTACGATACGGGACCAGTGTCACCGGATTCGGCACCTTCACATCTGCCTTTGCTGCTGCGCCTACCGTCATAACAGCCACCTGGGAGATCCCATCATCTGCATAACTCTGATCGTTCTTTCGTTCCACATTCCCGGCCATCTTCTGGACCAGTTCCAGATCTTCGCTCGGCTGGAAGTTGGCCTGTAGCTCGATCATGAATGCCTCCTGATCGTACCAGTGGCCAAAACGGAACTCATTTACCTCTGCCTTTACCTCAAACAGGCACTCTCTTGTGCGCTCCGCATCCAGCGCAGAGATCAGACGTACCCTCTTTGGGTTCACGATATGGATAATCATATCCGTATCCTTCGGGAACTCCCCATAGCAGGCCCCAATGTAGTCAATCAGGGCGGTAAGGCTGGAAGCCTCCAGTGCCCCTGCCTTGTCTGCGTTATCGTAACGCTTTAAGTTTTTGTTGGCGTATGTATGTCCGCAGATCTCAATAACCTCGGTCTTCTCATTTTCCCTTGCCAGCCCTTCAACGTGCTCCAATGCATCCTTTAATCCTTCCAACATGGTTTTCTCCTCCTTATTCTTCTATGTTTCTTGGTTCATAACAGTCGCAGTAGTCCTGGAACATAGTATAGTCCCCGTACCCTTCCGACTCCTCGCAGTCACAAATGAAATCCACATCATCACGCAGATGATACCTGCAGGTTCCACAGCATTTCTTTTCTGATACCATTTCTCTCCCCTATCTTCCGTATGCCTGTCTTAAGTCAATCGGCCCGGCTTGTACCGGCTCTTCAAAAATCTCCCCTGTTTCCGGATCAAACTCCGGTTCCTGCCGGACATCCGTATAAGCTGCCGCAGGTGTCTCCCTTATGGCAGTTACCTGCGGAAGGCCGCTTCCCGGCTCCGACATACTGATCCGCCCAGTCCGGCCATCCTGGCCTACCAGGAATACAGTCTCAGATTTTTTGAATCCTGCCAGCTTGGTCCCGACTGAGAAATCAACCTTCAGATTTCCCCGACCCATGGGCTTAAATTTAATATTTACCGTCATTCCCCGGACAGCTTCCGGATCTGTGTTGGGATCCATGATGTTGCGCCCAATCTGGGTCAGGGCCATCTGGAACTTTTCCGCCAGTTCCCCGTTTGCTATCGAATCAAACGTGATCGCCATGCGCTGTACTCACCTCCTTTCCTTATCCAAAGAATGCACTGGCAGCATCCTGAGACTGTGGCACCGGCTGGGATGCTGGCTCAGGAGCAGAAGGCTGTACAGGTTCTGGCTGTCCTTTTTCCTCTGCTGGTACATCTGCAACCACCATATCCGCATCACTCTCCACATAATCCTTCGTGCCATCCTCATGAATGACCGCCATATCTGCGTCTATGGCCTGTACTAAATCAATCGACATGATCCCCCACTTGCTGATCAACTGGCGGAGCATTGTCTTATAAGCCATGCCGTCAAAATCCTTCGCCCAGAATGTCCACTTTGTCCCTTTCTCCAGATCCTTTTTATATCCCGGGCTGAATTTCTTTGCATGATTCTCCATCTTTTCCCGGCTCCAGTACATGGACTTTCGGAAACCATTGGTATACTCAAACATGGCGTAATATCCCATAGTCGGTGTATTTTCCCGCTCATCTTCATCTTCGATCAGGCTCACCTCAATTTCTTCATTCAGAGGATCGAACCGGACCAGTTCCCCCTCCTTGATTGCCAGCACAGTAAGCTTCTTATACTGACCGCTGCGGGTAGCCAGCTGGATATATCCCTTATATCCAAGCTGGAACTGAGCCTCCTTCTCTCCCTTTGACCGGTTATCATACGGTACCATATAATACTGGCCCAGCTGGGGGCTGGGGGAAAGGTTCAATGACTCCCCCAGAAGTGCAGCGCTTAATATGCTGCTGTTGGTACACTCCTGCAATGCCGGATTGACTTGGACAGCAGAAACGATACTGGAAATAAAACGGGTGCCGTTCTTTCCTCCTACTACCTTATTGATCTGGTCTTTTACTGCATCCTGGGTCAGATATGCAGTAAGCCCTGTTTTCCTCTGCCTGTTTGCCAGACTGTTATTTACTGCCATGATTCCTTTTCCTCCTTAATTCTTTGGTACCGGCTCAAACCGGATGCCGTTATCATTTAAAAACGTTTTCAGCCTCATCAGCTGTGCCATGGTGGCGTATACCCGGAAGTCGATCACATTGACCGGGTCCTCTACCGTTTCCATCTTCTGGGGCATCTCCTTGAGCGGCTCCGGTGCCCTTCCAGCCTGCATAACCCGGTCGGCCTCTGCCTTTCGGGCGGCCTCACGTTCTGCCTTTCTCCGTTCCTGTTCTTCCATGTACAGGCGCCGGTTCTCCGCTTCCGCCTCCAGCTGGTTCCGTTTTGCCATGGCGGCGCCGATATCATAGGTCTGTAAAAATACCTGCTTCATATCCCCGGCATAAGGGCTGTCCACCTCATTCAGGATCGCCAGACCCTCATCTACCTTCTGGATCAGTGCAAGGATCTCCTCTTTGATGGACTTCATGGTAGTGGATGCATTGGCATACTGGGGCTTCATCACCCGGTCAAAGGGGAGGCACTGGCCGATATCATGGATATTGGCCTCATAGAACTCCTTGATCTTTGCCGTCTTTTCTTCCCTCTGGCGGCTCTCATAATCCTTGATCTGAGTATCAATCTTATCAATGGCACCCTGGACGATCCCGGTCAGCTCCTTGATCTGCTCACCAAACAGCTCATCCGGCTCCAGCAGCTTCTTGCGGATCGCAGTCCGCTCTCCCTTCACGGCCTCTACAAACTTATTCAGCGTGACCCGGTCGGCCTTGGCTGCCTTGATGGTTTCATCTGTGTAGACGGTTGCCGCATATTCCTTAGCTTTGGCTGTAACCTCTTCCTTCAGCTCCTCGAAATTCCATTCGATCTTCTTTAAATATCCGCCTTCCTGCGGATTATAGATTTTTAATTCCATACGTTCCTCCTCTGCCTTTATATCGTCGGGAGAAGCAAATCCGGCCTGTGGCCTTCCACTACGCAAGTCCAGAAACGCTGTTCTGCTTCCACCAGATACCGGATATCCTCCTCAATGTCCTTTCTTTCGATGAAATAGTGCTTGACTGTAATCCGCAGTTCCCCATGCCATTCGCTCTTAAGCTGGGCTTTCAAAACTGCAAAATCATACTCTGTCACTGCCAGATAATGGAGCACCTGGCAATAATAATTGTCCGGTATCTTACCATTCCATTTTTCACGCTGCATACTCTGTAGAATATTAGTGGTCTTGATTTCCAGTATCCCGCGCCGTCCCTGCTCATCCACCAGCTCACCATCCAAAGAAGCATGCATCCACGGGTACCGGTCGTTGATGAACATATTATCTTCATCGTAGAATACCTGATATTCCGGGAAATCCATGGCGAACAGTGCCCGCAGATGTTTTTCTGCTTCTGTGCCGTACCGGACATAATCCTTATCTGAAATATCCTCCGGCATCACCAGCCCCATCTTTTCTTCCCACAGCTGCACGTTGTCTTTGTATGGGTTCATACCTACACAGGCGCTGGCATCCGACCCGCCGATATGGTTCTTCCGGCCCTTAAGCCATTCCTCCCGGCTGGCAAATATATGTTTAGTGACTGCCATCCGCAGCACCCTCCCTCCTCATAATCTTTCCGCAGTTCGGACATGGTGTGATCTCCCCAAGGAGGGACCACATCCAGACACCACAGGAGCAGGCTAGGAAGTAAAACGGGGATGTAATCCTGACCTGGCTGCCGGGGTATGTAGTGGGGCGGGTCATTTGGACAGCCTTTCCAGGCATTTCTCCTTCGCTGCTTCACCTACGATACGAGCTAATTCTGTCAATACATGAACAGCACCCAAATCATCAACAGCCATACTGCTAACTGCATCCACCATACTTTTGGCAAGACATTTAGTAAGGTCATCTGAGGATATGTTTTCTCTCTCACCTATGCAGATCACCGTTGTGTCCACTCCATTCTTCTCCTTATTGCCTGTCAGACAGATTGCAAAAGCAATCTCGCTTTCAACTGTTTTTTTGATTCCTTCATACGAAATTGTTGTGTTTACCATTGATTTTTCTCCTGTTCTCCCTCATAATAGAGGGTGTTGATTTTTAGTTTCTGGGCCTGCCACAGTTGCCGCTGTGCAGGTCCTTTTTCTTCTTGTAACTCAGGCACGGATACATCCTGCTCCGTTCTATGCACCGATTCTTATTGTGGCAAGTACCACAAACATCCTTGTCCATCGTCCTCACCGCCTTAAATCTCAGAAACTGATTCACTCACCGGATCGTAAGCCAGCCGGAATGCATCACCATTACTATCTCTCAGTTCCGCCTCACGGGGGCCGATCATCTCAAAAGCAAAGCACTCCAGTGCAATGTCTCCCCGCCGCTCTAACTTTGCCAGACACTTGCGGATCTTATATTCCGCTACGGTTGTTGCCTTCTTCATCTTTCCTCACCTCCTCTCACAGTGCTATGATTCCGGTAGCCACCAACAACAGCACCGTCTCAACCCCCAGCAGGAACGCCATCACCGTAGACAGCCTACCAAACAGCCGCACATCTTTATGGCTTTGCCTGAGCTGCTCTCCGGCGATCCGGCCCAGCTTCAGGATCTGCTCCTCTTCCTCTTGGGTGACTACAACGCCCTCCACTGGGGGCTGGTACTTAATTGCTTCTGATTGCATGATTCCCTCCTATAAGATCGTATTTCTCTGTTCCTCCGGCACGTCCAGCACGTTGCAGATCGCCCAGAGATCATTCAGCCGGAACGTTCCGGGATTCCGTTTTCGCTGGACAAATGTCCCCGGATTGATGCCTGCCGCCTTGGCTACCATCGCATCAGTCATACCTTTACGCTGTTTATGCTCTGCGATAATGGCTTTAATGTTATCACTCCGCTGCCTGCTGTAGGCCATGTACTCCCTTGCTGTCATGTAGGATACCCCCTTCCTAAACTTCCTTCTCGTATCTCCCTTATTCCAGACTTTCATATAGATCCGAAACGAAAACAAGTCCATGTTCTCCAAATTCCACCTCAATATACTTTCCTGTCATAGGGTTGAAGAATGTAAGAAAAATCACTTCATCTCCATCATCATCAACACCATCTGCCAACTTACATACAAAACATCCCTGAATTTTACTCAAGTCGTCTGTACTAAAAGTTACTTGATTTAAAACTGTTTTTCTCAAAACCAATCCCTCCTATCCTTCGTTTAATAATGCTTTTAAAGTTACCTGCTCATACTCTGGAACCTTCACGAAATCATCTGGAAGCCGGATCCCGTACTGCTCGCAAACCAGCTTTACCATTTCAGCGGATTTGTATGGGGCAATGCCCTGCTTGTCCATACGGCTTGAAAGAATTTTAAGCAGATTCGCTACCTCGCCCGGATGCTCCGTCAGAGGAATCTGAATTTTGGGATTCTCCATCTCATGGAATCGGTTGATATACCTTGCGGTAAACTCCGTTCCCTTCTGTCCGGTCATCTTGTGGGCGATGAACTCACAGCCTTTCTTGGTGACAAGAAAACACGGGAGCGTCTTATTTTGCCCTGTAACGTATGTAGATTCCTTGAAAAAATCGGTGTGGGGAATTTTCCCCTCTCCTAACTGACTGATATATCTACGAATATCTTTCAGCAGTTCATTATGCTTCTTTCCGCACCACTCGGCGGCTTCCATCGATGTGATGGTAGTTCTCATTAAATCATGCATTTTACACGCCTCCTTCCTAAACTTTAAACTTCCTTGTCATTTCTTCCCCTCTGCCCTATACTGTATTTACAGGTGCTGCAACACTAAGTACAGCGAAAGGGGGAATATCATGGAATTAACTAAAGATGCTGACAAAATGATTTGTTTCATCTATAAGACATTTTTGCAATTACGCAAAAGCGGTTTACCAAAATCCGAAGCCCGTCAATTTGAAGAAGATTATTTCTCAACTAATAAATCCTTTTCTTCTTGGCATCCTGACGATTGTGACGAGACTATCACAGAACTGGGACGTGCTGGTTTAATCAAGCTTTACGTTACCGGAAATTTTGAATTAACCGATCTCGGTATTATTTACATGGAAAACCGTTTTAAAAATGGTCTGACAGAACTAACCGACTTTATCAGCAAATTTATACCGTAGTCTTAGTGGTCGTTGTCCCTTCATACAGCTCATCTTTTGTGATGGACAATGACCACTTTCCATTTTCAAAGGTTAATTCCAATGCTGATACTGATCCCATTGGAATATCGTTTAAGCGAAACTCCCTCTTTTTCAGATCGATATGAATGCTACGAAATTCTTTTTTCTCCACCTCTCTCACCTCCCATCCTCAGTCTCTGCAAAATACTCCACCGGAACATCAAAATACTTGGCGAGGATTAACAGCTTGTCGAACTTAGGGTTACTTCGTCCATTTTTCCAATCGGAAAGAACCGACTGAGCAATACCTGTTTCTTTAGAAACTGCATATGCTGTTTTGTTATTTTTATCTAATAACTCAGCAAATTTTTCGTACAAAATTCACACCTCCTTATTAAGTCAATACTATTGCAACTACTACGGAAATGTGATATACTTCGGTTGTAAGCAAAAGCAATCATATTTCCGTAGCATATACCAGAAACCGATGCAACGGTTTTCTTGTGTATGCTCATACTATACTACGGATAGCCGTTTTAGTCAATGCATTTTTAACGGTTTTCTTTAGTATTGCTTATCTTTGTGAAAGGTGAACATATTATGTATGAGATTTTTAGTGAATTACTACAGAAATACGGTGTAACACCGTATAAGGTGAGCAAAGAGACCGGAGTATCTCAATCAACTTTAAGTGACTGGAAACGTGGTATCAGTACTCCAAAACCAGATAAGCTACAAAAAATAGCTGACTATTTTGGCGTTCCCCTTACTTATTTATTGACAGGAAATACGTCTGAACAAAAAAAGGAAAAATCATCTGAACTAAATTCCAGAGATGAACGTGACATTGCCAAGGATCTTGATAGTATCATGGAAAAACTTTCTACGGGTGAATCTGGCCCAGCAAGTTATAATGGAGAAGAACTTGATCCAGAGGCAGCCGAATTATTTAGAGATGAATTAGAAATTGCGCTTCGACGTCTTAAAATTATAAATAAGGAGAAATACACTCCCAAAAAATATAAAAAGTAGGTGATACTCTTGGGGGAAATAGAACGTATAAAACGATTAGTTACTTATTATAAGCGATTATGTAATACATCAGATCCATTTGAGATTGCTGATCGTTTGGGGATATTATATCAAATTGGAAACCTCAACCAAGAGGGCTGCTACATGTTCCTCAAAAATCATCGTTATATATTTTTGAGTAATCAGCTAAGCAGAGAGGAACTGATCTTGGTTATGGCCCACGAATTAGGTCATGCTTTACTGGATCGAAAATCGAACTGCTATTTCATCAGAAACAAAACACTGCTTCTTAATTCCAGATTAGAGAGAAGAGCAAACTTATTTGCTGCCTATCTTCTGATTTCGGATGATCTGATAGCTGAATTTAGCGGGTACACAATGGAGCAGATGTCTCTATGTACCAGCTATCCAAAAGAATTGATTGAATTAAGATTAAAATAGCCTATGGCGTTTTAATAAATAAAAGAAAAAGGGGAAAACTATATGGCACTCATTAAATGTCCGGAATGTGGAAAAGAAATTAGTGATCAGGCTCCTGCCTGTCCAAATTGCGGTTATCCTATGCAGTCATCCGCTCCAAATGTATCTGATGATGCTGAGTATGATAACATTATCGCAGAATTACTTTCACAAAATAATAACAATAAAATCCTTACTATCAAAGCTTTGATGCGATCAACCGGCATAAGCATGACCGAAGCAAAAAACAAAGTAGATGCTTATTGTTCATTTGCAAAAAGTGTATCTCCAGCAGCGCTCATTGCACCTTCTGCCACTAAAAAAATCGGTCCTGTACAAATCGACGAAAATCAACAAAAGTTCCGTATCAATGGCAGTGTGCCAGTCAACGGAAAAAAAGATGGATTGGGAAAATCTATGTTCAAAGGAATGATGGCTGTAAGCACACTTGGGATGTCTGTTGCAGCTGAAAAAATGCTTGGTGCCAGCAAACAACGAGTAGGAAATAAAGAATGGTTAGATTATTCTGATTTAATCAGTTATGAATTATTGGAGGATGATAGTGTTGTAACTAGCGGCGGCGTAGGACAAGCATTAGTTGGTGGAGCTTTATTTGGCGGATTCGGAGCAATTGCAGGCGGAATTACAGCCAACAGAACACAAAAAAAGAAAATCGACTCCCTCTATATTAAAGCCACTGTAAACAATTTTTCTTCTCCGTGCATCATGATACCACTAATCACTAAACCAGTAAAAACCAACAGTAAGGAATATCAGACTGCTTTTAATTTGGCTCACCAAATTTTATCAGCTCTCGATGTAATCACTCACAATAAATAAATATAACGCAAAAACCGCCCCTGCGCCAACAGGAACGGCTTTTAGATAAATTCTGTACAGGCCACGGAGGTCTGATACAATATAGCTTAGACACCTACATTGTACCATACCTCCTTACACCTGTACAGGTGTATTTTTTATACTCATTTTTAAGGAGGAATGATACTATGGCAACAGCAAAGAAACTTCCATCTGGCTCATGGCGCTGTCTGGCTTACAGCCACACGGAACGAATATATGATGAAAAGACCCAGAAATGGAAGAACAAAAGGATCTATGAATCTTTTACCGATGACGATCCCAGTCCGGCAGGACGGAAACGGGCTGAACTGGCTGCTGCACAGTTTCAGGCGTCCAAAACACCTGACAAGATCCGGAAACGGCAGGATTATGGAAAGCTCACATTATCCCAGGCAATCGACAAATATATTGAATCCAGAGAGAACCTGAACCGTTCTCCCACTACGCTCCAAGACTATCGGTGCATCCAGAAAAATGCTTTTCCTGATCTGATGGATACTCCCATCAAAGATATTGATATAACAATCCTTCAGGAAGCTCTGAGCGCAGAAGCCCACAGACCGGCCAACAGCCCCTCTAAAAAGGGTAAGCCCATATCTGCCAAGCGTGTACGCAATGAGTGGGGCCTGATCCGCCCTGTGCTGAACAAATACGGCGTAAATGATCTCGACTTTGAACAGATAGAACTCCCCACTGTTACGCCCCGACTGGTGGAACTTCCACCGGCAAAAACCGTCCTGAACATCATTAAAGGGACTGATATCGAATTACCTGTGTTGCTGGCAGCCTGGCTGTCCTTCTCCATGTCTGAGGTCCGTGGGCTGACAAAATCCAAGTCTATCTCAGGAAACTACATTACAATCCATGAGGTAGTTGTAGACATTAACAATAAACCAGTACGTAAAGAACTGGCTAAAAACCCAACGCGTAACCGCCGCTTACAGATCCCGCCATACATACAGAATCTAATCAACCAGGTAGATGGTGATGTGCTTGTACCTATGAGCGGCAGGGCGCTGTATCACCGTTGGATTAAGCTTCAGCATGATAATGGGATGTCCCCCATCACATTCCATGACCTCCGGCATCTTAACGCCTCTGTTATGGCTCTGCTCAGGATTCCGGACAAATATGCCCAGGAGCGCGGCGGATGGAAAACCGATGAGGTAATGAAAAGGATCTATACACAGACTTTCTCAGATGAGCGTGTGCGCGTTGACAATACCATAGATAACTACTTTGAAAGCATTGTAAATTCGGAGAAGTCCTCCGCAGATGATAAAGAAAATCTATCACCGGAAGAGCTCATAAAACTCTTTAAGGAACGCAATCCGGATGGCTGGTATAAGGTTTTAGAAAATGCCATGCAACACGAAATGCAACACGACACGAAAAAAGCCCGGTAAAACCGGGCAAAATAAAAAGCGCGAGACGGGATTCGAACCCGCGGCCCCCACCTTGGCAAGGTGGTGCT
>ERZ1673739.3510-NODE-3510-length-10369-cov-5.054586_pt1 | contig 10369 bp, 9 predicted proteins | sample MGYA00580210_ERZ1673739 | MGnify/ENA primary metagenome ERZ1673739 (study PRJEB41218, sample SAMN15661749) | gut metagenome | host: Homo sapiens | place: Canada: London | collected 2015-08-20/2019-03-30 | study: EMG produced TPA metagenomics assembly of...
TTGTCTTTCAGTCCATTATCAACAATACCATTGTAACACCCTGCCTTTTGGGTATGAATTCCCTGTATACGCTGATTCATACGGCTGTGGTCTTTGTGGCAGGCTCAGGAAGCTTTCTGGTGGTAAACGCCAATGTTTCCTTTGCCGTAGATTTGACACTGATGGGCATAGCGGCTACGGTGATTTACAGTTATCTTTTTAAGAAAACCAAGAACAACATTCTGTATGTTCTGCTTATCGGAACCGTGCTGACATCCTTTTTCGGAAGTATTCAGAGCACGCTTATCCGGGTGATGGATCCCAATGAATACGACAGCCTTCTGGCAACGTTGGTGGCCAGCTTCAGTAATGTAAATTCGGAGATTATTCTGTTCTCTCTGGTGCTTCTGGGAATGATTATATTCTGGCTTCGCAGGGAACTGGCGCTTCTGGATGTGCTGACACTGGGGCGGGACCAGGCCATTAATCTGGGAGTGGACTATGACCGTGCCATCCGCAAACTTCTGCTGGGAGTAGCCCTTTGTATTGCCGTAGCCACAGCTATGGTAGGACCGATTTCCTTCCTGGGACTGATTATTGCCAATTTATCCCGGCAGCTTATGCGGACTTACCGACATTCCCAGCTGATTCTGGGGTCTGCCCTCTTTGGCATGATTGTACTGGTAGGCGGGCAGATGATTGTGGAACAGGTATTTGTATACGCAGTTCCGGTCAGCGTATTTATTACAGTAGGAGGAGGAATTTATTTCCTGTATCTTCTGCTGAGAAGAGGAGGTGTCAGACAGTGAAAATTCAGGAACTGAAGAAAGAATATGACGGGAAAACCGTGGTGGATTCCGTATCCTTTGAGATTCATAAGGGAAAGGTGACAGCCCTGATTGGACCTAATGGGGCAGGAAAGTCTACGGTTATGAGTATGATTTCCCGGCTGATTGCAAAGGATGAAGGGCTGATAGAATTAGAGGAAAAAAGTCTGGAGAACTGGAAAAGCAGGGAACTGTCCAAACATCTTGCGATTCTCACACAGAGCAACCATATCCAGATGAAACTGACGGTGAAAGAGCTGGTTGCCTTCGGACGCTTTCCTCATACAGGCGGAAGACTTACCCCGAAGGACAGGGAAATCATCGACCAGGCTATCGATTATATGGAATTAAAAGAATTTGAAGACCGTTTTCTGGACGAACTTTCCGGCGGACAGCGGCAGAGAGCCTATATTGCCATGGTTATTGCCCAGGATACCCAGTATGTGCTTTTAGATGAGCCCACCAACAATCTGGATATTTATCATGCTACCAACATGATGAAAATGGTGCGAAAATTAAGTGATGAACTGGGAAAAACCGTGATTTTGGTGCTTCATGAAATTAATTATGCCTCTTTCTATTCCGATTATATCTGTGCTTTTAAAAACGGAAAAATCGCAAAGTACGGAACCGTAAAAGAAGTGATTCAAAAAGAGGTGCTTTCGGAAATTTATCAGGTGGACTTTGAGATTATGGAAATCGAAGGGAAACCATTGTGTATCTATTATTAACTATCAACGAGAAATAACAGAGAAAAGGAGACAAAGAATGAAAAAATTTGCAGGTGTATTACTGGCAGGAGTGATGGCTGTGGGACTGACAGCCTGCGGACAGAGCGAGGACACACAGAAGGACACGAAAGAAACAGCAGCAGAAACGTCAGGGGTAACGGCAAAAGAAACAGAGACACCTGAAAGTATTACGATTAAATCTCTGAATGCCAATCAGGAAGAGGTGGATTTAGAGGTGCCGTATGACCCGGAAAGAATTGCTGTGCTGGATATGGCGTCACTGGATATTCTGGACAATCTGGACCTGGGAGACCGTGTAGTCGGCTCTGCGACTACGTCTTTGGACTACCTGACAGATTATGTGGATAATGACAAGGTGACAAATCTGGGAACAATCAAAGAGGCGGATATGGAAGCGGTCATGGAGTGTGACCCGGATGTTATCTTTATTGGCGGACGCCTGGCTTCCTCCTATGATGCTTTAAGCGAAATTGCGCCTGTAGTGTATCTTTCTACCGACAGTGATTTGGGTGTGGTAAAAAGCGTGAAAAAGAATGCAGAAACCATTGCTTCTATGTTTGGTCTGGAAGATGAAGTGCAGAAAAAAACAGAAGGATTTGACGAAAGAATTGCGGCGCTGGCTGAAAAAGCAAAGGGAAAAACAGCTTTGGTGGGTATGACGACAAGCGGCAGCTTTAACCTGATGGGTAATGACGGAAGATGCTCTATGATTGGTGTGGAAGTGGGCTTTGACAATCTCACAGCCACAGAAAGCACTTCTACCCATGGCAATGAGGCTTCCTTTGAAACCGTTGTAGAGAAAAATCCGGACTACATTTTTGTTATGGACCGGGACAGCGCTATTGGGGCAGACGGGGCACAGACAGCAAAAGAAATCATGGAAAATGAACTGATTATGGGAACCGACGCTTATAAAAACGGACATCTGGTGTATCTGGAGCATCCGGCTGTCTGGTATACAGCAGAAGGCGGCATTACAGCGCTGGATATTATGATTTCGGATTTGGAAGACAGTATTTAAGACAGCTTTCATGTGGACTATTGTAAATGATGTTATACAGGCGGACCGTTTGTGTATAAAAGTATGGAGCAGGAAATCTGGAAACAGATATCCTGCTTTTTATATAGGTAAATCTGTGAGATTTCATTATCCGGGCACAAAGGTACAGGAACTAAAAGCCTATTTGCAATAATATGTTGGTACAACATAAGAAAGTATGTTACAATCATGGCAGCAGAAAAAGGTGGTGGAAGAAACGATGATAGAAATATTAGACGGAATGTATGAAACCATTAACTACGGAGATTCTCTGGGAATCCGGCTGTTTCATAATGATGAATATGAGGATTATCCTGAACACTGGCACACCGGGATTGAGATGATTATGCCTGTGGAAAATGGTTATACGGTCTGCGCAGGCAAGGAAAATTATGAACTTAGAGAAAATGATGTAATTATTATTAATACCGGAGTACTCCACAGTCTGAAAGCACCGGAAACAGGCAAAAGAATTATCCTGCAGTTCAGTGCTTCTTTGCTGTATTCAGTAAAGGAAATGGAGACCCTGCTGGCTTTGCTGCCTCCCATTGTGTATATTCCTTATGATGCAAAGGACGAAAAACTGTATGAATTTGTGCGGAGCAGAATGGACAGGATTGTGACGGAATATGATGAGAAGAAGACGTTTCGGGAATCCCTTATCTATGCCCAGCTGATTGAAATGTTTGTGACTTTGGGCAGAGTGGTTATGGAAGGGCTGTATGAGAAAAATGAGATTGTGTCGGACGGTCAGGCGACGAAGCATAAGGAGTATATGGAGACTGTTATGGGAGCCTGTAATTACATCAACCAGCACTATCAGGAAAATATTACGCTGGAAGAGGTGGCGTCTGTCAGTGGGTTTTCCAAATTCCATTTCACCAGAATTTTCAAACAGTGTATGGATATGACGTTCTATGAATATCTGAACGAGAGACGGATTACTAAAGCGGAGGAGCTGCTCTATACCACTGTGCTCAGTGTGACGGACATTGCCATGCAGTCAGGCTTTTCCTCTATCAGCGCCTTTAACCGGACATTTAAGACCATGAAAGGATGTTCGCCCAGCGAATACAGAAATAAGCTGTTTGTTTCTAAAGAGTGATTTTTCCCGAAGTTCCGCAATTTTTGTCATCATAGGGGAGCTATGATGAACATCTAATGCATGTTGGTCTTTCCAACTGTCAATTCTTCTGCAAATTTCTTCGCATTTCCATTTTTTCCGCTGTAATAAATATTCACTGTAATAGCCACTTTTTTACCTCCGTTTGTTTCTGTCTGTTATTTATTTTGCCATAAGGCGGCTAATCATGCACTTTGCTGTCTTGTACAAAAACTAAATACATTTCAGAAGAAAAAAGTAAGAAATGCACAGAAATAGGCAAGATTTCAGCGGTGTATCAGACAGAAACAGGATATGATAGAGAAAATGGAAAAACTATGCCGGAAAGGGAAAAGGTAAGACAAAGAAGAGGTTAAAGGAGTGTGGAATATATGAGTACATATGGAATCAGGCTTCCGAAATTGCTGCAGAAGGGCTGTGTCCTGCAGCGGGGAGAGAAAACCAGAGTCTGGGGCTGGTGTGACCCGGGACAGGAGGTGCAGATTCAGTTACAGGGAAAGAGTGGAAGCGCTTTGGCAGACGCTCAGGGACGCTTTGAAGCATACCTGGAAAATCTGCTGCCGGGCGGTCCGTTTACATTAAAGCTGCAGGCAGGCACAGAAATGCTGGAAGTAACACCGGTGTATGTAGGAGATGTGTTTGTATGCGCAGGACAGTCCAATATGGAACTGCCTATGAACCGGGTACAGGAGCAATATCCGGAGGAATTTGCAAAAGGAGAATGTCCGGGAATTTTCCTTACAAGAAGGTCTCAACCGTATTACCGTGTATGCGGGGGAAGCGGGGATTGTGCTGGAAAGGCTTGTGGTGCTGGAAGGAGATGCGGAAATGGAGGACAGCTATCTGGGGATAGAAAAGTAATTATGGAAAAATTCCATATTTACATCTCCTGATTTTTGTATTAAACTAAGCATAGTATTTTAATACTATAAAAACGTAAAATCTTACAGGAGGAAAGCACATGGGAAAAGTAATCATACCGGAAAATTATCAGTCCTGTTTATCCAGATACGAAACGCAGGAAGCAATCGGTGCCATTAAAAATCTTATGCAGAAAAAGCTGTGTATGGCACTGAAATTAAAGAGGGTGACTGCGCCGCTGTTTGTAGACCCGGCTTCTGGTCTGAACGACGACTTAAATGGCGTGGAACGCCCGGTTACCTTTGATATTCCGGACGCAGGAGTAAATGCACAGGTGGTACATTCTCTGGCGAAATGGAAACGTATGGCGCTGTACCGTTACGATTTTCATGTAGGTAAGGGACTTCTCACCGACATGAACGCAGTACGCAGGGATGAAGAACTGGATAATCTGCATTCTGTTTATGTAGACCAGTGGGACTGGGAAAAAATCATTACCAGAGAAGACCGGAATCCGGAATACCTGAAAAATACAGTGAATCGTATTGTGGGTGCCATCTGTAATGCCCTGGATGAAATTAAATACCAGTATGAGCATTTGGACACAGAGCTTTCCAGAGAAGTTTCTTTTATTACCACACAGGAACTGGAAGATTTATACCCTGATTTCACACCAAAGGAAAGGGAAAATGCCTATACAAAAGAGCATAAAACCGTGTGCATTATGCAGATTGGAGATGTGCTGGCCTCAGGGCAGAAACATGACGGAAGAGCGCCGGATTATGACGACTGGAAATTAAATTGTGATATTCTCTTCTGGCACGAACCTCTGCAGTGTGCGCTGGAGATTTCTTCCATGGGAATTCGTGTGGACGAAAAAGCCCTGGATGAGCAGCTTACCAAAGCAGGCTGTGATGACAGAAGAAATCTTCCTTTCCACAAAATGCTGCTGGAGGGAAAACTGCCTCTGACCATTGGCGGCGGTATCGGACAGTCCCGGATTTGTATGCTGCTTCTGAAAAAAGCCCATGTGGGAGAGGTACAGGCCTCTCTTTGGGATGAAGAGACATTGAAAGCCTGTGAAAAGGCGGGAATCGAAATTCTTTAACTTTCTTGCAACTTTTGCCGGAATGTGTTAGATTAAGGATGTTTAAACAAAGAATGGTTCTGTTGAGTGAATAATTTTGCGAAATTATCTGAAAAGGGAACGAAGTGAGAATCTTCGACGGTCCGGCCACTGTAAACAGGGAGTCTGCTTCAGAGACGCCATTGCATACAAATATGTGAGAAGGCAGAAGCAGATGAGGAGCTGTAAGTCAGGAGACCTGCTTGGCAGAAAAAGATGAAACTTCCGGGTAAAAGTGCACATCTATAAAACCGCAGGCGAGGGATTTGCGGAAGAAAAGGTCTGTTTTTCTTTTTACAGGAAAGGCAGGCCTTTTCGTTTACGCGGATGGAAAGGCGAAAGGAGCAGTACGACAATGAAGAAAAAAGCAGTATGCAGCAAAGTGACCGCCATTTTACTGGCCGCAGGTATGACAATGGGAATGACTGCCTGCCAGGGAAACAGCAGCGACAGTACAGAGGAACAGAGAAGAAGCGCGGAAAGTATTAAAGAAGACAACCAGGCAGAGAACAGTGCTTCCGCAAAAGAGGAAGACCCACAGACAGAAAATACGAAAAAGACGGAATATCCGCTGACGATTACCACTTACGGTAAAGATGGAAAGGAATACTCCACAACTTACGAAAAAGCGCCTGAAAAAGTGCTGGCTGTGTATCAGGGCTGTATAGAAACCATGCTGGAGCTGGGGCTGGAAGACCATCTTGCGGCCACGGCAGGTCTGGACAATGAGGTTCCCGAAGCACAGAAATCCGCTTTTTCCAAGGTGAAATATTTAGATGAATTTACACCCTCTAAGGAAACCGTTACCATGCTGGAGCCGGATATGATTTTTTCCTGGAGTTCTCTTTTCGGAGACAAAACACTGGGAGACGCACAGGAATGGATTGACAAGGGAACGAATGTATACATCAGCAGCAACACGGCAGTGGCAGAAAAATCTCTGGAGAATGAATATACGGATATTCTGAACATGGGAAAGATTTTCGATGTACAGGATAAGGCGGAAGGAATTGTAAATGAAATGAAGGATACCATAGCAACCGTGAAAGAGGAGACAAAGGGAGAGACGGAAAAGCCTTCCGTGCTGGTACTGGAATCAGGAAAGGACGGATTTACCAATTATGGACAGGACTCTCTTGCGGGAGATATGGTAACACAGCTTGGGGGAACACTGGCGAATCCGGATGGTTCTTCTCTCGGAAAAGAAGATGTGATTACCGCCAATCCGGATGTGATTTTTGTAGTATATATGCCATATTCCGGAGATGACCCGGAAACGGTGAAGCAGGAAAAGCTGAATGTACTCCTGGAGGACGAGACTTATGCAAGTCTGGATGCAGTGAAAAATCAGAGAGTGGTACCCATTATGCTCAGCGAAATGTATGCCAGTGCAACAAGGACACAGGACGGTATTGAAACCATTGCAAAAGGACTTTATCCGGATTTGAAATTAGGAGAATAGAGGTGCAGGTGCTGTGACAAAGAAGGGCTTAAAAACTTCTGCTTATAGGGTGGCTGTCCTTGCATTGGTGGCGGGGCTGGTATTTTCAATACTGGCCTCCATTACGTTTGGAAATGCAGATATTTCTATAAAAGAAGTGTATCGCGTTATTTTTTACGAAATTTTTCATATAGATGCTCTGTCCGAGTATTCCGGGGGAGCTGTGCATGATGTGGTATGGCTCATACGGTTTCCCAGAGTTCTTTTGGCTGCTGCGGTAGGAATGGCACTTTCCATTTGCGGTGTTGTTATGCAGGCTGTGGTGAAAAATCCGCTGGCAGACCCTTATGTACTGGGGGTATCTTCCGGGGCTTATCTGGGAGCGGCGCTGGCCATTATGCTGGGAGTTGGTTCCGCTCTTGGTGACAATGCGGTAGGTATTCTGGCCTTTGCAGGGGCTGTGCTGGCTTCTTTTGCAGTTTTGTTTATATCCGGCATGGGAGGCCGGTCAAATGCCGGAAAACTGATTCTGGCAGGTATGGCTGTGAGTTCGGTCTGCGCGGCTTTTGCCAACTTCATTATCTATATTGCCCAGGATAAAAACGCTACGGCAGAAATTACATACTGGAGTATGGGAAGTCTGGCTTCTGCAGACTGGGACAATATCCGGATACTGCTGCCCATGATACTGGTTATCTCTGCTGTGTTCTGGAGTCAGTACCGGAAGCTGAACCTTATGCTGTTAGGCGATGAAACGGCCATTACGCTGGGAACGGATTTGCATACAACCAGAATTTTTTGTATGCTGCTGTCTGCGCTTATGGTAGGCTTTACGGTATGTGCGGCAGGTATGATAGGTTTTGTAGGGCTGGTGATTCCCCATGCCATGCGTATGCTCTTTGGAACAGACCACAAAAGGCTGATTCCCTTAAGCGCTCTTTCCGGGGCGGTGTTTCTTATCTGGGCAGATGTAGTGTGCAGAATTATCCTGAAAAACGCAGAACTTCCGGTGAGTATTCTGATTTCTCTGATTGGAGCGCCCTGCTTTATTTACCTTATGGCAAGGAAATCCTATGGATTCGGAGGTGGACGGGAATGAATCTTTCAACGGAAAATATCCGCTTGTCTTATGGGGCACAGGAGATTTTAAAAGGGGTCAGCATAAACGGAAACACCGGAGAATTTATTGGAATCATAGGGCCAAACGGAAGTGGAAAATCCACGCTTTTAAAGTGTATTTACCGCATTTTAAAGCCTCATGCAGGACAGGTTTTTCTGGACGGAGAAGAACTTTCCGGTATCAGTATCCGGAATTCAGCAAAAAAAATGGCTGTGGTGGCACAGCACAATTATTACAATTTTGATTTTTCCGTTATGGAAGTGGTGCTTATGGGAAGAGCGCCTCACAAAAAGACCATGGAAAGAGACAATGCCAAAGATTTTCAGATAGCCCAAAAGGCCCTTGAGACCGTGGAAATGGAAGGTTTTGCGAACCGGAGTTTTTCTACTTTGTCGGGAGGAGAGCAGCAAAGAGTGATTCTGGCAAGAGCCCTGGCACAGCAGACGCCCTGTCTGATACTGGATGAACCTACCAATCATTTGGACATTACCCATCAGATACAGTTGATGAAGATTGTGAAAAATCTGAAGGTTACGGTGATTTCCGCTGTTCATGATTTAAATATAGCTGCCATGTTCTGTGACCGGCTGTATGTGCTTCAGGACGGGGAAATCGTGGGGCAGGGAACTCCCCAGGAAGTATTGACTGCAGAATTTATCAAAAAGATTTACCGTGTGGAAACGGAAATTGTATACGACAGTGCGGGACAGCTTCACGTACTGTTTCAGAAATAGTAAAGAAAAAGAGGCTGCCGCATTCAGTGTATAGCAAGAAGATTTCGGATTGCTGTACACTGCATGCGGCAGCCTCTTTTCGTCAATAGGAAATGTAATCCTGCCATACATATCCTGTCTGATTTTCATAAATAATCCGATACCAGCCATTCTCGCAGATACCCGTAACTCTTACAGAAGCTCCTCCGTCTAACTGTCCCAGAATTTCAGAACCGCTCTGCGCATCGGCCCGGACGTTTACACTGCTGACAATGGTGCCGGTGCCGCTGGTCTGTTCTACGGATACGCCGCTTGCCGGTTCGTCCTGTCCTTCGTCTTCGCTGGTAATAGCAGAGCCGCTGATACCGGTCAGGTTTTCCTCTGCCTTTTCAGCCAGGTTCAGGACACCGGAATTGTCATCTGTAGAGATAATTTTCCGTACCTTTGCCTTGCTGGCATCCCCGTCGGTTACTGCGCCCACATAGACAATGGTAACGCTGTTGCCGGGAATAATGCCGTTTTCCAGTTCCAGGCTGGCGTCAGAGCAGTTGTCAAAAGTCAGTTTTTCTCCCTTATCTGTTTTCAGAGAAAGTTCAGAGCCCGTGAAGCTGGTTAATGTACCGCTTACAGAAGCGGATACTGCATCCAGCTCCGCTTCCTCCTGGGCCTCTTTATCCTTGCCGCAGGCGGACAAAAAGAGAAATCCCATGGTGAAAAGCAGCAGGGCATATTTTTTTGAGAACTGTTTTGCCATAAACAAGACCTCCTGTTTGGTAGAATTTGAAAATAATATACAGCAAAATAATATATCAGTCAAATAACAAAATTATGACGCAAGGAAAAGAGAAACACTCAAGGCTGTGCTTCCCGTTTTTCCAGATGTTTCCGAAAAATCAACAGAAACGCAATGGTGGACATGACAGCGCCGATACCGTCTGCAAGAGGCTGGGCATAAAAGGCGCTTTTGGCTCCAAAGAAGATGGGAAGTACAATGGTAAAAAGCATGTAATCTCCCTTTCGCCAGAGGGAAAGTACCAGGGCTGTTTTGCTTCTTCCAAGAGCGGTAAACCCATCCACAAAGACGTACTGGAAGCTGAGGGGGATAATCATCAGGGTGAAAACACCGATTCCCCAAGTGCAAAGCTGCAGCTGCAGGGCATCTTTGGTGAAAATCCGTATAAAGTATTCCGGCACGATTCTGGAAAGCAGGAACATCAGCGTGGTAAAGCACAGGCAGAGAATTAAGACATATTTTTCCGCTTTCTTTACACGTTTTATGTTTCTGGCTCCGTAATTGTAGCTTAAAATGGCCTGGGTGCCGCTGGAAATTCCCAGCATGGGACCGGTAATCAGCATCATGTAGCTTTGGACAATGGTGGCGCAGGTAA
>ERZ1673739.3519-NODE-3519-length-10317-cov-14.671214_pt1 | contig 10317 bp, 3 predicted proteins | sample MGYA00580210_ERZ1673739 | MGnify/ENA primary metagenome ERZ1673739 (study PRJEB41218, sample SAMN15661749) | gut metagenome | host: Homo sapiens | place: Canada: London | collected 2015-08-20/2019-03-30 | study: EMG produced TPA metagenomics assembly of...
CAAGATTTGCTTATAACTGGGCTTTGGCCAGGGAAAAAGAAAATTATGAAAAAGTCTTAATATAAGTGAAGAAGAAAATAATAGTATTTATGTTTCGTAAAATGGAACTATATTCAAACTTTACGTGTACAAAATAAAAGAGAAGGGAATGAATAAGATGAAAGGAAATGCAGGACGTGGAAAACGAATAGCTGCAATCACAGCCGCAATTTTGACATTTACAGGCGTAGCAACCGTAAATCCTTACATGGTTTATGCACAGGATGCAGCGAAATCAATAACCATTACAGGAAATACAACGGAGATATTGAAAGGGTCTTCGGATGCTAAAAACCAGCAGAATCACTGGAGTATGCAGATTGATAATGAGACAGGAAAAGATATTCTGTTTTATGATTTAAAAGAAGATAATAAAGAAATCACTAAGAAGCAGGCATTCAAAGGAGATACTCTTGTACTTGACCTGGAGAATTATGACGGAAATTCTGTATATACAGTAGAGGTATATGGGGTCGACAAGAATATTAAAGCTTCTGTAAAACTGTATCAAGTGCAGGCAAATCTAACAGGTGATACAAGTACAAACGTGCCGATGGCAAATGGAGTTGTAAGCGAAGCTGAAAAAAGCAGAACATATGAGGCAAGTGAATCTTGCGTAGTGAACGATGTTGATTATGATTTGAATGGAAATGGAAATGTTTCTGTCGGTTACGACGATAATAAATCCAGTTCCGGTTACAGTGTTGACTATGTGAAACATGATTCCACAAAAAACAGCAATATTTATAAGGCCGGAGTTCAGCTTACCGATGATTCTGGAAATGTACTTAGTTCTGAAAATATTACATATTACGGAACATATACTTATCAGGCACCTAAAACCTTCAGCCAGACATCTACCGATGAAAATGGTAAGAGTATTGTGAATTATTATAAAGCAGTTGACGAAAAAGCCCAGGCAGTTCTAAAAAAAGAAGACAATGGTAAGAGTATAAAGATTGCATATCAAAAAGTAGACAGTCAGACAGCTTATGACTGGAACATCAATCTGATTGATTTGATGACTGGTAAGACACTTAAGACTGTTACGCAACAGATTGGAGTTGATGAATCACAAACTTATGATGTAGCATCCACCATTGAAAACGATGGTGTAACTTACACGTTGGATTCTTCCATGCAGTCATCTTACAAACATACATACGGCGATAAATCCAGAACGACGAACATCTATTATTATAACAAAGAAAAATGGATTCCTGAAAATGGATACGATATCACAGTCAAATATGTGAACATCGCAGATCGCTCGCAGATTACGACACAGACAATTACTGTGACAAATGAAGAAGATGCAGTAATTGATTGTCCGGCTGAATATCAGAACAACGGTCATACATATATTCGTCTGAAAGGACAGAGTGATACAATCCGTCATAGCTACTACTCAAATATCCGTCAGTATACGATCTACTATCGTGATAGCCAGGATACTATCAATGCAGATACAGAAATTACTTATGTGGTAGTAGATGGTGGAGAGATTACTGTAGATGATGTAATCTACAGAGTGGTACCGGGAACAACCGTGGCAGTTGCACAAAATCCAGGAACAACGAATGCAGCAACTGGTGAAACAGTAGGAGCATCCACAACCGTACTTGGTGATGGCAACACAGAAGGCACTACATCTCAGGTTGTACAGAGTGCAGATGATCAGGTGCCGTTGGCAGATCAGAAACTCGATAACAAAAAGACATCCAAAGACGAAGGAACACCATTAGCTCAAACATTACTTGAAAACAAAGTCGGAATGGCCATCGCAGTTGCAATTGTATTGCTGCTGGTCATCTTTGGAATCTTTATGGCAACTAAGAAACGCAATGAGAAGGGGAGGTAGGACAATATGAAACATACAAGACGTTGGCTCGCCTTGATACTTGCAATTGCACTTGTCGCAGCAAATGCATCTTATCAGTTAGGAACATCCCTATATGCAAAGGAAGATCAGGCGGCAGTAGAAACTCAGAGTGAAGAAAACCAGAAACAGGAAGCTGTTAATACAGAAGAACCGAAAAGTACCGGAAGTGCTCAGGTCGAAGAAGTTCAAGAAGATCAGAATACTTCTGATGATGCCACACAGGCAGAAGAAAGTAAAAATACTCAGGCAGATGCAAAAGCCTCCAGTTCCGCAGATAACAATGCGGAGCAGAATCAGGCAGATACCGCACAGGCAAATGAAAATGCAGTTGCAGCTGCAACTGCTTCAGATGTTGCTCCAACACTGGCTGCTAATACAGACGGAAGCGTCAGCGGAAGCGGGTATGACAGTATTAAGCTGGTAGTTAATACAGATGGAATTACAAATCAGAATAATACAAAATTCAATATCAAATTTGATACAGGAAATACAGAAAATAATAAAAAGATTTCAGCCTCTAACCTGAATCCATCAGAAGGCTTAGCAAGTAATCTGATGAAGAACAGAGGTGGAACATATGATGTAAATGGTTTTAATAAAAATGCATTTACGATTACGGTTACAAAGGGCGCTGACTGCAAGAACTCTATAAAGACAGAGGCAACAGTGGATGTGGCAAGCGGAACAGTTACACTGAATATTTCCGATTACTACGAGTCCTCTTATAACGACAAAACATTTACCAATCCAACAGCAACATCACTTGGAAGTGTTAATGATTTTGCAGTATTTGCAAATAATTACAAGAACCACGTAGACATGGAAGGTAATATTGCAGTAAAAAATCTTAAGCTTGCCAATACAAATAGTGGTAACTCTGATGAAGTACAGGCAAGAGATTTTAATTTGAACTATGTAGAGAACTTTGAATTAAATTCTATGAAAAGTGAGTTCTTCCGTAAGGCAGATCCACTGATTATAGGAGATTTATATGAGATAAATACACAGGATTCAAACTTTAATCTGAAACTTGCAAATGGTTCAGTAATCAATCTTGGTCCATCCAACAAAATGAAAGATGTTGTGAACATTAAGAATTCCTCATATAAGATTAATTTTGATGAGGCAATGGCTGGGTTAAGACAATATGCAAGTACAATGTATCAGAAAAAGGATACAGATAGTGTTAGATTTAAAAGTTCAGATCAGGTTGATTCAGAAAATCCAGAGAAATATGTGATTGGCAAAACAGGATCTGTTAAGGTTATTGAGTGTGTAGAGAATGTAAATAATATTATTAATATCAAAGCAAGTGATTTAAAAAAATGGGCAGATAATGTTCAGATTACTGGTCTTGGTGATACTGGCTCTGTAACATTTAATATCAAGTATGATGTGGCACAAGAATTTACAAAACCACATTTTACAATTAATGGAACTGGAACAGGTGGTTATGACGTAACAGGAGGAAGAATCCTTCTGAACTTTGGTACACAGCAGGGAGAAATTACTTTTGGAGAGTTATATTCCGGAACAATTCTTGCACCGAACGCAACAGTCGATATCTATGCAACACATAACGGTTCTGTATTTGCAGATACGGTAGAGAATATTAAAGGTGAGATTCATAAGAATCCATGGAAACCGGGAAATGAACAGAAACCAGCATCTGTGAAGGTTACTCTGAAAGGTACGAAGACTTTAAACGGAACTTCCGCCCAGAAAGATGCATTCTCATTCCTTCTTCAGCAGACTGATGAAAATGGAACGGTACTTGAGAATGGCCATCAGCAGAATGTAAAGAATGGTGAGAATGGTCAGATCAGTTTTAATGAGATTACTTACACGACATCTGGAACATATTATTACAAGATTTCAGAAGTATCAGGTAGTGATGTGAATATCAGATATGACGCATCTGTTTACAAAGTTGTGGTGACTGTAGATGAGAACATGACTGCAACAGTTGCCTACTATAAGGACGGCAATCTGGTTAATAGTGATACGGGAGCAGCATTTTCAAATACATCAATTGTAAGAGAAGTAAAGACTTCCCTTCAAGGAAATAAGACTTTGAATGGCCAGCCGTCAACAGCAGCATATAACTACCAGATTGTAGAAGTGGCAGATGAAAACGGAACAGAGAAAGATAACGCTCAGAGCTGGGAAGTAACAAATAATACAACAGAAACCGCAGCAATTGAATTTCCAGAATTTACTTACAATGCCGCAGGCGATTATTACTATAAAGTTACAGAGGTAAATGCAAATGCTGATGGCATGGAATATGACCCGAGTGTATATATTGCACATGTGTCAGTAGCAGCACAGAATGATGGTTCCCTGACAGCTTCTGTTACATACAGAAAATATGCAAGTGCTGATCAGATGAATCCGGAATCAGCAGCAAATGCAGATAAGATTACATTTGCAAATAGGACATTAAAAGCACAGGTAACATTTACTGGTAATAAGACAGTCAATGGTTCTGAGGCAAAAGATAAATTCTCTTTCAAAGTTGTAGAAAAAGATAAAGACGGAAATGTAGTTAATACAATTTCCGATAACATTACGAACAAGACTGGTGAGGGAGAAAACGGAGCAATCCAGTTCCCGACTATCGATTACACCAAATCCGGAACTCATTACTATGAGATCAGTGAGAATTCACAGACAGGCAACAGTGTTCATTACGACAAGACAACATACACAGCTGTTGTAAAAGTCACAAAGACTGCAGACGGACTTGTTGCAAGCACAAAGTATTATAAAGATTACAATTATTCTGATACATCCAAGAATAAAGAAAGCAAAGGTACTTTAGACTTTGCCAATAAGATGCAGACAAGCATCCGACTTCACGGAACGAAGATGCTTGACAACGATAAGGCAAAAAAAGATGCATTTACATTTGACATTATCCAGGTCGATGAAAATGGAACAGCAGTTGCAAATGGATACACAGAAGAAGTAAAGAATGGTGCAAATGGAGCAATCGAATCCAAAGATATTCCATTTACAGCACCGGGAACTTATTACTACAAGGTTACAGAGAAAGCTGGAAACAAGGAGAATATCGCATATGATAAATCTTACTACACAGCAGTTGTAACGGTAGAAAAGAATGGATTAAATCTTTCTGCAAGTGTTCAGTATTACAAGAATGCCAATGGAGGTCAGATTACAGACCAGACATCAGCAGATATGACATTCCAGAATAAGACGAAAAAGACAAGTATTCAGCTCAATGGACAGAAGACACTTCTTGGAAAAAATCAGTCAACTGGAGCAGCATTAACACTTCAGGATGGTGAATTTTCATTTGACATTGCAGAAGCTGATGCAAATGGAACAGTTAAAAAAGATGCTTCAATTAAGACAGTGAAGAATAAGGCAGACGGAAGCATTACATTTCCGGATTACGAGTATAATGCCACAGGAGATTACTACTACAGAATTTCTGAAAAGCAGTCATCTAATCCGGCAATAGCGGGAATGGATTACGATGAGAGCATTTATCTTGTACATGTAAAAGTTGCCAATAATGAGGCAGGAGATGCATTTACAGCACAGATTCAGGACGTTGTAAAATATGCAGATCAGACAGCTCTGAAAGATAAGAATGGTACAACCGTCAACGGAACAGAGATTGCCAATAATAATGTTGCAGCATTTACAAACCGTGTACGTTATGGTTCCATTACATTTACAGGTAATAAGACTTTGAATGATAAACCTTCAGCAGAAGCTTTCCGTTATACAGTTGTTGAAAAATCAGCAGATGGCGGAATCGTAGAGGATGGTTACAAGAGCGGGGGTATTAAAAACGATGCGAACGGAGCAATCCAGTTCCCAGCCATTTCTTATACGAAAGCCGGAATCCATTACTATGATGTAAGAGAAATAAATGACAGCGCAGATACCACTGGAATTGCTTACGACAACACTGTATATACGGTGGTTGTAGTGGTTGAAGATGATAACAGTGAAAGTGGTACAGGTCTTACTACAAACGCTGTATATTACAAAGATTTCGACTACAAAACAAAAACTGGAACAAAGGTTGAGAATAACAGTATTACATTTGCAAATAACATGAGTGCTTCTGTAAGCTTAGAAGGTATGAAGACACTGGATGGAAAGAAAGTGTCCAAAGCTGGTGAGTATAGTTTTGACATCGTTGAGACAAATGCATCAGGTGATGCACTTGAAGGTGAAGCACCACAGTCAGTATCCAATGATAACACTGGTAAGTTTACATTCCCGGCTTACACATACACAGACGAGGGAACGCATTATTACAAGATTACAGAGAACCAGAATAATCCGAAATCAGGAATCAAGTATGATACATCAAGCTATCTTGTAACTGTAACCGTTGCTAAGACTGTAGAAGACGGAAAAGTTTCTCTTAAGGCTACAGTAACAGATACTAAGAAGACAGATGCCAACAACACGGTATCAGATACAAAAGACATTACATTTAATAACCAGACAATCACATATTCCGACGCAAAGATTCAGCTGACAGCAACCAAGAATCTGGCAGGAAGTCCATCTGAAAAAGAATTTGATTTCAAGATGGAAGAGTGTGACGAAAATGGAAATGTAACAGCTGGAACAAAAGTAGTTACAGCAAGTAATGATAAGAGTGGACTCATTACCTTTGATGAATTGACATACAAAGATGCCGGAACGCATTACTACAAGATCAGTGAAGCAGCTCCGGAGAATCCGGAAGCCAATATTGTTTACGACAATGCAGCTTATATTGTAAAAGTGGACGTGACAAAGGATGATACGGCAGCAGCATTAACAGCAACAGCATCTGAGTACAAGAAACTTGTAACTGGTGCAGACGGACAGACAACAACAGAAAATGCTGAGTCGATTGTATTCAATAACGGAATCAAAGTATCCACATCATTTACAGGGCAGAAATATGTAGATGGTGAGCTGGCATCAACAGCCGGAGCATTTAGCTTCACCCTTACAAGAACAGATGATACATATGCAAATGCATTGACAGGCGAAGATGCATACAGTGAGACGGTTTCCAATGATGCAGCTGGAAATATTACATTTACAGAGATCAACTACGATACACCTGGAGATTATTACTACACGATTTCTGAAAATGTACCAGAACAGCAGGAAGCTAATATGTACTATGACGAGGCTGTCTACAGGGCAAAGGTAACAGTAAGTAAGGACGGTCAGATAACAGTCGAGAAGAGCGTTGTTCCTTATGATGGATACGAAGGTGATGACGGAAATACATTTGAGCCAGTAGAGGACGATGAATTCCTGATATTTAATAACTATCACTTTATGACAATGAGTATGGATTATGCTCTTGCCACGATTACAGGAACTAAGACATTGAAAGGTGGTAATCTGGAAGCCGGAGAATTCCGATTTGGACTGTATGATTCAAATGGAACATTGATTGACACAAAAACAAACGATGCTTCCGGTAAGATTACATTCCGTACAATTCCATATTATACAGCAGGAACTTATTCTTACACTGTAAAAGAGATTAATGAGCAGGGTGAAAATAACGTTAGCGATATTGAATATGATCCGTCTGTATATACCGTTACGGTAAATGTGGATGAAAACATGGATACGTCTATAACTTACATAAAAAATGGAACAAATGTGGATAACTCATCCGAGAGTGTAGATGGAATCTCATTTGAAAATAAGATGTCTGTAACAGCAGCAGCTATTGATCCAGCGGTTAAGAAAGTATTAAATAATGCTGAACTTCAGCCGGGAGAATTTACATTCCAGTTGTTTGATGAGAATAATAACTTGATTGATACTAAGAAAAATACAGACAATGGTTCTGTACTCTTTGATTCCATTATATTTGATGAAGTTGGAGATTATAATTACACAATTAAAGAATTGATTCCGTCAGATCCGGGACAAATTACTTATGATGACAGAGAAATCAAGGTCAATGTAAGTGTAACAAAGGATGATACAACAGGAAATCTTGAGGCGGCCATTACTTATCTTGAAGATAATGCACCGACAGAAGAGCCGACATTTGTAAATACATATAATCCAATCAGCATACGCGTACAGAAGACTTCTAAAGACGGCAGTAAAGATCCGCTTAAGGGAGCAACTTATGCACTGTATAAAGTACTTAGTGGTGAAGGCCGCGACATTCTGATAGGCACACAGATATCAGATGAAAATGGTTATATGACATTTGAAAATGTAGAACCAGGAACTTATTACTTCAAAGAAGTTTCAGCTCCAGCAGGTCATACTGTTGACGAATATGCAACAAAGAAATTCACGGTATCTGCAGATGGTACGATTAACCAACTGACAGCAAAAAGAAGTAGTAGAAGTACACAGGCAGTGATGTTCAGTCTTGACTCTCTGACAGCGGAAGATGCACAGATTAGTGCCCTTGAAGCAGACCATAACAAAGATGCTATAGTACTTGCCGAGGCACCGGGAGTCAGTGATGAAGTGACAAAACTTAGTGTATCAAAACTGGATTATACAAATCATGAATTTGTGACAGGAGCCAAGATGCAGATTCTTGAGAAATCCTCCGGTAAGATTGTAGCAGAGTGGACGACAGGAGATTCAGCCGAGTCATTCGAACGAAAATTGAATGTTGATACATCGTATATTTTACGTGAGGTATCTGCACCAGAAGGATATGATCTTGCTGAAGATACAGAATTTATAATTGATGCATATGGAATTCTGAGCATTATATCAGGTCCGGATGCGGAGAAGACAAGTGATACAGCCTTAAGGATCTATGATAAAAAACTTGGCGTGACAAAAGTAACAAAAAATACGAAAGAAAATCATAATCAAAAATTTGTGGATGTAGTAAAAACTGTGAAAACAGGAGATACAGCCCAGATTGGATTATTTGCAATTCTTTCTATTGCAGCAATTGTAGTTGTGATTATCGTACTTCGCAGAAGAAAAAATTCATAAAGTAAATGATTGAGGGGGCTGTGAAAAAAGAATAGTCCCAAAAAAAGAAAGACCAAGAGTTTATAATGAACTCAAGGTCTTTCTTTCTGTTGCCAAGCATACGACAAAAAGGTCCGGTGGACCTTTTTTAGTTACAGCGGGGAATAATTTCTGTTTCCGTCAGGGCTGCCGACCGGAGGAACGACAGGTATTGCACTTTTAGTGAACAGATTGACCGGATTATCCGTTTCGATGTTCGTGCTGGGATTTAATATTGTGATGCTGGTGGTCGGATTTATTTTTCTTGGAAAGAAATTCGCATTTACGACTATTGTAAGTACATTTACCTATCCAATCTGTCTGGAGTTATTCTTGTTATAATCTATACAACAGTGCTGAATAAGGTATTACTCCTTGGTGGATCTAAAATGGAGGTTAAGATCATCAGCAGAAATCCGGAGCAGATTCGTCAGGCGATTATCGGGCATCTGGACCGGGGACTTACAATTCTGCGTGCAGAGGGTGGATATTCACAGGAAGACCACCAGGTGCTTCTCGTTGTTGTGTCAAATCGTGAACTGCCTCAGTTGGAGCGTATTGTAAAGAATATTGATCCAGAAAGCTTTGTAATCGTAAGTGAGGTCAGAGAAGTCAGCGGACGCGGATTTTCATTGACAAAAGAGCATAAGAGTACTCAGAGAAAAGAAAATTGAGCCAGCGTAAATGTGAAGTAAGAATTTGAAAATATCAGCCGAAAGTCAGAATTGAAAAATAAGGTAAAAAATAAAGTTGAAAAATAAAGTGAAAAAATGATTGACATTAGGGTAAACCTCTAGTATAATCATTTTTGTTGGAGAAATACTCAAGAGGCTGAAGAGGCGCCCCTGCTAAGGGTGTAGGTCGGGTAACCGGCGCGAGGGTTCAAATCCCTCTTTCTCCGTTAGGTCAGTGAGAACTGTCTGAAACGAGCTTTCAGATAGTTTTTTTACGGCCATATATGATACTGGAAAATGTATGAAAAGAAAAGTTGAAAAAAGATGAAAAAACATCTTGACACTTCGAAAAATACATGGTATTATATATAAGCTTTCGCAAACAAATTATTTAAAAGATTTGTAAAAAGAAAGTGAAAAATAAGTTGAAAAAGTTCTTGACAAGCAGTTGAGTATGTGATATACTAAACAAGCTATTGAACAAAACAACAACGAACCTTGATAATTAAACAATAGACAACAACCCTGAAAATTCTAAAGAGAATTATTCAGAACAGACATTTAATGTCGAACCTTAAAACAGTAAAGGGGATAAGAAAGCTAGTAGTTTTCTTGAACTGGAACGAACTTGATTTTTGAATCTGTGTTAAAGCAGATTTGAGATATTTTTACGAGAGTTTGATCCTGGCTCAGGATGAACGCTGGCGGCGTGCTTAACAC
>ERZ1673739.3526-NODE-3526-length-10295-cov-11.016016_pt1 | contig 10295 bp, 9 predicted proteins | sample MGYA00580210_ERZ1673739 | MGnify/ENA primary metagenome ERZ1673739 (study PRJEB41218, sample SAMN15661749) | gut metagenome | host: Homo sapiens | place: Canada: London | collected 2015-08-20/2019-03-30 | study: EMG produced TPA metagenomics assembly of...
GTATCAACTATTCAGTTTATTTTTGGTGTCATTGTATAAACATCGCATCCCCAAATGAAAAGAACCGGTACCTCTCCTTCACAGCCTCTTCATAAGCCGCAAGCACGTGCTCCCGTCCTGCAAGCGCAGATACCAGCATGATTAATGTAGATTCTGGAAGATGGAAGTTCGTGATCAGACAATCCAGTACTTTGAATTTATAGCCCGGATAGATGAATATCTGTGTCCATCCACTCTTCGCTTCCAGATGTCCATTCTCATCTGCTGCCGATTCTACCGTTCTGCAGCTTGTCGTTCCGACGCAGATAACACGGTGTCCCGTCTCTTTTGCACGATTGATCTTCTCAGCCGCTTCTTCATCGATCATGAAGAATTCCGAATGCATATGATGCTCAGTAATCTCATCCACTTTTACCGGACGGAATGTTCCAAGCCCCACATGAAGTGTAACTCTCGCAATATCCACACCTTTTGCCTTAATCTCTTCCAGAAGTTCCGGTGTAAAATGCAGTCCTGCCGTCGGTGCTGCTGCCGAACCTGTGTGAGTTGCATATACCGTCTGGTAACGGTTCTTATCCTCCAGCTGGTGTGTGATATATGGAGGCAGCGGCATCTGGCCAAGCTGGTCTAAGATTTCTTCAAAAATTCCGTCGAAATCGAATTTGATCAGACGGTTTCCTTCTTCTACCACATCAATGACTTCTCCCATCAGAAGGCCATCACCGAAACTAATCTTTGCTCCGACTTTTGCTTTCTTACCTGGTTTTACCAGCGTCTCCCATACGTTGTTTTCTTTTCTCTTCAATAATAATACTTCGATTTTGGCATTGGTCTCTACTTTGGAACCAATCAGTCTTGCCGGAATAACCTTTGTATCATTGATTACCAGACAGTCTCCCTCATGCAGATACTCTGTGATTTCTTTAAATACATGATGGGAAAAAGCCCCGGTCTCCTTGTCAAGGACAAGAAGTCTGGAGCTCGAACGATCCTCAAGCGGATCCTGTGCAATCAGTTCTTCCGGCAATTCATAATAAAAATCCTGACGTTTCATAATTATGAATTCCTTTCCCTTTTATTCTTTACGTATCTTTTTCTGATATGTTTTCATTTACAGTTGCATTTGAAGCTATTTCTTTTTCTGATTTATTTTCTACCAGACGATAGCCATTATACACTGGTTTTCCCAGTTTCTCAACTACAGAACTCTGTGTATTTTCTGTTTTTTTCAATTCCCGTATCCCAGACTCTTTCATTTGGACATTTTCCTGCGTTTTTGACAGCTCACCCTCTGATGTCTGCTGTTTCTGCTCTTCTACATTTGTCTTTTCACATTCTGGTACAACTGTTCCCGGTTGCGCCATCCATGCTTTTATCTTCTTCTGATAGACCACTCTGGTATCACAAAGCAGGTCATGAAATCCACGTTTTTCCGAATCAATTCCTGCAACAATATAACCGATATTCACCGGAAGGCTACATAAGAATCTTCCAACCGTCTCGCGGTACACCACATTGAACAGTGTCAGCTTCTCTTCCGGATTTTTTGAAACTACCCGGAGATTCATCGCTTTCTTTCCAAGTGTCGTTCCTGTCAGATAGGTAAATGCAATAAAATATAACACTTTCAGAGCATACAGTATGATATCTTTCAACGAATAATGAAACAGGATATCCGTTCCCGTTATCGCACCACCGCCAGCCAGTGAGATACCTGCAAATATCAGCCGCACGATCAGGAGGCCTGCAAATACTACCACACTGTCGATCATATAAGCCGCCATCCGCACCCAGAACCCTGCATACTCCAGATTCCCACTGGCACAGCAACTGTTCTGTCTGGCTAACTTCTCCTGATTATCGTAACTGTTCTGCATAGTACATCGGCACCCCGCTTTCTACACTTTTGGCGGTTTCCGTCAGAACCTGCGCTTCTGACTTCGGAACTAATGATTCTGCTTTGGAAAACAGCGACTGCAAAAGTCCTTCATCTGATTCCATCTCATAAAATGTAGATGTTCCAAGTTTTTTGCTCATTGCATCTTTCATATCCGGATACAGACTGATCTCATCGATCAGACCGTTGTTCTTCGCCTGCTTTGCAGTATAAGTTCTTCCGTCTGCCAGTTTCTTTACATCCTCCACTGACATATCACGGCCGTCTGCCACGATATTCACGAATTTCTCATAAGCTTCATTGATCTGATCCTGATAAATAGCAATCTGCTCGTCCGTAAATTTGCTGCTGTCCTTATTCTTTCCGCTCGTGATACTTACATAACGGATTCCAAGCTTTTTATACAGCCCGGACATATCATATCCTGACATGATCACACCGATGGAACCGGTCGTTGTATTCGAATTTGCATAGATTTTATCCGATGCCATAGACACCATATATCCACCGGATGCCGCATAATGTGCCATATAATCCCAGATCGGACGTTTTGTTGTCTCTTTATATTCTTTCAGTTTCTGATACAGTTCTTCGGATTCATAGACAGTTCCTCCCGGAGAATCTACATACAGAAGAATTCCTTTATTGTTAGAATCATCCATCAATTCATCGATATAATTCATCGTTGAATCATGCTGATATCCACTGGATGCCTCCAGTGTACTGCTTCCACTCTGTTCCTGGATCGTACCTTCTACTCTTACGATTGCAATATAATCTTCAGACGGTGGATTAAACTGATACGAACCTCCGAGATTAATTATATCATCTGCACTGTTCTGAAGCAGATTTTTTGAAATTGTATTGGTAAATACGCTGGCAGCACTGACTCCAACGAACAGTGCTGCCGCTACTACCAGACCTATGATCTGTTTTTTCTTCATACGTAATCCTCTTGCTCTTTTTACCGAGCTTTTATCTGATATGAATGAATGTTTTTTTATTTACGAAGTTCGATTCCCATACCCTCGAGTGCCTTTAAGATACGGTCCATAGCTGCAGATACATCTGCATCTTCCAGAGTCTTATCCTTTGCACGGAATACGATAGAATATGCAACAGATTTGAATCCTGTTTTAATCTGAGCACCTTCGTAAATATCGAACAGTGAATAGCTTTCCAGATATTCACCGCCCTTGCTTTCGATCACATCTTCAATCTGTCCTACCAGAATCTCTTTTGGCATTACCATACTGATGTCACGTGTCACTGCAGGGAATTTTGCAATTCCTGTATATTTACGATCAAATGTTGCTCTTGCTACGATCTCTGGCATATCGATTACTGCAATGTAGGCTCTTGTTCCGATTCCATAGTTATCTGCAACTTCCGGATGTACTTCTCCAAGATATCCGACTACTACACCATCATAAATGATGTTTGCCTGACGTCCCGGGTGAAGGAATGATTTTCCTGCATTCGGATCGTATTTTTCTTTCTTATGAAGTCCTACTTTATCGAAGAACTCTTCTACGACACCCTTCATAGTGAAGAAGTCGCCTTCGCCATACATACCAAGTGTGAACTGTACTCTTTCATCCGGCAGTTCTGTAAGTGGAAGTGCCTTTGGGAGATAAATGTTAGCCAGTTCGTATAATTTTACGTCTTTATTTCTTCTGTTATAGTTTGTTGCAAGTGATGTCAGCATACCATTCAAAGAAGATGTACGCATGATACTATAATCTTCTCCCAGTGGGTTCATGATCGGAATAGCCTTACGAAGATCAGAATCTTCCGGAATTAGAAGCTTGTCAAATACCTTCGGGCTTTCGAATGAATATGTCATTCCCTGGCTGAATCCGCAGAATTCTGCAATATCACGGGCAACCTGCTCTACTCTTAACTTAAATGATAATTTTCCTGTTGTAGCTTCTCCGCTTGGAAGTGTGGTCGGAATGTTATCATATCCATAGAATCTTGCAACTTCTTCCGCAAGGTCGGCGATGCGGAATAAGTCATGACGGAAAGTAGGTGCGATGACTTCGCTTGTCTCTTCATCGAATTCCAGATCGATCTTCTTGAAGTATCCGATCATTTCTTCTTTAGAAATGTCTGTTCCAAGCAGCTTGTTGATCTTTTCCGCATCAAATGGTACTCTTACAGGCTCTTTCTTCTTGCTGTATACATCAACCATTCCTCCGACAACTTCACCGGCTCCCATCTCTTCGATCAGCTGGCATGCACGGTCAATGGCTGCCTCTGCATTATTTGGATCCAGACCCTTCTCAAATTTACCGGATGCATCGGTACGAAGTCCGATCTTCTTGCTTGATTTACGGATGTTGGTTCCATCAAAGCAAGCTGCTTCGAATAACATTGTCTGAACATCGTCTGTGATCATAGAGTTTTCTCCACCCATGATACCTGCGATACCGATGGATTTCTTACCGTCACAGATCATCAGTACAGATTCATCCATCTCTCTTTCCTGTCCGTCAAGAGTTGTGAATTTCTCACCTTTTTCTGCAGTACGCACTACAATTTCTTTTCCTTCGATCGTATCAAGGTCATATGCATGCATTGGCTGTCCGTATTCTTCCATTACATAGTTTGTAATATCAACCAGGTTGTTGATCGGGCGGATTCCTACAGAAGCCAGACGTCTCTGCATCCATTTTGGAGATGGTCCGATCTTAATGTTCTTTACGATTCTTGCACAATATCTTGGGCAAAGTTCCGGATTCTTAACGGTTACTTTGATATAATCTGCTGCATTCTCATCATTTCCTGTTGGTGTGACAACAGGTGGATAGAACGCTTTATTAAATGTAGCTGCTGCCTCTCTTGCAATACCTACAACACTGAAGCAATCTACACGGTTAGATGTGATCTCATATTCTACAACGACATCATCGAGGCCAAGTGATTTGATCGCACTCTCGCCTACAACGGCATCATCGTCGAAGATATAGATTCCGTATTCCGGAGCTTCCGGATACATCTCTCTGTTTGAACCAAGTTCTTCGATGGAACACATCATACCATCGCTTTCTACGCCGCGGAGCTTTCCTTTTTTAATCTTGATCCCGCCTTCTACGCGCTGTCCAGGTTCATGTCCGCCTGCCACACGTCCGCCTGCTAATACAACCGGTACTTTGTCTCCTTCTTTCACATTCGGAGCACCTGTTACGATCTGAATCGTCTCTGTTCCGATATTTACCTGACAGATGATCAGCTTATCTGCGTCCGGATGTTTCTCAATCTTGTCAATCTGTCCGATCACGATCTTATCAAGATCCGCATCTAATTTTTCAAAACCTTCGACTTTTGTACCAGACAAAGTCATTGCATCTGTATATTCCTGAGCTGTTACATCAAGATCCGGAACATACGCTTTTATCCATGATAATGAAGTATTCATTTATAAATCTCCTTTTCGTATTATTACTTGTGCTCGCTAGAACTGTTTTAAGAATCTGATATCATTTTCGTATAACAGTCTCATATCATCGATCTCGTACTTCAGAAGTGCGATACGTTCCAGTCCTACACCAAACGCGAATCCTGTATATTCTTCCGGGTCGATTCCGCACATTTCCAGCACATGTGGATGTACCATTCCGCATCCAAGAATCTCAATCCATCCGGATCCTTTACAGAAACGGCATCCTTTTCCACCGCATTTGAAGCAGCTTACATCCATCTCTGCACTTGGCTCTGTGAATGGGAAATGATGTGGTCTGAATTTTGTCTTTGTATCTTCCCCGAATAATTCTTTTGCAAATACTTCCAGTGTTCCCTTTAAGTCGGCAAACGAGATATTCTTATCAATGATCAATCCTTCAATCTGATGGAAGGATGGAGAATGTGTCGCATCAACTTCATCTGAACGGAATACACGTCCCGGTGACAGAATACAGATTGGGAGCTTGCCCTGTTCCATAATACGAGCCTGTACAGGAGATGTCTGTGTTCGAAGCACGATATCTTTATTGATATAGAATGTATCCTGCTCATCCTTTGCCGGATGTCCGTCCGGAATGTTCAGTTTGCGGAAGTTATACTCGTCATACTCAATCTCCGGCCCTTCTACGACTTCATATCCCATACCGGTGAATACACGTTCTACTTCTTCCAGTGCAATTGTATTCGGATGACGGTGTCCTACACAATTTTTCTTAGCCGGAAGTGTAACATCGATCACTTCTTTTTTCAGCTTTTCTGCACGGATTGCCTTTTCCATCTTTTCTTTATTTTCTTCCAGAACAGCTTCAATTGCCGCCCTTGTCTCGTTTACCATCTGTCCGACCTTCGGTCTGTCCTCCGGTGCAACGTCTTTCATACCTTTTAATACAGCGGTAAGTTCTCCCTTTTTACCAAGGAACTTTACACGCACATCATTCAGTTTTTCCGGCATATCGGCAGCTTCAATTGCCTTCAATGCTTCATCTTTGATGTTCTGCAGTCTTTCTTTCATCATTTTCTTCCTTTCTCCGCATATCTTTATATCAGCGTATGCTTTTTGCTATTAAAAAAGCCCCGCCCCAAAAGGGACGAGACATATAACCCGTGGTACCACCCTGATTCCCGTAAAAACTTTTACGGACACTCATTATTGCGTAACGTGCATCATACGGCGTTCTCTACTGTTATTTCAAGAACACAGCTCACGCGGGAAATTCATTTACCATCTGAACCCAAGGGAACTTTCAGCCTGTTGATTCCCTCTCTCTATCGGAAAATGGCTCACTACTTACACGGTCATTGCCTTTATCTCATAATACCTAATTATTGTATCATATGGCTCAGAGTTGTCAAGTCAGAAATTCTACCCCTGCTCCATATCCCGCAAAATCATATTTACTTCTCCGCCCAGCAGTAAGATATACATACAAAAATACAGCCACAACATGATCAATACAATCGTTGTCAGACTCCCATACATTGATGAAAATCCTTTAAAAATATCCAGATAGACCGAGAAAATCCAGGATACGATCATCCATCCGACTGCTGAAAATGCAGCTCCCATCAGCTGGATTCTCAACTGTACAATGTGGTTCGGCAGGAATTTATAGATCATCATCGTAAATACAAACAGTAATACCGGCGTGATGATTCCGCGAATCCGCATGATCTGATCCACCAAGCGTTCCATCACCGGATAGTGTTCCGTTACAAACAGATTCAACGTATTACCGAACACCGATAATACCAGTAGAAAAATGATCACAATTATAAATGCCACTGTATAAAAGGTTGCACGTATTCGCAAAATAATATAATTACGTGTCTCTTTACAGTCATAGACACAGTTCAAACCTGTCGTCAGTGCCAGCACCCCTTTCCCGGCTGACCAGAGTGCAACAATAATAGTCAGCGAGATGATTCCGCCGGACTGATTATAAACCTGATTAACGATCGATGTGATCAGACTGTCTACGGATTTTGGAAACACCTGAAGAACCGCTGTCATAACATCTGCCTTCGTAACCGGTGTATACTGTACCAATGTGATCAGCAGTAAAATGATCGGAATCATACTGAGCATAAAGAAATACGCTGCCTGTGCAGCATAGGCACCTACATGATCTTTTCCGACCTGTCCGGTTATTTCCATTACTTTATCATATAGAAACTTAACTTTTTTCATTCTTATCTCCCAAAATATTCGTCTCTATATTCTACCCGATTTTCATTTATTTGTCTATTAGAAATTATTCTGTTTCTTGTTATGTTTTTTTCAAATACTTTTTCATTGATTATACTTATCATTCAATTGTCGTTCCGGGATAGAACATTTGCAGTATTTGCTGATAATTCTTTCCTTTTTTTGCCATTTCATTTGCTCCGTTCTGACTCATGCCAATACCGTGTCCATATCCACCGCCCTTAATCTTGAAGGTGTTTCCTTTTTTTTCTACTTTAAAAAAGGCACTCGGAAGAAGTCTGCTTCCCTTTACAGCTGTCCCGTCCTGTTTCTTTATCTCATATCCGCTTCCCCCCAGTGCTCTGCGGATCTTATTTTCCGTATCAACAACAACTGTTCCCAGATCTCCTGATACTTTTATCTGTAACGCTGCACCGCCCGGTCCGCTTTTCGTCACCTCCAGTGACTGCACAGTTCCTATATTCTTTTTTGTATTCTCTTCGATCATTTTGGACAATGTATTCTGATCTATATCTGCTTCCCACCGGTACCATGGAAGATTTTTCTCATAATCACCTGTCTGATCTTTCACTTCTACAGACTGAAGATATGCATTTTCTGTCTTCTCTTTCGTTCCCCACGCAGCCATCGTTGTTGTCTTTCCACAGGAAGTCGAATAGTAATAGGCGGTTATAATATTTCCATTATATTTCAATACTTTTCCTGCCGTCTCCTGTACAGCCTCTGTTGCAGCTTGTTGCGATGCCGAATTGTTATACACCTGGTAATCCGTACTGTCATTCACATGAGCCTGATATTCCGGATATGCATAATCCATAATCTGCCGGTATGCATAACTTCTTGCGCATATCGCCTGGGCTTTTAATGCTTCCTTCTGATATGATGCGGGCATCTCACTCGGAACCACTTTACACAGATAATTCTCCAGCGGAAGTTCATTTACCATCACAACCCCTTCTGATGTGGCATACAGATCCAACGTACCTGCATAAGACGGATTCCCATAGCCCCGCCTGATACTGCTAACGGTTATCTCTCCGCCATCAATTGCCTGTATACGGATCTTTCCATTTTGAAATCCCGTATCTTCTTTTGTGATCTTAATTTTTTCATTTCCTGCAGTTTCTTCCAGGCCATCCTTCTTTTCAATTCTTAAGCCTCCCGCTGCACTGATTTCTACCTCTCTATGTACGATCTGCTGATATCCATCTGTCATGATCAATACCCGGATATTTCTCTGAGAATCCACATCCTTTTCCGGAGTCTTGTCTTTACTTTCACTTTCTTCCTCTCTGTCTTTCGATGATACTGTTTTCCACAATTCTTCCCACCGGCTCTGAATCGATATTCCCGGATAGGACTCCTTCTTTCCGGCTGCATTTTTTTCTAACCCGGATTTCAGCCCTGTAATCAGACACAGCAGCAATAAAATCCATGCAATGTAGATGCTATAATGCCTGTTGTTCCGTTTCCGCACTTTATTTTCCTTTCTTTGACTGTCTTTCTCAGATCCGCTTACCTGAACCTAATGGCGATTTCAAAAAAAGACAGCCGTTAAAACGACTGTCTTTTATCTTTTGTATATTCCCCAAAATGCCGGTTCCTGTATTCTGACTCCTAGCACCCGCTAGGTGGGTATCCGCATCTGCTTTTCTGCCTTCCACTGCAAAGTCGATGGCCTGACATATTACAGAGATGTAAGACTCCCGTTTAAAGTATTGTAGGTTCAAAACTACAAGAGTATCGAACATTTCAGGTTTCCACTGCACTTATTATAACCCATTTACATGGATTTTACAACCCTTTACAATTGTCTGATTTTAATCAGATAGATAAGTGTCTCTTATAACTGTGGTCCTGCTGAAACTAAAGCTTTACCAGCTTCATTTCCTTCATATTTAGCAAAGTTCTTGATGAATCTTGCAGCAAGATCTTTTGCTTTTTCATCCCACTCAGCTGCATCGGCATATGTGTCACGAGGATCAAGGATTCCTGTGTCAACACCGGTAAGTTCTGTAGGTACTTCGAAGTTGAAGTATGGAATTGTCTTTGTTGGAGCATTCTTGATGTCTCCGTTCAGGATGGCATCAATGATTCCACGTGTATCCTTGATAGAGATACGTTTTCCTGTTCCGTTCCATCCTGTGTTAACCAGGTATGCTTTTGCACCGCTCTTCTCCATCTTCTTAACAAGTTCCTCTGCATATTTTGTAGGATGCAGTTCCAGGAATGCCTGTCCGAAGCAAGCTGAGAATGTAGGTGTAGGCTCTGTGATTCCACGCTCTGTTCCTGCAAGTTTTGCTGTAAATCCTGACAGGAAGTAGTACTGTGTCTGCTCTGGTGTCAGTACAGATACCGGTGGAAGTACTCCAAATGCATCAGCTGACAGGAAGATTACATTTTTAGCAGCAGGTGCTGAAGATACAGGACGCACGATATTTTCAATATGATTGATTGGGTAAGATACACGTGTATTCTCTGTTACAGTCTTATCTGCGAAATCAATCTTTCCATTTTCATCAAGTGTTACGTTCTCAAGAAGTGCGTTACGCTTGATTGCATTGTAGATATCCGGCTCAGACTCTTTGTCAAGGTTAATAACCTTAGCATAGCATCCGCCTTCAAAGTTAAATACTCCGTTGTCATCCCATCCGTGCTCGTCATCACCGATCAGAAGACGCTTAGGATCTGTAGAAAGTGTTGTCTTACCTGTTCCTGAAAGACCGA
>ERZ1673739.3538-NODE-3538-length-10260-cov-25.795786_pt1 | contig 10260 bp, 10 predicted proteins | sample MGYA00580210_ERZ1673739 | MGnify/ENA primary metagenome ERZ1673739 (study PRJEB41218, sample SAMN15661749) | gut metagenome | host: Homo sapiens | place: Canada: London | collected 2015-08-20/2019-03-30 | study: EMG produced TPA metagenomics assembly of...
AATTCATTGTAAAATAATCATTCAGCGTTTTCATCATTCACCGCCTCACTTTCCACAATCTGTTTTACCATCTCAACATACACTTTTTTGATAGGTTCATGCTTCGGTATCGTAATCGGTTGACATCCGGCTTTTCTGAACGTGTAATGACTGCTTCCGCCCTTTGGGGCATTCATTACATATCCATAGCTTTCCAATACCTTACGCAATTCATCAAACCGGAGGTCTTTTGACAAAGCACATATTCTCGTTAATAGTTTATCCCATTTTGACATTCTGAATACCTCCTATCTATATTATACATGGTATCACATTTGGTGTCAACGCCGTTTATCAAAAGAAATTTGCATGACCGTTTTTGTAGTTAAATACGTGTAAACCAACCACTTCTTTTCCGCCCCAGTTTTTATTTCAAAAACCACTGAATTTATTCATATTCTTGTCTAAATGTTGATAGAAATTTTATAATGTCATTTTCCTCTGATTCAGTAAATTTTCCATCTTCTGCTTCTGCTACTACCGCATAAGTACCTCCATAATAATTCCATGAGCACTCTTCATATACTCCTCCGCCTCCCTTAAATGTGGTCTTACCCAAATAACTTTCCGGAACAACCGCGTAATAAGTTGGTCCATCAAATTCCTGTTCACCTTCATCGCTAAGACCATCTTCTATAGCAATAACCTTGATTTTTGCAACACAAAACTTTCCCAAATCATCCTCATTGCCTTCGGTTTCCATACGAAAATTACAATCTGCAACCTTATCCACGCTTGCAGTTTGCAAATCATATCCACCTCCATAATATTGGGAAAATTGTTCCGCATAGTGCCAAAATATAATTTCGGCACCCTTGCGATCCTCTATCTTTTCCTGTCTATACTCGGTCCCTTCACCAATATCTATATACTTCCAGTTTACTGAATAATCATATGCAAACAGTATTTTTGGTTTTTCCCTTCTTCCAAGAGTATAAAATGTTTCACCAAGTTCAGTATTATCCTGTTCATTCTCGGTAGCCACTTCTGTCTCTTTTGTACTGTATACATTATTTTCTGTATCAACACCTGAATGAGCTTCTGAAGTATTATTTGAATTTACTTTTGTGCTTCCACAGGCAGTTAAGAGACTGAGGCATACAAGCAGCATAGTAAATGATAATTTATTTTGATACTTTAAACGTTGCAGAACCATGACCTATTCCTTCCATTATTTCGTCATTTATTTTAATAAAGGCTCTAATATTGACCTTATCCGTTGATAGCACTCTTTCCGGCTTTGAAATCCACTCTCCTGCTTCAAGATTCAGCATTAAAGTTTCTTTATCTATTGTTCCCGAAAAACTATAGCTGCCCGGCTGTGTATATTTGTCTATTCTATCAGGTGTATAGCTATAAGAGCCCGACACCTCATCGCCATTTACCTCTGAAATATTAAGAGATACTGTTCCACTACTTCCGGCTGCCGTGTAATTTCCAGTCCACTCACCTGTAATATCAAGATTTTCTAATTTTGCGTTAGTCTCAATTGATGGTTCATTCCAACCACTACTATAGGTAAATGTTAATTCCATTTCTACAGAAAATGTCGCGTATTTTTTAGTTAGTGTTGCACTGCATTTAACAGTCTGTATGGTTCCCTTCGCTCCCGAAGACTGTTCTTTTATTTTAAAATTACTTATCTCCGATTCTGTCATAGGTATTTCCTGAACTGTAGAATCACTTATTAGCGAAACTAAACCTGAACCATTTGACTTATTACCATATTGAAAAGATTGTTTTGTAATATAGCTTAATATTGATTTTTCTGAGGTATCAAGCTTTTTGTCTTCTTTGACTTCAGATGTTACATTAGATGCGTTGGTTACACCTTTAAAATTCCACTCTTTATCAAAACTATATTCAACAATTATGCTTCCCTTTGCTTTTTCTACTGCACCATCTAAAGTGATATCAACAGTTATTTTATCTCTTTTGTTTTTCAAGTCTGTTTCCTGCTTGGATATCGATAAATCACTGATTTCACCTTTTTCTATTTCCCATTCCTCATTTTTAAGCTTTATTACTTCACCTACAAGATCTGATTCTATAACTTTTTTACTTACTCCTTTAAGAGGCGTAATTTTCCACTCTGAATTTATATTTACTTGAACGTTTGCCAACTCCCATTCCTTTGATTTTTTATATATTGCATTCACCTGTTTTTCATATGATATATCATTCTTTTCTGTTTTTACTGTACAATATAGCGTATATGAATCATCATTACTTTCAGAATTATCAATTTTTACCGAATCAATTTTTTCCCCGCCGGATTTCAAATTTTCATTATCAAAAGACTTCAAGTCTTCCGTTACCTTTTTTTCATCCGGCTTACTAGAACATCCCGACAGCATAAATGCCATACATACAGTCAATAATATTATCTTTCCTAATATTTTTTTCATTTTTTATTTCTCCTTTATCTCCTACAAGCTTGTATGTTATCTTACAATGGTTTCAGACTCTTTATGACCACAATATTTACATATGTACCACTGATAATAATATAATTTCGTTACAGGTACATCCTTTTCATATGTTCCGGTCACCTCATGATTTCTATTGTAAATATTATATTCTTTTCTTTCTACAACATTTTCCTTACCTAAAAACTCCCTTTTACCGGGTTTCATAGCAAATATTTTCTTACATGCCGGACATCTGTCCATAGATAATGCAAACCATACACCACCTCCTCCAATTGCTAAACATATAATACCAGCAATCATCCATCCCAATGCGCCATTTATGCCAACCCTATGCGATAAAACTAAATTCGCAAAAAATTCAAGTAGCAGCATCAATAAAAAAATTGCTCCTATAATGCCTATAAAGCCAAAAAAAATTAAAGCTAACACCTGTAAAAATCTTTTCATAAATATACATCTCCTTTGTAATTTTTATTGTTTATATCATATTGTGAATATCTCCGCAATATTTATTTTAATAATACATCAATATAATCAAGCTATCAAATATAAGGAGATGATAAATATTATTAGCTATGCACCATTATGGAAAACACTAGAAATGAAGAACATTTCTCAATATCACTTATTAAAATCAGGCTTGGATAATAAAACTTTAGACGGTTTAAAGAAAAACAAAAACATAACTTTGCTAACCGTAGAAAAATTATGCAATATCATTGATTGCACTCCGAATGATATTGTAGAATTTAAATAGATAATTGAAAACAGCCGTAACCACGATTTTCTTTTTCAATCGCAGCTACGGCTGTTATATTTACATGTATTAATTATTTACATGAACTAATTTATTTCAAAAACTAGTGCTTCGGAATAAGCTTCTCTGTACCACCCATGTATGGCTGAAGTGCCTTAGGGATATTTACAGAGCCATCTGCATTCAGGTTGTTCTCAAGGAATGCGATAAGCATACGTGGTGGAGCAACAACTGTGTTGTTAAGAGTATGTGCAAAGTATTTCTTGCCATCCTCGCCCTTTACACGAATCTTAAGACGTCTTGCCTGTGCATCGCCTAAGTTAGAGCAGCTTCCAACCTCGAAGTACTTCTTCTGTCTTGGTGACCATGCCTCTACGTCGCATGATTTAACCTTGAGATCTGCGAGGTCTCCTGAACAGCACTCAAGAGTACGGACAGGCACATCAAGACTTCTGAAAAGCTCTACTGTGTACTTCCACATCTTCTCATACCATTCCTTTGAATCCTGTGGCTTGCAGACAACAATCATCTCCTGCTTCTCAAACTGATGGATACGGTAAACACCTCTCTCCTCAATGCCGTGTGCACCCTTTTCCTTACGGAAGCAAGGTGAATAGCTTGTGAGTGTGTATGGAAGCTTTGACTCATCGTTTATTGTATCGATGAACTTACCGATCATTGAATGCTCAGATGTGCCGATAAGGTAGAGATCCTCTCCCTCAATCTTGTACATCATGGCATCCATCTCCTCAAAGCTCATAACGCCTGTTACGACATTTGAACGAATCATGAATGGCGGGATACAGTATGTAAAGCCCTTTCCAATCATGAAGTCACGCGCATATGCTGTCATGGCTGAGTGAAGACGTGCGATATCTCCCATCAGATAATAGAAACCGTTTCCTGCAACCTTTCCTGCTGCATCGAGGTCTATTCCGTCAAATCTCTCCATGATATCTGTATGATAAGGAATCTCGAAATCAGGAACAACAGGCTCACCAAACTTCTCGTTCTCCACGTTGAAGGTATCATCCTTTCCGATTGGAACTGATGGATCGATGATGTTTGGAATCTTCATCATATCCTCAAGCACCTTGTCCTGATACTCTTTCTCGAGTGGCTCAAGCTCTGTGAGGCGCTTTGAAATCTGTGCTACCTCAGCCTTTACAGCCTCAGCCTCTTCCTTCTTGCCCTGTGCCATAAGAGCACCAATCTGCTTAGAAACCTGATTCTTCTTTGCACGAAGATCATCTGCCTCCTGCTGTGCTTCTCTGGCCTTCTTGTCATACTCGATTACTTCATCGACAAGCGGAAGCTTGTGGTCCTGGAATTTCTTTTTAATATTTTCTTTTACGAGATCCGGATTCTCTCTTAAAAACTTTAAGTCTATCATAATTCCTCCAAAGTATTATGTTTTTATAACTTATAACATTTTACTCTGAAAACCCTTAAAATGCAAGAGGATACTTGTCAGTAAGTGTCTTGATGATAGCCTTTGCAGGCTCAACTGCGCTCTCGCCCTCTTTGATGATCATAGCGATTGCCTCTGCAACCTTGTCGAAATCATCCTCCTTTAAACCTCTTGATGTAGCAGCAGGTGTTCCGAGACGGATACCGCTTGTGACAAATGGCTTTTGTGGGTCGTTAGGAATAGTATTCTTGTTGGCTGTGATATGAGCCGCATCGAGAAGCTTCTCGATAGACTTTCCTGTAAGACCAAACGGAGTTAAATCTACGAGCATGAGGTGGTTGTCTGTGCCGTCTGATACAATCTTGATGCCACGGCTCTGAAGACCCTTGCAAAGTGCCTGTGCATTCTTTACAATCTGCTTCTGATACTCCTTGAACTCAGGCTGTAATGCCTCCTTGAAGCAGACTGCCTTTGCAGCGATAACGTGCATGAGAGGTCCACCCTGGATTCCCGGGAAAATAGCCTTGTTGAAATTGTACTTATCCTGCATCTCCTGACTGCAGAGAATCATTCCTCCACGAGGTCCACGAAGAGTCTTGTGTGTAGTGGTTGTTGTGACATGTGCATATGGGATTGGGCTTGGATGAAGTCCTGCGGCTACAAGTCCTGCGATATGAGCCATATCAACCATGAGCACTGCGTCTACCTTGTCTGCAATCTCTCTGAAACGCTTGAAATCTATAGTTCTCGCATATGCAGATGCACCTGCGATAATCATCTTTGGCTTGCACTCAATGGCGATCTCCTCTACCTTGTCGTAATCGATGAAGCCCTCGTCATTTACTCCATAAGGCACTACATGGAAATATGAGCCTGAGAAGTTGACCGGTGAACCATGTGTGAGGTGTCCGCCGTGGTCAAGATTCATTCCCATGATGGTATCGCCCGGCTTTAAGATGGCGAACTGTACTGCCATGTTGGCCTGAGCACCTGAGTGTGGCTGTACATTTACATACTCTGCGCCGAAAAGCTCCTTGGCTCTTTCTCTTGCAAGCTCCTCTACCTCGTCCACGCACTCACAGCCGCCATAGTATCTTCTTCCCGGATATCCCTCAGCGTACTTATTGGTGAGGATGCTTCCCATAGCTGACATAACAGCAGGGCTTACCCAGTTCTCAGAAGCAATAAGCTCGATGTGGCTGTTCTGGCGCTCAAACTCATCTGTGATGGCGCTCGCAATCTCAGGATCTTCTTTTTTGATGTCGTCAAGTGTATACATATATGTGTCTCCTTTTCTTTATTGCAAAATACTTGCATTATTTATCGCAATTATATGCTTTGCTGTGATTTATTACTTTGATGCGCTACCGCGCAAAAATAATCCTTGCTACAATTCTACTATTTAAAGCAGAAAGTAGCAAGGATTATTTGATATATCCTTCATATTTAATTCTAATAAGTAACTATACCCAAATCAAATAACTAAAATCACATATATGAATACATTTAAAAAATACGGTCATCCTATAAAAAAGGAGGTCTGAAAACATGACTACTGACCAAAAAGAAAAACGAAACGATGAATATAACAAATATGTAAAGCGCGTCACACCTACTCACTGCCTTTCTGCAAACATGCTAAAGGCATTTATACTCGGCGGCATCATATGCACTATCGGACAGCTCATAGTAAATACCTGCACACAATACTTTGGGTTAAGCAGCGACGAGGCTTCGGCCTGGTGCAGCATGATTTTGATTCTCATAAGCTGCATACTGACAGCGCTAAACCTGTATGCACCACTCGCAAACTGGGGAGGTGCCGGTGCTCTCGTTCCTATAACAGGCTTTGCAAACGGAGTATGCTCATCCGCATGTGAATTTCAGGTGGAGGGACAGGTATTTGGCATAGGCTGTCAGATATTTAGGATTGCAGGTCCTGTGATACTGTACGGCATATTTTCAAGCTGGGGGCTTGGTGTGATATACCTTGTTGTAACGGGCTTGTAATTGATTAGCATTTTCAGCTACTCACTCCTTGTTTTTCCTTGTCAGAAGAAAAGACATAATAAGCGATGTAATCGGCACAGTCAGGATAATTCCCATTGTGCCTGATATGCCTCGCATTATCTCGATTGCCATAGAATACATATTAAGTATCTGGTGCATCTGATACGAGTATGCATATATAACCATCACAAGTCCGAGACTTCCGCCCACATAAGCAAGAATAAGCGTATTTGACATAGTTCCAATCATATCGCGACCTATATTTATGCCCGACTTAAATATCTCCTTTGCAGATATATCAGAGCTTTTTTCTTTTATCTCATGAAGCGATGTGGCTACAGACATTGCCACATCCATCACTGCTCCAAGCGATGCAATGAGTATACCGGAAAACAACATGCCACCGATATCAAGCTTTGAATTTTGGCCAACATAAATCAGATTTTCAATATCATCCACATTGTAGCCTGTCACATGTCCGAAGTGTCCGAAAAGCAATGCGATTATTCCGGAAACTACAACTCCAAAAACTGTTCCCAGCATAGCACCTATAGATTTCATCTGCCAGTCTGCTATTAGTGTGAACGTGACAACCGTGATAATTACGACCGAAGCTGTTGCCGCAATAAACGGAGAAACCCCGATATACATGAGCGGAATATACAAAAATATTACCGTAGCAAAGGTAAATATAAGCGCAAGAATTGAATTAAAGCCCTTCTTTCCTCCAACCAGCCACATAAGTCCAAAAAACGCCGCTAAAAGCACCCATATCTCATTTTCCCTGTCGTAGTTATAAACATTTGCTGACAGACTGCCATCGTACTCCGACAGACTCGCAATAACCCTTGTGCCTACCTTACAATTGGCACCGTATAAATATCCGTTTAAGCTGTATGCATCAACTGTCTCACCCTTGTGGCTTCCTGACTTGATAAGCAAAACAACCTTCTGGCTGTCACCGCTATCCAGTGAGGCTTCAGCCTGAAGGTCTTCATTGTCGTTTTGCGTAACCACCGCTCTCACAAACGATGTATTGTCATCTGCAAGAAGCGGTTTTCTTTCAACACTTCGAAAGAATATAAACATTGCCAGTGTAATAAGAGCCACAATCAGGTATTTGCCAAATGTGTCAATTATTTTTGCCAAAATTTACCCTTCTTTCTCATTCCAAGCACTGCTGCAAGGATTGCTGCACCTAATACTCCAAGTGCTGCATATATGCCGCCATGGTTAACATCTCCTGTCTTTACCTTAGCGCTCTTTGAAGTACTTGCGCTATTAGAAGCCGACTTGCCTGTACCTGAATTTGATGTGCTGACATTCTGGTTTCCTGAGCCGCCTGCATTATTTCCTGCAACCTGCTGACCTGTGCTTCCGTTCTGACCTGCGTTGCCCTGTGCTCCGTTTCCGTTCTGATTTGCACCACCCTGTGCTCCGTTTCCACTCTGGTCTGCATTTCCGTTCTGATTTCCACTTGGAGCAGTCTGTTTAACCTGTAAAGCATTTATTGCATTTACAACTGCTTTCTTTGCCTCATCAATACCCTTTACAACCGGAGCCTTATCAGCACTATAATCAGAAAGGTTTTCCTCACTGCCTTCAGCTACCTGAGTATAGATTGTCTTGTCAAGAAGTGTAGAAATTCCCTTCTTGAAACGATTTTTTGCACCATCTTTATCATCATTCTTTGCTATAGAGCCATATCCCTTAACACGGTCATTTGCTGTTCCATAATTTGTTGTGATATCACTTATCATCGGATCATCTGCTGTTGTGCCGGATGCCTTAAGCTCCTTAAGAGAGGCAAGTGCTGATTTTAATGTTTCCATGCTCTCATCTGTGTATGCTACGTCTGTGCTGTTTACAAGAGCATCTGCTGCCGCAATCACCTCATCGGCACTCTGCGCATCTGTTGTCTTTGTGATTGTGAAATCATCAGCATATTTATTTCCGTTGTAGTCATATGTCTTTATTGTCATTGCTCCACTTGAAAAATCTATAGTAGAGAATGAAGGCAGACAAGCATTGGTTCTCTCTGCGATATAATATGGAGTGTAATTTAACAGATTATAGTATTTTGAACCTGAGCCTGAGCCTGTTGTAATATAAAGAGTTCCCTCCGGATTGTTAACCGAACCTTTGCTCAAATCATAGTCGATAACATTTCCGTCCTGTACCTGGTAGCTTCTTGAATATGTATGATCATGACCTGTAAGACACACATCGATATCAAACTCGTCCATGAGCGGTGCAAAGATAATTCTGTTTGTAGTAGCATCTGTATCTGCATGTGGCTGTCCTGAGCCATAGATATCACTATGAAATACCACTACCTTCCATGCTGCATCCGGATTGCTTGCAACAGCCTTTTTCATAAACTCTCTGTGCTCTGCCTGGTTACGATTATTACTGTTTAAAGAAATGAACAATACATTTCCATTATTGAAGTAGAAATCACAGCCGGCACCGGTGCTTCCCAGATTATCCTCTGAGTTCGGATTGTTGAAATGTGCAGTGTAGTCAGAGCCGTCCTTATCATGGTTTCCGATTGTGGCTGCAATAGGAAGACTTCTGAATACTGACGGATAAAGATATCCTGCATACTCACTCTCTCTGGTCTTCTTCGTCTCTTCCGATCCTGCATTTGACTCATTTATCTGGTCTCCGGCCGATAAAAGAAATGACGCATCCGGATCAATCTCCATAGCCTTCTGCATTGTCTTGTTCCAGTTGTAGGCATCCTGTGCAACACTCATATCGTTTGCCTCTTTATCACTTTTACTGCCGGATGCTCCAATCTGAGGATCTCCTGTCAGGATTACAGAAAATGTATCTGTAGCGTGTGTGGTGTATGTATACTCATCTGACCATACTGTATCGCTATTGTCCGAATAATTGTCTGTATACTGATAAACATACTTTGTATTTGGTTCAAAAAAGCCATTGATGCTTACTTTATTTGAAGCAGCATAGGCTTCTTGCTGCCAGTTTGTGGCACTTATATCTGTTGCAGTACCCTTTACAATCTGTGCACCTGCCTTTGAGCCATCCTTCCATACCATCACAGCCGGTGTGCCCTTGGTCTTTGAATACCATGCAAAGCCCAGATCCTTGGCTGTAGAGCCCGGTGTAAGCGCAATCTGATTGGTATTGGCAAAGTCCTGTGTGCCACCCTGCCATGTACCGGTTAACCAGCTCTGATAATCTGCTGAACCTGTTGTTGCCGCATTAAAAGCCGCCTGACCTGTTTTTGAATCTGCTTCACCATAAGCATAAGCCGGAATTGCCGGTGCCATGGTAACTACCATTGTTGAAACTGCTGCAAGGATCATGCCCTTCTTCAGTATGTTCTTGTTCTTTCTCATATTTTCCTCCACAAAATTAAGTTAGTGTGTTTCACAGCTGCTGAAATTACTATAACTTAAAGTTGTAAAGTCGAAAGGTGTGTGGAGGTAAATTGGGTGTAAAGATTAAATATATCTAATAACTGATTTTTTTTGCTCAAAATCATTTCTTTCTTATTTTTATAGCATCTTCTATTTCTTCTTTAGTCAATTCCACCACAATATCTGCTATCAGATCGACCGAATATCCCTCTTCATACATGT
>ERZ1673739.3547-NODE-3547-length-10230-cov-4.288943_pt1 | contig 10230 bp, 9 predicted proteins | sample MGYA00580210_ERZ1673739 | MGnify/ENA primary metagenome ERZ1673739 (study PRJEB41218, sample SAMN15661749) | gut metagenome | host: Homo sapiens | place: Canada: London | collected 2015-08-20/2019-03-30 | study: EMG produced TPA metagenomics assembly of...
TGACAGATAAGACAATGGTGGCAGATACCCTGGCAGGAATTAACGGAGAACTGGTGCGCTATGGAGAAATGATTAGCCAGACAGAGAACCAGCAGTTGAAACAGGCGTTAAAACAAATGCGGAATCAGTGTGAAATGTCTCAGGAGGAAATCTATCAGATTGCCAGAGCCAAAAGTTATTACGTTCCGGCTGCGTGTGCAAAGCCGGAGGAAGTAGCCCATGTGCGTTCCGTACTGAGTCAGCCGGGAATGTAAAAGAGAAGAAAAACAAATTCGGGAAATAGACCGAAAAGGGAAAAGAGTCTGCTGCAGGACAGAGAAAAAGAGATGCTCTGTTTTGCAGGGACTCTTTTTCTGTTGTCATGAGAAAAGGGGAATGATACAATAGGAATATCAGAAATGGGGAGAAGGAATGTGCGATGGAGAAAAAAGCAGAAAGTTGTGTTTGCGGCAGAGAAGACAAATTCTATTATGTGATTTCGGAGTCTTGTGTTAGGTGTGGAGCCTGTGAAGAAGTCTGTCCTGCGGGGGCCATTCGGAAGGATGAGGAAAAATACGAGATACTTCCGGAAAAATGCATAGACTGCGGTACTTGCTCAGCCGTCTGTCCCACAGAAGCGGCTCAGCCTGTACCGGTGATTCGGGAGAGCATTTCGCTGCAGGACATAGACAGAAAGAAATGCTATTTCAATCCGGGCTGCGCTTTAGGGCTGTACAAACCGGAGGTTCCTGAAAAAATGCTGAAACTTCTGCAGAAATATTTCGGAGAAGTAAAAATGCACAATATTTGCTGCAGAAACAATCCGAAACTGGAAGAAGGTTCTGTTATCATTAATAATTGTGCAGGATGCGACCGCCGCTTTCGTTCTTTGTATGAAGATATCTGCACAATTTCATACTGGGAAGTGTTGAATGGCATTGCAGACTTGCAGCTGCCGGATTATACAGGCCTTACAGTGTCTGTTCATGATTCCTGCGGTTATCGGCATAAGCCGCAGGTACATCGCGCAGTCAGAAATCTTTTGCGGAAAATGCATGTGGAAATCGTGGAAGAGGGGCTTACAGGGACTAAATCCGTGTGCTGCGGTGACAACTTTTACGGACTGGTTCCTAATGAGCAGGTGGAGAAACGGATACAGCTGCGGGCTTCCCAGCTATCCTGCCAGGATGTGGTGGTATATTGCATTGGCTGCGTGCGGGGGATGAATGCGGCGGGGAAAATCCCCCATTATCTGCCGGATATGCTGTTTGGCCGCAAGACAGAACTGATGTCGGATTCTCTGAACCAATATCACACAAAGCTTGCAGATTATATTGCGCGGCATTAAGAGAGGAATCATTTATCTGGTTTTGATAAGCGATGTCCATGGAGAAGCAAGGAGAGAAAAGCAATGATTCTTTTAATTACAGGCGCCTCTCACACAGGAAAGACCCTGTTGGCACAAAAACTTCTTGAAAAATACAAATACCCGTATCTGTCCATAGACCTTTTAAAGATGGGCTTAATCCGAAGCAAAAATACAGAGTTGACGCCCGAAGACGACGAAGAACTGGAGACATATCTGTGGCCCATTGTGCGGGAAATGGTGAAAACAGCCATTGAAAATAAGCAGAATCTGATTGTGGAGGGCTGTTACATTCCTCTTAACTGGAAAGAAGATTTTTCAGAAAAATATGCCAGGGAAATTCAGTGTTATTGTCTGGTGATGAGCAGAGATTATATCGAAAAAAATTTTTCGGATATAAAAAAGTATGCGAATGTGATTGAACAGCGCATGGACGACTGTGCGTGTACCAAAGAAATGGTCATGGCAGACAATAAACACTATTTAGAACAATGCAAAAAGTATGGCTGTAACTATATTTTGATTGAGGACGATTATCAGATAGAGGTAAGGCTGTAAAGACAGAAACGAAAATTTGGACAGGAAAAGGAGGTGGCTCTATATGAAAGAGCGGGAAGAAATCATTCGTCTGTGGTTTGCCATGTGGGTTCAGCAAAAAGATATGGGAATTCATAAAATCTTTACGGAAGATGTAGTATATATTGAAAGCTGGGGACCAAAATACACAAATTGCACTACGGTAAAGCACTGGTTTCAGGAGTGGAATGCCAGGGGACGAGTGCTTATATGGGAAATAAAACAATACTTCCATAAAGACAATCAAACGATTGCAGAATGGTATTTTAAAAATGAGATGAAGAATGGCAGCATAGACGAGTTTGACGGAATGTCTCTCATAGAATGGACAGCGGACAACAAAATCAAACTGCTGCAGGAATTTGGGTGTAACCGCAATCATTATAATCCTTATGAAAACAGCGCAATACCCAGATTCCGGAATGAAAAAGTGAATTGGTTTTAGCAAGGCAGGGAAAGAATAAAACATGAAAAAAGGCTTGATTTCCTCTTGACAGAACTTCTAAATGGGTTCATACTAAAAACACCTTTAAAACATTTTCTGAGTCTGTCACATTTAGTACATATCGAGAATATGGCTTCCTGTGACAGCTCCAACCTTTCAGTTTCAGACGGCATTCGCCGCAAAATCCACCTTATAAAAATAAAAGACAGGCAGGTGATTTCTGTGAAAAACAGTTGACAAGCAGGGAAAAGTGTACTATCATGAAATATATAAACGAACATAAGTTCGTGGTTTGAGAGCAGCAGGAAAAGGAGATTAAATATGGCACAGATGGTCAAAGAAGATAAATTAAAGGCTCTGGATGGAGCACTGGCACAGATTGAAAAGCAGTTTGGAAAAGGTTCTGTGATGAAACTGGGAGATTCCACAGCCAATATGAATGTGGAAACCGTTCCTACAGGTGCGCTGAGTCTGGATATTGCCCTTGGTCTGGGCGGGATTCCAAAGGGAAGAATTGTAGAGGTTTACGGACCGGAGTCCAGTGGTAAGACAACCGTAGCTCTTCATATGGTAGCAGAGGTACAGAAAAGAGGAGGAATTGCAGGATTTATTGATGCGGAGCATGCTCTGGATCCTGCTTATGCAAAAAATATCGGAGTAGATATCGACAATTTATACATTTCCCAGCCGGACAATGGCGAGCAGGCTCTGGAAATTACAGAAACCATGGTGCGTTCCGGCGCTGTGGACATTATCATTGTGGACTCTGTAGCCGCACTTGTGCCAAAGGCAGAGATTGAAGGCGATATGGGAGATTCCCATGTGGGGCTTCAGGCACGTCTTATGTCACAGGCTTTGAGAAAGCTGACAGCTCATATCAGCAAATCCAACTGTATTGTTATTTTCATTAACCAGCTTCGTGAAAAAGTGGGTGTTATGTTTGGAAATCCGGAAGTTACTACGGGTGGACGTGCACTGAAATTCTATTCTTCTATCCGTATGGATGTGCGCAGAATTGAGACACTGAAACAGGGCGGAGAAATGGTAGGAAACCGAACCAGAATCAAAGTCGTAAAAAACAAGATTGCGCCTCCGTTTAAGGAAGCCGAATTTGACATTATGTTTGGAGAAGGAATTTCCAGAGAAGGGGATATTTTGGATTTGGCGGCTAATATCGGCGTAGTGAATAAAAGTGGTGCATGGTATGCTTATAATGACGGAAAAATTGGACAGGGACGTGAAAATGCCAAGAAATATTTAAAAGAAAATCCGGAAATTTCCGAAGAAATCGAAAAGAAAGTGAGAGAATTCTATAGTCTGATTCCGAAAGAAGAAGGCGCGGAGGCGCAGAATGCAGACAGTACAAATACGGAGAAATCCGTAGAGGGTCTTCAGCCTGCAGAGCGTAATAAAGAAGATTAAGGAGGGGAACTTCCATGACGGTTACAGAGATAAAAGCTGTAACAAAACAGAAGTTTCAGGTGGAACTTGACGGGCAGGAGACCTTTGTTTTATACAGGGGTGAGTTGTCCCGCTATGGAATCGAAGAGGAGCGGGAACTTTCTCCGGAAGTATACCGGGAATTGGTGGAGGAGGTGCTCACAAAGAGGGCAAAGCTTCGAGCCATGCACCTTCTTCAGAAAATGGACCGGACAAAAGCAGATTTAAGAAGAAAACTGGAGCAGAGCGGTTATCCCGTCCAAGCCGTGGAAGCGGCTCTGGATTATGTGGAATCCTTCCACTATATTGACGATGCCCGCTATGCAGCCATGTATATAGAAAATCAAAAGAGCCGAAAAGGTATGGCGAGAATCCGCATGGAACTTGTACAAAAAGGCGTATCCTCAGAAATTATACAGCAGGCCTTTGAAGAAGCAGAGGAAAAGACAGATTCCAGGAGTGTCATCCGGCAGATGCTGGAGAAAAAACGAAGAGGGGAAGGCCCTTTGGAGGAAAAAGAGAAGCAGCGGTTATATGGCTTTTTTATGCGGAAAGGTTTTTCTTCTTCTGATATTTTGGCAGTTTTTCGCGAATTGTGAAATTACACAGAAATACGGTTTTTACTTCATGGTTTTCTGTTGACTTTTTTCAAAATTCAGTATAAAATTATACTGTTGTATCCGTACAATGAAAACTAAATAAGGAGGTGCTCCTGTGATAAGCTATGTAATAATTGCAATTGTTGCTGTAGCTGTTTCACTGCTGATTTCCATTCCGGTGACTGCAAATATTTCAGTGAAGAAAAAAGCGGAAAAAGATGCGGAAACTATCGGTACAGCGGAAGTGAAAGCAAGAAGCATTATAGATGAAGCATTGAAGACTGCTGAAACAAAAAAACGTGAAGCTCTCTTAGAAGCAAAAGAAGAAAATCTCCGAACCAAGAACGAGTTGGAAAAAGAGACAAAAGAGAGAAGAAACGAACTTCAGAAGTACGAAAAACGTGTTTTGTCGAAAGAAGAGGCTCTTGATAAGAAAGCAGATGCTTTGGAGAGAAGAGAAGCCGAGTACACAGCAAAGGAAGCAGAATTAAAGAAAAAAGAAAAGAAAGTCGATGAATTACAAGGACAGAGAGTACAGGAACTGGAAAGAATTTCAGGTCTGACCTCCGAACAGGCAAAAGATTATCTGTTGAAAACTGTTGAAGACGAAGTAAAAATTGACACCGCCAAGCTTTACAAAGAATTGGAAAGCAAGGCAAAAGAAGAAGCCGATAAAAAGGCGAAAGAGTATGTAGTAACTGCGATTCAGAAATGTGCAGCAGACCATGTGGCAGAAGCGACAATTTCTGTTGTACAGCTTCCGAGTGATGAGATGAAAGGTCGTATCATCGGACGTGAAGGACGAAACATCCGAACACTGGAGACGCTGACAGGTGTGGATTTGATTATTGATGACACTCCTGAGGCTGTGGTGTTATCCGGATTTGACCCTATCCGAAGAGAAGTCGCCCGAATTGCTCTGGAAAAATTGATTGTAGACGGACGTATTCATCCGGCAAGAATTGAAGAAATGGTTGAAAAGGCTCAAAGAGAAGTTGAATCTATGATGAGAGAAGAAGGAGAAGCAGCGGCACTGGAAGTTGGTGTCCATGGTATTCATCCGGAACTCATTCGTCTTCTGGGCCGCATGAAGTTCCGCTCCAGCTACGGACAGAATGCATTGAAACATTCTATCGAAGTGGCACAGCTGGCAGGTTTGCTGGCAGGCGAAGTAGGAACAGATATACGAATGGCGAAAAGAGCAGGTCTGCTCCATGACATTGGTAAGTCTATCGACCATGAGGTAGAAGGCTCCCATATTCAGATTGGTGCTGACTTATGTAGAAAATATAAAGAATCACAGATTGTGATTAATGCTGTAGAGTCCCATCACGGCGATGTGGAACCTACATCCCTGGTTGCCTGTATTGTACAGGCTGCAGACGCAATTTCTGCGGCAAGACCAGGTGCGAGAAGAGAAACTTTAGAAACTTATACCAACAGATTAAAACAGTTAGAAGACATTACAAACTCCTTTAAGGGAGTAGATAAATCTTTTGCTATTCAGGCAGGAAGGGAAATTCGTGTTATGGTAGTACCGGAGCATGTTACAGATGCGGATATGGTACTTTTGGCCAGAGACATTTCCAAACAGATTGAAGCAGAACTGGAATATCCGGGACAGATTAAAGTAAACGTAATCCGCGAATCAAGAGTTGTAGATTATGCCAAGTAATAAAATCGACTGAAACGATGAAAAAGAAAAGACCCCAAGGGAGAGTAATCCGGGGTCTTTTTTCTTTTGGGAAAACATAGACTGTAATGGGTGAAGAGAATGAAAAAATATAGTAAAATGTTTTCCATATTATATATGGCAGGGTTTGCAGCGGGAATTGTGTGCACGAATCTGCTTTTTGAGAAGACGGGCTATCAGAGCAGTCTTTTGTCCATATATCTGGCGGATGCAGTGCAGAAGGAGACAGAAAAGGCAGGTCTTTTCGGAGAATTGCTGGTAAGAAGAGGAGTCTTTTTTGGATTTGGGATCATTTGTGGTCTGACTGCGGTGGGAGTTCCGCTGGTTGCCATGAGTCTTATCTGGTTTGGATTTCTGGCGGGAAGTCTTATGACAACATTTTTGCTGGATTACGGTATTCGGGGAATTTTCCTGGGAATTCTATCCTTTGTGCCCCAGATGTTTTTTTATGTTCCGGGTTGGCTGATTTTTTTCTTTTCTGTAATACAGATGAGTCAGAAATTTTGGGGGAACCGGAAAAGAGAGTCGGCGGACTATCGGGCCTATTTCTTTTTTCTTTCCTTGGCAGCCGTGTGCCTGCTTTTGGGAATCTGGCAGGAAAGTTATGTTAATCAAAATCTTTTAAACTATATTTGGAAAAAATGGGTTTGAGTTCATAAAAAATTAATATTTAGCAACTTACCACATGTGGTATTTGAGTAAAAATAATCTTTCGATATGTTGTGTAAAAGGGGGAAACCTTTTAAAAACAGGGATTTTTGTTAAATTAAGGTTTGATTTTTGTGTGATATATGATATATAATCAAACTATGCCTACAGAAGGGGAATGAAATATGAAGTGCGAAATAGAAGAGTTTATTGGCTATTTACATAATACCAGAGGCACTTCCAAAAATACAGAAGTTTCATATGAACGTGATTTGAAAAAGCTGGAGCGTTTTTTGACAGAGGAGAAAATAGAGAGTGTAGAGCAAGTCAATGCCACACTTTTGAACTCTTATGTTATGTACATGGAGAGAAAGAATTTTGCAGCGTCATCTATTTCCAGAAGTATTGCTTCTATCAGAGCGTTTTTTCATTTTTTATGTCAGACAAGAGGCTGGAAAGAAAATCCGGCTGAGCATTTGAAAGCACCGAAGATAGAGAAAAAAATGCCTGGTATTCTCACGATAGATGAAGTGGATTTGCTTTTGAAGCAGCCGCGGGAAAACACGGCAAAGGGAATCCGGGACAGAGCTATGCTGGAACTTTTGTATGCCACTGGTATCAGAGTAAGTGAATTAATCAGCCTTACCTTAAAAGATATTAATTTGAAACTGGGATATATTACCTGCAGCAGCGGGGAGAAGGAGCGAGTGATTCCATTTGGAAGTGCTGCGAAAAGGTCTGTGGAACATTATATGGAAGGGGCCAGGGCAGAACTTTTAGGTTCTCAGGAAAGTGAAATGTTGTTTTTAAACTGTTCCGGGAAATCTATGAGCCGTCAGGGGTTCTGGAAGGTACTGAAAAGCTATGCGGAGGCAGCAGGTATTCAGCAGGACATTACACCTCATACCCTGCGCCATTCTTTTGCCGCCCATCTGGTACAGAATGGTGCGGATTTAAAAAGTGTTCAGGAAATGATGGGACATTCAGACATTTCCACCACCCAGATTTACATGAATATGAACATGAATAAGATTCGGGATGTGTATATGAAAGCGCACCCCAGAAGATAAAAAGCAAGAAAAAGCCCTTTGGGGTATGCCAAGAGAAAGGTATACGCTCAAAGGGTTTTGTTTTGTACGGATATCAGCAGAGTTCTGCAATGGTATAGATGAGTTTTTCGGTATCTTCCCAGCCAAGGCAGGGGTCTGTGATAGATTTGCCGTAAACGTGGTCAGGACCGATTTTCTGGCTTCCTTCTACCAGGTAACTTTCAATCATAACGCCTTTTACCAGATTACGGATATCCGGGGAGACCAGACGACTGTGGAGTACTTCTTTTACAATGCGAATCTGCTCCTTGAATTTTTTGCCGGAGTTGGAGTGGTTGGCATCAATGATGGCAGCAGGATTTGCCAAGTCTTTTTCCCGGTACATATCCAGAAGACGCTGCAAATCTTCGTAATGATAGTTGGGAATCGTATTGCCATGTTTGCTGACGGCGCCTCTTAAAATGGTGTGGGTCAGAGGATTTCCCTCAGTAGCCACTTCCCAGCCTCTGGAGATAAAATCGTGTCCGGCTTGTGCTGCAATCACAGAATTTATCATAACGGAGAAATCACCGCTGGTAGGGTTTTTCATACCTGCCGGAATGTCCAGGCCGCTGACCATAAGGCGGTGCTCCTGATTTTCTACAGAACGGGCGCCGATGGCAACGTAGGAAAGCAGGTCAGAAAGATAATGCCAGTTATCGGGATAAAGCATTTCGTCAGCGGAAGTCAGACCTGTTTCGGCAAGAGAACGCAGGTGCATTCTGCGAATAGCCAGAATACCGGCCAGAACGTCAGGCTTAGCTTCCGGGTCAGGCTGATGCAGCATGCCTTTATAGCCCTCGCCTGTGGTGCGCGGTTTGTTGGTATAAATACGGGGTACCAGTACCACACGTTCTTTTACTTTTTCCTGCAGACGGGCCAGGCGGTTGGTGTATTCGCAGACAGATTCCTCGTTGTCTGCAGAGCAGGGACCTACAATGACAAGAAATTTGTCTGATTTTCCGGTGAAAATATCTTGAATCATGGTATCACGGATGGCTTTCGCTTTTTTTAATTTTTCGGGTACCGGAATTTGTTCTTTGACTTCATCCGGGGTGGGGAGTTGTTTGATGAATGAAAAACTCATGGCAGTCTCCTTTGTATTTCGTAATCAATATTCTTCAAAACCAAATTATAATACAAGAAAACAGTATTGTCGATAGTTTTGCACAAAATACTTCAAAACTTTAAAGCGATTATGTATGAAAATAATCGCGAAGAAAATAAACAGACAAAAGTGTGGACAAAAGTTCGCTGACAATCAGTCCCCAAAGGTATCCGATAATGCCGTATTTTGGAATGACCAGGCAGACAAATGCCAGACGGACTCCAAGCCCCAGGGTATTCAGCAGGAAACTCTGGTTTACCAGCCCCAGACCATTTAAAATGCCGCTCAGGGTACCGGAGAGGTACAGGCAGGGACAGATAAAGGACAGGATTTTGATAAAGGTTCCGGCAAACTCGCTTTTGAAAAGAAGCAGCCCCAGGAAATTGCCTGCAAAATAGAAAAAGGCAGTAGACGCTGCCCCTAAAAGCAGACAGTATTTCATAGAAAGAAAGATACTGCGCCGGATGTGGTTGCGGTTGCCAACAGCCTGCTGCTCGGCTACAGAGGGAAGCAAAACCGTAGAAACGGCGTTGGTAATAGCAGAGGGAAAGAGTATCAGCGGCAGAGCCATTCCGGTGAGAGTCCCATAGACAGAAAGGGCAGAGGCATTGTCCAGTCCATACAGCCTAAGATGTCCGGGGATGAGCACAGACTCGATACTGTGCAGCAGATTGACTAAAAGCCGGTTGCAGGTCAGAGGAAAGGAGAGACAGACAATGGCTTTTATATCTGCAAAAGGCGATTTCATAAAGCGCAAAGAATATTGCTGTTTCTTATAATCCAAAAGAATAAAAAATCCGGAGAACACCATGGAGGCCAGTTCTCCGCCCAGAAGTCCGCTGACAGCCAGGGCGGGTGTAGGGGAAATTCCTTGTTCTGTCTGAATAAGAAAAAGAAGATAGGAAGTGCCAATACGAGCGCACTGTTCCAGAAGCTGCGCAGCAGCCGGAACGGCCAGTTTTTTCCGGGCAAAGCAGTAGCCGTTGACACAGGCATGAAAAGTTCCCATGGGAATGGAAAGAGCCATGATTTTTAAAAGGGGAGTACAGCTTTCTTCCAAGAGAATGTGCACTGCAAACCAGGAGGCATGACGGTACAGGAAAAAAGAGGACAGCAATGCAATCAAAACGGACAGGAAGGTGGAAAGGAGAAAAATATCTCTGGCTCCCTGCTCGTCTTTTAAGGCAGCTCTTGCGGCTGTAAATCTGGAGATTGCGGTCTGAATCCCTCCTACAGAGAGGGCAAAACACAGGGTATGGATGGGGAAAATAAGCTGGTAGATTCCCAT
>ERZ1673739.3570-NODE-3570-length-10161-cov-4.209776_pt1 | contig 10161 bp, 4 predicted proteins | sample MGYA00580210_ERZ1673739 | MGnify/ENA primary metagenome ERZ1673739 (study PRJEB41218, sample SAMN15661749) | gut metagenome | host: Homo sapiens | place: Canada: London | collected 2015-08-20/2019-03-30 | study: EMG produced TPA metagenomics assembly of...
ATTGAGCAGACCGGGAACAGACTTGATTTTCAATAGTGGTACATTGGAAAATACATATTTTTATTGGGGATTTATCCGTACAGGCGGTTTGGCACTGCGCTGGTTCCGGGACAATATTTGCGGAAAAGAAGGGGAAGGTGCTTATTTTGATGTGCTGACAGAACGGGCAAAACAGGTTCCGGCAGGTGCCAATGGCGTTTTGTTCCTGCCATATCTGACTGGCGGCTTTGGTGATATTTCAGCGGCAAGTGGTTGTTTTCTGAATATGACTATGGATACAGATCAAGCGGTGTTGTGGCGCGCGGTCTTGGAAGCCATTGCTTATGATTATATTGGTGTTACAGATGTATATCGTGCAGCTGGCGTTGATTTGAATCGTATTGTCGTAACAGAAGGCGGAAGCCGTTCGGATTTATGGAACCAGATTAAAGCGGACATGCTGAATTGTCGTGTAACAACATTAAAGACAGCGCAGGGCGCTGTTATGACCAATGCGGCAACAGCAGCTTATGCCATAGGGGATATTCCTGATTTACAGGAAGCGTTTGAAGCGAATCTGATAGAAAATAAATCTTTTGTGCCGGATCTGAAACGTACTGCTTTCTATCGCAAAATTTATGAAAGAAAAACAAAATTGGTGCGGGAGGAAATGCGCACAGCTTTTGCGGCATTGGAAGAAATGCGACATGTAAAAGAGGAATAACATATAAGTATTTCCCAACAGATGGTGGATGGAATGCATTCACCATCTGTTTTCTTTTTATTTAAAAACTGGAATTTATTTCTGAAAGTATATTATACAGAAATAATAAAAGAAATGTTTTTTTGTATATGGACACATGAAATTCTGTTTTTGATAGAATGTAAAAAAATACATAAATCTTGAATTTTATATTGGAGATATACTGTTAATTTTTTGGCATAAAAACAGTATTTTTAATATAATTTCATAATGTTATCTAAAACTAACTTGAATAATATTGATGTAAACATAGTAAATACATGTAAATAATGGAAATTATATAATTTGTATTGCATAATATTTTTTGCATGATATAATAGTCGAGAACTAGGTTTTTAAAAGTTTAGGAGAGGTGATAGGAAAAATGAACAAAAAAGTTGGAAAAATGACATTATCTATGGCTTTGGCTGCGGCATTAGCGTTTGCGCCTGCACAGGCATTTGCTGCGCCTGCAACTGACATTTCAGGACATTGGGCAGAAAAAGTCATTACACAGTGGCAGGAAAAAGGATTGATTTCCGGCTATGAAGATGGAACATTCAAACCTGACAATAGCGTTACGCGTGCAGAGTTTGTGATTATGTTAAATAAAGCCCTTGGCTTTACGCAGAAGGGCAATGTGACATTCAGCGATGTTTCCGCCAATGCTTGGTACTATGATGCAGTGGCTATTGCAGTGGAAGCTGGATATTGTGCTGGCTATGAAGATGGAACATTCAAACCCAATGCAACCATTACCAGAGCAGAAGCGGCTGTTATGATTGCAAAGGCGAAAGAATTAACTGCAAATACAGAAGCAGCAGATAAATTTACCGATGCTTCTCGTGTTCCTGCATGGGCAAGGGGTTCTGTTGGTGCTGTTAGTGCGGCAGGATTTATGACCGGACGCACAGATGGCACATTTGATGCGACAAACACCATCACTAGAGCAGAAGCAGTATCTTCTTTGGACAGAACAATGGAAAAAGAAGAAACAGATGAGGAAGCAAAAGATGTTGTTGTAACAGAAGATGATACAGTTATTGAAGGTCAGACCATCGAAGGCAATTTGATCATTGACAAAGCTGTTGGTGAAGGCGAAGTTTATGTGAATGATACGACGGTCAAAGGTGATGTGATTGTAAGAGGTGGCGGAGATGATTCCATTTACTTTGATAATGTTAGTGTCAAAGGAAAAGTTTCTGTAGAGAAAGAAAATGTCAGATTGCAGCTGAAGGGCGATACAGATATTTCTGTTATTGAAGTAAAAGAAGCTTGCAACATTGAGGGGAAAGACTTTACAGGTACTGTAGATACCATTTCTATTACAAATGAAATTGGCACAAGCAATAAAGTGACCATTGGAGTGCCCGCAAACAGAGTAGAAATCAATGAAAAAGCAAGTGTTGTTGTAAAAGAAGATGTGAAGAAATTAGTTATTTCTGAAGATGCGGCATCTTCAAAAGTTGAAGTGGCAAAAGATGCAACTGTGAAAACAGTAGTAGCAGATGCAAAAGTTTCTATCACAGGTTCCGGTCAGATTGAAAAACTGGAAGCAAATGCCGATGGTATTACCATTTCCAGCAGCACAGATGTAAAAGATACAGAAGTGGCTGATGGCGTAGATAAGCCCAGCACAAGCACAGGTTCCAGCGGCGGTGGCGGCGGTAGCTCCAGCGGAGGCAGCAGTGTATCTGTTGCAGATAAACTCCTTACAGCAACCAGTTCTGCAATCAGCTACAAGTACGAAGATTATACCTATACAAGTCAGCTGACACATACAAAAGATGGCAAAAATGCAATTGTTATGGGTGAATATGCAGCTGAGGATATTCTGTCTGGTGCTGCTATGAACGATATGGCGCGTTATCTGGGTGCATTGTATCGTTTCGACAATGGTACAACCGTAAAATCCATTACTTATGGAGATACAGAATTTACATGGAGCAGCAATCTTGACCCTGCATTGAAAGGTTCTAACTGGGCAAAAGACCCCAATGGTACAGAAGCAGACGGAAACACATTGGTGTCTATCATTGTAGATGATTTCCAGGCTGGTAAGATTCAGGATGCAATTCAGTTGACACTGAAAGGTTCCAACGGTTCTACCATTACGTTGCGCTATGGTTTCACAGTAAAAGAGGATGAAACAGCAAAAGCACTGATGGAAGCAACAAAATCCGCTATTGCTTATCAGTACGATGACTATGAGTATACAAGTCAGCTGACACATACTGTCGATGGCAAAAACGCTGTGGTATCAGGCAGATATGACACCATGGAAACCGTACTGTCTGGTGCGTCTATGAATGATATGGCACGTTATCTGGGTGCATTGTATCGTTTTGACAATGGCGCTACTGTAAAATCCATTACTTATAATCAGGAAACATACACATGGAGCGACAACCTTGACCCCGCTTTGAAAGGTTCTAACTGGGTAAAAAATCCAGAAGCATCTGAAGCAGAAGGAAATACATTGGTATCTGTTATCGTGGATGAATTCTTGGCTGGAAAAATCCAGGATGCAATTACATTTACATTGGAAGGAACAGATGGTTCTGCACTTACATTGCAGTATGGATTTATCGTTGGTGAAGTAACAGCGAACAACAGCGATACACTGAAAGCGGCATTGGCAAATCCCAGTGTTGAAACTGTGAAAGTAAGCGGTGACATCACTTTGGATGAAGCAGTAAATGTGGATCGTCAGGTAACAATTGAAGTAAACGAAGGCGCACAGCTGAACCTGAACGACAGTTTTTCCATTGGAGAAAAAGCAACTCTTATCAATAAAGGCACCATTACAAATAACGGTACTATGACAAACAATGGTTCTTTTGATACATACGAAGGCAAATTGGCAGGCACAGGTCAAGTGATTGTTGCAGATGGCGCTACGCTGAAAATTAATGCAAACTATAACAATGGCGCAGACAGCATGCTTCCTACTGTAACAAAAATCGAAGTACAGTCCGGCGGTGCATTGCAGTCTATGACAACAGATGGCAGTGAAGAAGCAACAACATTTGTTGGAACATCTGAAGAAGCACGTATTCAGACAAATGGTGCCACAGTTACATTCGGCTTTGCAGACAACTATTCCGGTACACACCCTACAATGGAAATTGAAGGGGACGTTACCATTCCTGCCGGTCAGACATGGTATACTATGTTTGACTCTGCAACAGAAGCCATTGGTATTGAAATGATTTTGAATGGCAATATGACAGTAGATGGTACATTGAAAGTTGTTTCTGCCAACAGTACAGGCAGTGAACTGCTGTTAAAAGAAAATGCAGTTCTGACTGTAAATGGAACCATTACAACAGCAGCAAAGGGTAAAGTAACAGGTACAGACGCAACTTCTGTTGTTTCCATTGCAGAAGGGGCAGTAGGTACAGATGCTTTTACAGCTGGCAGCACATATAACTGGAATGGTTCTTCTTGGGAAGTAGCAGTTGTGGAAAATGAACATTTGGCAGAAGAGGAATCTGATGTGAAAGAAGCAACAGTTGTAGAAATGGAACAGGTAAATCCTGAAGAAATTACAGCGGTTACCCTGACAGAAGAAGTATAATTTCCTGCAATAAAACAGCCATAATTTTTTGAAAAAAATATAAAAAACAGGCAGATATGGCGTATCCATGTCTGCCTGTTTGATTTTATAGATAGGATTGTTTTGATTAAAGATAAGTGGATATGATTTCCTCGGCAATTTCTCTGCGGGAAACACAGCGATCCATTGCCTGTTTTTCAATGTAGCGATGGGCGTCTGCCTCGGACATTTTCAATTCGTCAATGAGTACCCATTTGGCACGGTTTACCAGACGGATTTCTTTCATTTTTTCTTCCATGGAAAGGGATTTCTTTTCCAATTTTCTCAGACGCTCCCGGATACCAGCCATGAAATTTAAGGTATATGCAACCATCTGTTTGGAAGCGGGTTTTGGCAATGTTAAAATGCCGTATTCCGTTACTTTATCGCAAACTTGTTCATAGACTTCGTTCCGTACTAGTAAAAGAATAACGGTGCCTTTGTTTCCAGAAATCTCAATGGCAAATCTTGTGCCGAAATCATCGGGCAGGGGTGTATTGATGAACACAAAGTCAAAACTGCGTTCCAGCAAAACTCGTTTTGCCAAGCTAACACTGGAAACCATTTGTACGGGAGCATATTTGGATTCAGGGAGCAGAGATTGCAGAGATGCATTGAAATTTTCTTTTGCAGATATGACCAATACGCTGTAAACACGTTCTTTTAAACTCAAAATGCTCCCCTCCTTTCAAAAGTCCTTTTCTTACCGCTGGTTATAATATGTCTGCACGATGGTTTTTGGCAGATACTGTGATACAAAGGAACTGTTGGCTGCCAATGTTGCCGCTTCCCGTAAAGTCAGTGGCAGTCTCTGCAAACCAGCCAAAATGTCCGCACTAGCCGTAAACAGGTTCAGGTCTGTAGGCGCAGGCAGCGGCAGTTTTTGCTGGATGCCATCCAGTCCGGCATAAATCAAAAGAGCAAATGCCAGATATGGATTGGTTGTAGGGTCTGGAGAACGCAGCTCTGCACGACGATATGCATCTACGGCAGCAGGAACACGAATAAGCTGAGAGCGGTTCTGGTTTGACCAGGAAATGTATTCAGGCGCTTTGGGACCGCCAAAACGCTCATAAGAAGCAACTGTGGGATTCAGGAAAACAGTCAATTCTGAAATATGTGCCAGAATACCAGCAATCATATGGGATAGGGGATCTTCACAGTTTCCGCCTTTGACAGAAATATTGATATGAAATCCATTCCCGGGCTGATGGCGCAATGGTTTTGGACTGAAATCCGCATAAAGTCCATTCCGTTCTGCAACTGTTTTTACAACAGCTTGAAAGGTTAGGGTATTATCAGCGGCAGTGAGAGGATCGGAATAACGGAAGTCAATTTCATTTTGTCCGGGACCTTCTTCGTGGTGGGAACTTTCTGGATAAATGCCCATCTGCTCCAGAAGCAGGCAAATTTCCCGTCGAACATTTTCGCATTTGTCTTCTGGTGCAATATCCATATATCCCGCGTTATCATATGGCGTTTTTGTGGGCTGTCCTTCCGCATCTAATTGGAAAAGATAGAATTCCATTTCAGGACCGAAGGCAAAGGAAATGCCAGCAGATTCCGCATCAGAAATGGCTTTTTTCAACAGGCTTCTAGTATCACAGATAAAAGGACGTCCGTCCGGGTAGGAAATGCTGCAGAACATGCGAACAACTCTGCCATGCTCTGGTCGCCAGGGAAGTACCATCAGGGTATCAGGTTCTGGATGGAGCAGCAGATCAGATTCGGCTTCATCGCCGAAGCCTGCAATGGCAGAACCGTCAATGGCAATGCCATAGGAAAAAGCCCGAGGCAGTTCATCTGGCATGATGGAGATATTTTTCTGTTTGCCAAAAACGTTGCAAAATGCCAAACGGATGAATTTGACATCTTCTTCCTGGACATACTGTAATACTTCCTGCTTGGAATATTTCATGAATTCCACCTGCTTTCCTCTCATTTTCAACATTTTTTTCGAACTTTGCAACATTTATAAAAAGTAATATAACACAGTTCCCACAGATTTTCCATAAAAAATTGTATAAAGAAAAATATGTGCGCATAACATGGTCAAATTTGAATTTTTGTAATTTTATGGAAAACATAATAATTTTTTGAAAAAATTTATAAAAGACCCATTGACAAAAATGAATTATGGGTGTATAAAATATGAGTCAAAGGCAAAGGCGTCTTTGAGGTCATACCCTCAGAGTCCCCTTTGCCTTTTTTATTTTACAAAAGAGGGGGTTTTTCTATGAAACATGTATCGGATTATTTTGGTTCCCTGGTCTTCGACGACAGGGTAATGAAAGCACGATTATCAAGTGAAGTATATCAGTCCCTGAAAAAAACAATTGATGAGGGAGCAAAGTTGGATCTTTCCGTTGCCAATGCTGTGGCAACAGCCATGAAGGATTGGGCAATTGCCAATGGTGCAACCCATTACACCCATTGGTTCCAGCCATTGACTGGCATTACAGCGGAAAAACATGACAGCTTCATTACACCAGCACCTGACGGCAGAGTGATTATGGAATTTTCTGGTTCTGAACTGATTAAAGGTGAACCGGACGCATCGTCTTTTCCTTCAGGAGGCCTGCGTGCCACATTTGAAGCAAGAGGATATACCGCATGGGATCCTACATCTTATGCCTTCATCAAAGGAAAAACCCTGTGCATTCCCACTGCCTTCTGTTCTTATGCAGGGGAAGCACTGGATAAGAAAACACCACTGCTCAGATCTATGGAAGCATTGAACCGCCAGGCACTGCGTATCTTGCGTCTGTTTGGCAATGACCATGTAAAATGTGTCCGTACTTCTGTAGGACCAGAGCAGGAATATTTCCTGGTAGACAGAGAAATGTATGAAAAACGCCGTGACCTGATTTTTACTGGACGGACTTTGTTTGGTGCAAAACCGCCGAAAGGTCAGGAATTGGACGATCACTACTTTGGTGCCATTAAACCCACAGTAGCCGCTTTTATGGAAGATCTGAATGAAGAGTTGTGGAAGCTTGGGATTCTGGCAAAGACGGAACACAATGAAGTTGCTCCGGCACAGCATGAATTGGCACCTATCTATACAACAACTAATATTGCAACAGACCACAACCAGCTGACAATGGAAATTATGCAGAAAGTTGCGGCAAGACATGGTTTGGTTTGTCTGCTTCATGAAAAACCCTTTGCTGGTGTCAACGGTAGCGGCAAGCATAATAACTGGTCTATTTCCACGGATGAAGGCGTGAACCTGCTTTCTCCCGGTGAAACACCGCATGATAACGCACAGTTCCTGCTGTTCTTGTGTGCGGTCATCAAAGCGGTGGATGATTATCAGGATTTGCTGCGTATTTCCGTTGCAACAGCCGGAAATGACCTGCGGCTTGGTGCACAGGAAGCGCCTCCAGCAATCGTTTCCATTTTCCTTGGCGATGAACTGAATGCAGTTTTGGAATCTCTGGAAAATGATACACCTTACTGCGGTGTGAAAAAGACAAAAATGAAATTGGGTGTTGACGTACTGCCCAAGTTTACAAAAGATAACACAGACCGTAACCGTACATCTCCTTTTGCATTTACAGGCAATAAATTTGAATTCCGTATGGTTGGGTCTGCGGACAGCATTGCATGCGCAAATATCATGCTGAACAGTGCTGTAGCAGAAAGCTTACGGGTTTATGCCGATTATCTGGAACAGGCACCTGACTTCCAGTCAGCCCTGCAGGAAATGCTGAAAAATACAATTAAGGAACATAAACGTATCATCTTTAACGGCAACGGCTACGATGATGCATGGATTCAGGAAGCAACGCTGAAAAGAGGTCTGAGCAATTATCCTTCTACACCCGACTGCGTACCTCATATTCTGGATCGGAAAAATGTGGAACTGCTGACAGGGCAGAAGATTTACACAGAACCGGAACTGCGTGCGCGTTATGAAATTGTACTGGAAAACTACTGTAAGTCCATTGTCATCGAAGCAAATACCATGGTGGATATGGCGGAAAAAGAAATTCTGCCGGCAATCACTGCATATGCAATGGAACTTGCCAAAACAGCAGCCGCGAAAAAAGCTTTGAACGAACAGATTACCTGTGCTTTTGAATGCGAGAGAGTGAAAACCCTGTCTGCTTTGACAGATGAAATTGCACTGAAAATACAGGAACTGAAAAAATCTCTGATTTCTTTGAAATCAACAGAAACAGTTTGCGAAGAATCCGCTTTTATTCGGGATCAGGTATTAGTAAAAATGCGGGAACTGCGGGTGCCTTGTGACGAAGCAGAAACCATCACTGCAAGAAAATATTGGTCATTCCCTACATATGGAGAATTGCTGTTTGGCGTGAAATAAAAAACAAAAGAGGAAAGAGAAGCAGAAGACGAAACCGGTTCTGGTTTCGTTTTCTGTGGATAAAAAAGGAGGTAAGGCTGATGTGCTCAATTATGGGATATTGCGGCAGCAGTGTGGATTTGGCATTATTTCAGGAAGGATTTGACCGTACCATCTCTCGTGGTCCTGATGACAGCCGCATTGTAGATACAGGAAATGGATATTTGGGATTTCACAGATTGGCAATTATGGGTTTGACTCCATCTGGCATGCAGCCTTTTGCATTGGATGGCAGTTATGTTGTCTGCAATGGGGAAATTTACGGTTTCGAGAAAATCAAAAAGGTTTTGGCAGAAAAATACACTTTCCAGAGTGAATCAGACTGTGAAGTGCTGCTGCCTATGTATCGTGAATTTGGCACAGACATGTTTGCCATGCTGGATGCGGAATTTGCTTTGATTCTCTATGATGCAGAAGCAAAGACTTTTATTGCTGCCAGAGATCCTATTGGGATTCGTCCTTTATATTATGGTTATGATAAAAACGGTGTCATTGTGTTTGCCAGTGAACCAAAGAATCTGGTGGGCTTGACAAAACGTATCATGCCATTTCCGCCGGGGCATTATTATAAAGATGGCAAATTCACTTGCTATTGCGATATTGCGAAAGTAGATAAAGTTTGCCATGACGATTTAGAAACTGTTTGCAAAAACATCCATGATAAGTTGGTTGCAGGGGTAGAAAAAAGACTGGTAGCAGATGCAAAAGTAGGATTTTTGCTTTCTGGCGGTCTGGATTCCTCTTTGGTATGCGCCATTGCAGCCAAAAAATCAAAAACGCCTATTCGTACATTTGCCATCGGTATGAGCGAAGATGCCATTGATTTGAAATATGCAAAACAGGTTGCTGACTATATTGGCAGCGACCATACAGAATTTTATATGACAAAAGAACAGGTTCTGGATTCTCTGGAAACAGTCATTCAGGCATTGGGTACCTTCGATATTACCACCATTCGTGCCAGCATGGGCATGTACCTGATTTGCAAAGCCATCCATGAAAACACAGACATTCGCGTATTGCTGACTGGTGAGATTTCCGATGAACTCTTTGGATATAAATATACAGACTATGCACCTGATGCGGATGCATTCCAGAAAGAAGCGCAGAAACGTTTGCATGAACTGCATATGTATGATGTTTTGCGGGCAGACCGCTGCATTTCGGTACATTCTCTGGAAGCCCGGGTGCCTTTCGGGGATCTGGATTTCGTAAAGTATGTCATGTCCGTTGACCCGGAAAAGAAAATCAATACTTATGGCAAAGGAAAATACCTTCTGCGCCATGCTTTTGAAGGTGATTATCTGCCTCATGAAATTTTGTGGAGAGAAAAAGCAGCATTTTCTGATGCGGTTGGTCACTCCATGGTGGATTATTTGAAAGCTTACGCAGAAGAAAAATATACAGAAGAGGAATTTCAGGAAAAAGCCCGCGAATATACCCATGCGGCGCCATTTACAAAAGAATCCC